>Ga0307380_10013071_pt1 | contig 10276 bp, 9 predicted proteins | sample UN3MG_FD_202239 | JGI IMG/M metagenome (GOLD analysis project Ga0307380, IMG submission 202239) | Soil microbial communities from Risofladan, Vaasa, Finland - UN-3 | ecosystem: Environmental > Terrestrial > Soil > Coastal area > Acid sulfate soil | place: Finland: Risofladan, Vaasa | collected... | reverse complement strand
GGGGAGAAACGGGAGATGTCGGCCGGACCGGGGGGTGTCCTGATGTCGTTCGACCACGGCGTCCAGGCACTGACCGACATCCTGGCCGACAAACTTTCCGACGGCCTCCACCTGGGCGTAAAAGTCGACCGGGTCATCCGCCGCGAGGGGAAGATCCTGCTCTCGCTCGAGGAGAGCGGCCTGCGCGGAGAGATCGACGCGGACGTGGTCGTGCTGGCAACGCCTGCCTACGCGGCCGCGGAGATGCTTGGCCCCCTGGACTCCTCGCTTCGCGGGGCTCTTGCCGCCATCCCCTACTCGGCGATCTCGGTGGTGGCGCTCGGCTACGACAAGGTGGCCCTGGGAAACCCTCTCGACGGGTTCGGCTTCCTCATCCCCCGCGGGGAGAGGCGGAAGATCCTGGGCGCGCTGTGGGATTCGAGCGTCTTTCCGAACCGGGCCCCCGAGGGGAAGGCCCTGGTCCGTGCGATGGTGGGAGGCGTACGGGCCCCCGCGCTTGCGGCCCTGCCTCCCGCAGAACTTCTCGAACTCGTCCGCTCGGAGCTCACGGTGACGATGGGGGTGACGGCCGACCCGGTCCTCTCCCGAACCTTCTTTCACGAGAAGGGGATCCCCCAGTACCTGGTCGGTCACGGGAAAGTTCTCGGGCGGATCGAGGAGCGCCTTGCCGCCACCCCCGGCATTTACTTGAACAGCAACGCCTACAGGGGGATCGCCTTAAACGACTGTGTGCTGCAATCCCGGCTGACCGCAGAGCGGATTGCCAAAGACCAGTTCATGGCATGAGATCACTTTGAATACCTTAAGGTAGAGAGAGGGACGGGAGCCTCACCTCGGCAAGCCCGGGTTGCATGCTTTTGGCAGGCCAAGTCCCACAGGTTTTCCTATCCCGGGTAATTACCCTTCCTCCTCCCCGATTGGTTCCTTTGACGTGCTTATTGTTCCTATTCCGTTAGCAGGATTAAGGGTAATGAAAAGGGGCTTTTCATATCTAAGAATTGCCATAATTTCATCATACGAACTAGTTGGGAAATTTATCACCGGCTTACCAGCTTGCAAGGTATTTGCAGGTATTGGTCTGTCTGCTTTAATAAACATGATTGTGCCAACATGTCCACTATTTTTAAATAGGTATACCCGAGATTGCCAATAATATTGTGGTGCACTTTGGTAATAAATAGTGTAAGAATCAAATTGATTTGTCATGAAATCTCCTCCTTTAGCGATATACCGGAATAATTAAATTTAAGTCGTCCACAAAATGAGCTAACACTTATTACACGGGCAATATAAAGATATCAATGCCCAGCAATTAATAATTACCTATTTATCCTATTTATCCCCGGAATACTTGACATATCTCACTTATTTTTTGACATATCTTGCTTTTAGCCGGAACCGACCCACATTGCCTTTTTAACCCTTTCCTTTACACCAACATGTCCTTCCCGCATTGATCTTCTTTGCGAAAACCTTATTGACAGAGAATCGACCTTGTTTGCTGGCTACTTGTGCCAGGCCAAGAGAGTGCGATTTGCCACATGTGACCCACGCACCATCTCGCCATTCATGTTCCTTAAGAGGGTTCTCGGTCGCCCAGCCAAGTTTAAAACTTTCACGTATCCGAGAATGCTCAAACCTCTCTTGCTGCGGATCTTCAGGAAAGGTTGGTATCGGTATTGGGTCCGTTCCAAATTCGCGGTATGAAATTGTCAGGAAACACACATCTCCCTGCTTGGGTAACGTAATTCTTCCAGAGCTTGGGACGTAGATTTCCCGTCCGCAGCAGTCAATAGCAAGGCCGCCGTCAACGAAGATGTAACGGCCATTGATCTTCACCGTTAGCCCACAGACTATTCGACTTCCGTATAAGCATCGGTTCAGAAGACGTCGCTTGCCGATGTTGTAATCCTGCTCGGCTTGAAAATCCTCCGCGGTAAGCATTTTGCCATTGAAGTAATGGTTGCGAGAAAAGCCTCCTCCCCGATCGTCCATTGACATACTCCTTTCCGGTTGCCCCAAGTCAACCTTCCCGGAGCCGGCGGGATCTGTCAAGCCCCCGGGACTCCACTCCCCGGCAGGTTCGACTTGTACCTTAACTGCCTCTCAACCCGATTCCCACTCCTTACGACGCCGAACTTTTTCATATCTTGCGGGGGCCGGGACTTCAAGGTGAACTGGACTTCCCCCGATTTCGTAGACAACCGTCAGGTCTGGTTTGACGCCGCCCTTTCGAAGTCATGGGGACTCACATTCCCGATGTGGCTGTGACGGCGAGTTCGGTTGTAGAAAACCTCGATGTAGTCGAACACGTCCGCCCGTGCCTCCTCGCGCGATCGATAGATTCTCCTCCGGATCCGCTCTTTCTTCAAGCTGCTGAAAAACGATTCCACCACGGCGTTGTCGAAACAGTTGCCCCGGCGGCTCATGCTCGGGATCAGACCATGGTCCTTGCAAAACCGCACTGCATCGTCGCTTCCGTACTGGGACCCCTGATCGGAATGAACGATGACCGGCTGCCTGGGGCGGCGTCGCCAGACGGCCATCAGCAGAGCATCCAGAACCAGTTCCCGCGACAGTGTGGACTTCATCGACCAGCCGACGACGATCCGAGAGTACAGATCCACGACAACGGCCAGATAGAGCCACCCCTCGAAAGTCCGGAGATAGGTGATATCCGTGACCCAGACCCGATCCGGTGCGTCTACGGAAAAATTCTGTTCGAGCCGATTCTGAACGACAACCGAAGGTCTGCCCGCCCGGTACCGGGGCTTCTTGTACCCCCGAATCGCCCGAATGCCGTGAATCCGCATGAGACGGGCAACGCGATGTTCCCCACAGCGTTCTCCGTCTTCCCGAAGATCCCGATGGACCCGCGGGCTCCCGTAAACGCCCCCGCTGGCCTGGTAGGACGCCCGGAGTTTCTTCATGATCCGTTCGTCCTCCCTGGTCCGCCGGGAATGCGGAATCCTAAGCCATGCGTAAAACCCGCTTCGATGCACCCTCATGACCCGGCACATCGTCGTCAAGCGAAACTCGCGACGATGGCCTCGGATAAACGCGTACCTCACCCGGATGCCTTGGCAAAGTACGCGGCGGCCTTTTTTAGGATGTCTCGTTCCTCCTCGACGCGCTTTAGCTCGGACTTCAGACGGGCGTTCTCCGCGCGGAGGTCTTCCTGCACAACCAGGCGAGGAGTTTTGCCTGCCTCCTTAAGCCACTTGTACAACGAGTGGCTGCTTACTCCAAGACGACCGGCGACTTCCCGGACTGGATACCCTCGCTCCGTCACCTGCCGGACCGCTTCGGCCCGGAACTCCACCGTGTACCGTTTGATCGACATAGACACCTCCCTGGACCCTCAATATTGCCCGATAAGGTGTCTACAAAACCAGGGGAAGTCCATCTTGCCTTCTCAAGGATTCTTTATCCTCACGAGGTGCTCGTGGCCTACAACGTTTCCGATCAACCTCGCAATGACTCTGTCGTTGTCGATGCCGCACTCCACCAGCCGGGTGAGACGATGAGGTTTCTCTACGGGAAATCCGGAAGCGTAAAGGTTCAGCAGGCACCAAGCGGCATGTTGTACGTACAACTCAATCTTGGTCCACGACAGTTTGTTGTCTTGAAATAGTATATCTATATTTCTTTGGAAGGTTTGTCATTCAGTGTTCCATTTTAGTATATGAATAGGCGGGCGTAGGGGGACCTTCCGAACATGAATAACGGTCGTCGATTAACCACAAGAACGGGTTTTTGGTTGTTGAATATTCACGGGGCATGCGATTACAGGAAAAACGTTTGGGAAGTCTCCGGGACTAAGTTTTTCGACGGAGGAAGCACACGCCAACTCCATGGACCGGCTCGAACTTAGTGCAACAAGGTGATGCCAATTGAACAGGAGGTACAACATGGCTAAAAGGAAAAGAAAGATAATAAAACAGAAAAAAGTAGCCGATTGGTTTGGAAGGGAAACAAAAGAGGGATATATCTGTGCCAAGCTAGAAGAGTCCCCGACTCCAGATTATGTAGTTGCCGAGCTTAAGTACGAGATTCCTGTTGCGTACACGACATCCCGGTTTTCTGCTCCGGCTGCAGCCCAGCCGCATGCTAACAGACTCAACAATGTCATAGCCAGGTATGGTGTCTCCGTTTTGCGTTCGCTCTTCGGTCTTAAGTCAAGCCTCGTTCGCCGGCGCATTGATGTGGCGAGTGCTTTGCCTCCTTTACCTTCGGCTACGAAGTTCGCCGAAAAGGGGATGGACACCAATTTCATACACAGTGGATTTGTACAAATCGTTCCCAAAAAGGGGGAGGACGCCAACAGGATCGCAAAAGAACTCAGTCGCGAGGATTCTGTTTGGCAGGCCTATGTGGCGCCGCGTCCCGTGCCTGCATTGCCAATAGGTTCAGCGAAAGGTGATCGCAATTATGAGCCCGCTCAGGGCTACCTTTACAGCCCACCGGATGGGGTCGGAGCAGAGGACGTGTGGAATCTTGCGGGGGGAAAGGGTCAAAAAATCACCGTGTGCGACATCGAAGGCAACTGGAACCGCAAGCACAAGGATTTACCGAAGAAGATAAATTTATTGGGTGGCACTTTGATCAATGACCTTGGCTGGCGAAACCACGGGACGGCGGTATTGGGGGAAATGGTTTCTCAGCCGAACGTATTCGGAACGGTCGGTATCTGTCACAAAGCCAATGCGGTAGTTCAATCAGCGGTTATCAATGGTGTGTTTAACACTGCCGGTGCGATCACCAATGCGGCCAGCAAGTTGAAAGCCGGTGACGTCATTCTGATCGAATTGCAGGCCACCGGTCCCAATGGCAAGTATGTTGCCATGCAGTATTGGAGCGACGTATTTTCGGCAATCGTTGCAGCAACAAAAAAGGGCATCACCGTGGTCGAAGCGGCCGGAAATGGAAACGAAAACTTCGATTTGCCGATCTTCAATAACACGGGGCTGCAAAAGGACAGCGGAGCTATCGTGGTGGGAGCCGGGATTCCGCCCTCGAACCACTTTGATTTTGATAGAGGATATAAGTTAATCGGAGTGCCACGCTCGCGTATCTGGTTTTCCAATTACGGCAAGATCGTCAATGTCCAAGGTTGGGGATGGCACGTTACCACGCTGGGCTACGGTGATGCCCAAGGTGGCACGTCAGAAAATACTTGGTACACACTCCGTTTTTCCGGTACGTCCAGTGCATCGCCCATCGTTACTGGCTGCGTCGCTTGCATCCAGGGACGGGCGAAGGCCAAGATTGGAAATCCGTTGTCTCCAGGGACGGTTCGGAAGATAATGATTAAAACGGGTACGCCACAAGTGGCCGGCCCGAGTGTTCCAGTGACGCAGAATATTGGACCGCTGCCGAATTTGGTAAAAGCCATGAAACTGGTTTGAAAACAGAGAAGTGGTTATGTTCCCTGAAGTGCCTGCGCCTAAAAGCGGCAAGGTAAAAATTCCAGTTGATGCCAAGCTCAAATTCGACTGGCGATACGACCTCAGCCGGCGCATTTTTATTTCCAAGTCGGGAGAAACCTTTCGCCCTCGCGGCGACTTGCCCAAAAGGAGCAAGATCGTCTATAAAGTTCCCAGCCTTGCCCATGCTGATCCGGCAAAACTGTCCGAACCCGAAAAGGACTTGCAGCGCTATCTTCAAGTCATCCTACCGCCTGGTAAATCAGCAAAAGATTACGTGAACACGGTGCGCAGTTGGAGGTGTATCGCAGAGGCAGAGGTCGGTCCAGAGGTAAGCCTGCCGTGATCTATGTTTTCTAAGATATGATCTTTTCTCCTGAAATAGGACAGGTTGAGGTTACGCTCCCCGAAGGTCGTCTTGTCCCGCTTGTCTACTCTGACATACAATTTCCAGATGTTACGAGTGGGATGATCATTAGCAACTCTTGTCTGGGACCGGTGTGTGCCCATTCTGTGTGGCCCCATGTTCAAACCCTTTAAAGGGATTAGGAAATAGTTGGGCGATTATGAAAACCGAGAAATTTTATGAAGGCACCTGTAATAGGTAGTTACCCTCTTTCCTGAAAGTAAGCGAGATTTCCCCGCTCCTGAAACATAATCAACCATCATTATCGGTGTCTAATTAATCCCGAATCTGTCTCCTATCTGTCATCTCGGATATGGCAACTTACGGGAAAAGAACAAACACCTGTCGATTCAGACGGGAAGAGACGTCCGGATTTTCCTCTACCCAAGAGGAAGACGTTCCTGCGGGGGGCTGCACCCGTCGGTGAGGTCGGAGGTTGCGGAGAAAGGAGGTGGCTGCTGCGGGAACTTACAGGGGTTCGTCGGTTACCCTTTGATTCGTTAATTGTTTTCAACCGTGAACGAATATTCGCGGGAGGGTCTTATGGAAGGCAAGTGGGTTGTTCGAACATTTTTTCTTGTCGTTCTGATCCCCTTGATCAACGGATGCTGCAAGAGGCCGATATATCAACCGGCCTTCTGGAACGACGGAGGGACCATCCAACGGAACAACAACTGCTATAACTACGGGAACAACAAGAGAACGGATACGTTTGCCCAGCCGGGTAGAGCGACCGGAGCGATGTATCCATTGCCGATCGCCTGCGTCGGTGTCTACAATGCGGCCAAGGTTGACGGCCTGGAACCGTTGACCGCTTCGGGCACTTGTCCGAAAAACAGATGCAGCGAACAGGATAAGGTCGCACTCGTGGTCTCGCCGGTTGCGTGGTTCAACGATTATCACTGGTACCGGCAGGACAAGAGCAACATGTGGTCGCACAAGCCAGGGAGAACGAGAGCGACGGATTTGGACAACTCGGGGAACCCGATTTCCAGTCCTGAGACGGCGAACAGGGGATTGTACACGGACTTCTGTGGATACATGTGTTCCTGCTCGAACGACCAGGAGGGGAATGGCCGAGAGAAGATCAATTGAACGGGCGAAGGAGGTTTGAGATGTTGCTCAGAGATCGTGTTTCCGGAATGGCGATAGCGCTGTCCGCAATGGTGATGCTGCTGGGAGCATGGAGTATAGGGCATGCGCAGGAAACGAATCAGGTAAAGGGTGAGCTTAAGGTGACGATACTCGTTTATTCGGGCCGTCCCAATCCGACCTATTCACTGGAAGGTGAAGGCGATATCGGGAAAGTGAAGGAATTTATTGGAAAGGCGAAAAAGACCGAATTCGGGAAGGACACGGTGGTCCCGTCGATCCTCGGATACAACGGGGTGGTCGTAGAAAACGTTTCCCGCGTTTCGGGCCTACCCGAATCCCTCACCGTCTACAGGGGAAACATCGAGGCACGCGACGGTCGCACCACGTTCCTCGGGGATGAAAACAGGGATTTCGAACGTTTCCTGCTTCAACAGGGCATCGAGAGGAAGGTGATCGACACCAAGTTGCTCGGCGTGCTCGGCGTCAAGATCGGGACCTGGCCGACTCCAGAGTAAAGACGGTGAGAGGTTCTGGAAAATGTTCTAAAAGGATGTCCTGGATCGTCGAGTGTTGAATATATTGACGGCGAAAGGCTTCCGGATGCGGCGATACGTGGGGGAGAGGGGGTAGTGGTGTCGGGAAGATCGATCCGCCCCCGAAACGCAACAGCCGACAGGAGGAAAATTCCGAAGTCCTCAGGACTACCGGAATTACCCATGATATCTGCGTAATTCGTGGAAGTTCGAGCTGTAAAAGATGGTTATGTTTAGAAGGAGGCGGACATGATCACGATTACACTTTCCCGCTTTTCCAGGGCAGTATTTCGAAATCTATTGGTAATATCGATGATCATCAGTAGTTTTGCGTTTTTGGTTCCATCAAGGTCCGCTGATGCGGCCACCGGGCTTGGTGAACTGGAGGCACGTCCGGCGCCGGTCGGACGCCGTATCTGCATTGGCGGTACGAATGCGGGGGACCTGTGCAATCAGGATGCGGACTGCCCCGGTTCCACCTGCAAAGATCGGAACGTCTTCAATATTTCGGTGGCCGTGCATTACGACGCACCGGCAGCGGACATCACTTCCATTCAGAACCTGGTCAGTGGGGGTTCTGCAACGCTTTTTGACGTCACAGACGGCCAGGCGGAAATCGGGCAGGCGACGATTCATAACAACGCCTTCGGCACGACAGAGGCCGACCTCCGCATCTACCCGGCGACCTGCACGAGCGGCACCAATGTAGGCAACGCGTGCAATGTCAACAACGATTGCCCGCCCAACGTGGGCCCCGGCCAGGGAAGATGCGGCGTCTGGTGGTGGGCCAACACCGGTTCCTGGAAAAACAGCGGCAGTATGCATGTTTCCATCAATAACGTGAACGCGGCAGCAGTTCCAGGCCCCCTCCTGGCCCATGAGTTTGTTCACCTTGTCTTTGACGCCCGGGATGAGTACGAAAGCCGTCCGGGTTGCGGCGCCAATACCGGCAATGGGAATTGCCCGGATGTTGGGGCCGGGCAGGTGGATTGTCTGATGGACGCCAACAATACCGAATTGTGCTGGGGGCAGGGCGATCCCACAAACGTGACGGATCTGTCCGGCGGAAATCACGACGCTACAAATGTTACAGAGCAATCGGCATGCCGCTCCAATCGCTCCTGCTGGGACCAGTTGGTCTTTTCATGGCCCAACACGTTCATCGAGCCCGCTGCCGCGCCCGATCCTGCAGCCGGCGGTGCAGTGGTCAGTGCGACCAATTTTATCCAGACGGATGACACGGTCCGGGTGGTCCTGGTGCTGGATGAATCCGGCAGTATGATGCTAGAGTCGCCGACCCGTATGGAACGCCTCAAGGTCGCGGCCAATGATTTTGTCGCCCTGGCAGAGAATGGAACGGAACTCGGAATCGTCTCCTATGCAACGGACGCGGAAACGGCCAGCGGACGTGTCAGCGTCTCCATCGCTGCCCTGGGTGCTAACCGTGCAACCTGGACGAACGCGATCAATGGCCTGAGCCCGAGCACCCGTACCAATATCGGCGACGGGTTGCAGAAGGCCAAGGACATGATCGTTGCTGCGGGCGGTGTGACCGGGAATACCTTCGTTGTCCTGATGACCGACGGCCTCAACAACGAGCCCGTCCCACAGGCCACCGCCGATGCGGACCTCCAGGCCAAAGTCGCGGACCTTCTCGCAGCAGGGATTCCCGTTTACGTGACCTGCACGGGTGGGGACCTCGGGCTGCAGTCACAATGCTCGGAGATTGCCAGCGGCACCAATGGGTTCTACGTTGACTCCGCAGATTCGGCCAGGCTTCCGGAAGCTTTTGTGGATTCGCATGAACGTCTCACAGGCCGGGAGGCTATCGACTCTGTGGAGGGCTATTTTTCCAAGATCAAGGCCTATAGTCCCAAGGTCGTGTATGTGGACGAAGGTGCCGACTCGGCCACCTTCACCCTGCTCTGGCAGGAGGCAACTGCCAACGCGGACATGGTCATCATCGATCCTGACGGAAATGCCCGGGAGACGTTCCGGATGCCGCAGGGGCGTTATGCCCGTGTCAAAAGACCCAAGCCCGGGAACTGGAAAATGGTCATCGACCCCCACGGCACCTCGGAGAGCCGTTTTGTTGCCCGTGCCTACACGCAGAACCGGTTGAACAACCTCGCGGCTGCAGTACGTTACGCCACTGTGCTCCCGGGTGAAGATATCTATGTCTTTGCCTATCCCAAGAACCTCGGCAGGCCGATTACCCATCCCTCGGAGAAGATCCTGGCTAGGGTCACGCTGCCAGACGGTTCCGTTGACACCCTGGAGCTGCTCGACCAGGGACGGGATGCCACCGGCAAAGGCGACGACATTCCGGGCGACGGCATTTTTACCGGCGTGTACAAGAATACCGGTCAGAAGGGAGCCTACAACTTCCTGATACAGGCCGATATGGAGAAGTGGCGCCTCGGGCACGATGCGCATGAGTATGAAGATGACACGAGCGAAAGCTCTCGCTTTGTCCGCGAAGTCCGCCTGTCCGCGGCCGTGGGTGATCCCAAGGACGTGGTCACACATCCGGAGGATGATCCCAGGGAAGAAGGGCTTCCTAAGGATGGGTGCAACAGGTTAGTGATTACGCTGCTCGCTCTCACCCTGTTGTTGATACTCATTAACATTCTCCTGACCTGGCGCTGTTGCTGGACCAGGAAAGGCTGATGGGGGTTCGCGGTGCTCGGAATCAAACTGTGGACTTCCCCTGGTTTTGTAGACACCTTATCGGGCAATATTGAGGGTCCAGGGAGGTGTCTATGTCGATCAAACGGTACACGGTGGAGTTCCGGGCCGAAGCGGTCCGGCAGGTG
>Ga0307380_10013069_pt1 | contig 10277 bp, 12 predicted proteins | sample UN3MG_FD_202239 | JGI IMG/M metagenome (GOLD analysis project Ga0307380, IMG submission 202239) | Soil microbial communities from Risofladan, Vaasa, Finland - UN-3 | ecosystem: Environmental > Terrestrial > Soil > Coastal area > Acid sulfate soil | place: Finland: Risofladan, Vaasa | collected... | reverse complement strand
AACCAGAAGAATATGTTCGTTATGTTATTAACAGGCTAACTGATGAAACTCTAGTTATAAAGAACAGTAAATTAATCGCTATGATTAAGTTAGCAGACGGTGCACTTTTAGACAAGCTATTGGTAGACGCACCTGTTACTTTAGCCAGCGTATTCTTCCGTTACAAGCCATTACTTTTGGCTATGAAGAGCATCAGTAAAAACAAGAACTTTTTCAACCGTTTGAGAAAAGATGCGGAATCTATGCATCAACCAATGGGAGAAGATTATATGAATAGTATTACTTCTCAAATTGAGAACCGTACTTTTAGCCTAAATACATTTAAGTTAAAGTTAAAAGACGCTACAGTGTTTCGTAAAATTCGCTTGGCATATGCTTTGCAGTACAGATTAGACCCTGCTGACCATATTGTGTATCAGGTTAGAAACGGGAAAGGTTGGGTGAAAGAATTTAAAAAGACTTCTCACCGTTTTACAACCGCTCTGGCTCTAAGTGTTGTGTGTGAGTCTATTGCAGAGAATATTAAGGAAAAGATTGGTGGACAAACTGTGTACATTCCAGAAGGTGTTCACTATGCTTTACCTGCAACCGAAAAGCAGTTCATCGGATTCTTACCAAACGGAACATATGTAAGCGTACCGGAAGACTTAGTGGTTGGTATTCACTGGGAAAATTATCAGAACAACATAACAGACCTAGACTTTTCTATGTCAAGTCTTGCTGGAAAGTACGGTTGGGATGGAGGATATCGCAGTTACGATAGAGGTGTTTTGTTTTCAGGAGACGTTACTGATGCACCTGCGTCTCGTGGTGGCGCAAGCGAAATGTTCTATATGAAAAGTGCTGTGGAAAGCGAACCTATGATGTTGAACGTTAATGATTTTCGTAGCAACAGTGAAGGTCTTGTATACAAGTTCTTCGTAGCATCTCAGGACTTGTCAGAAGTTCTTCCATCAAAGAATTATATGGTAGATGTAAGCAGGATTGTTGCACAAGCATCTATTACAGTTAAGGACACCCACGCAACTTTAGGAATGGTTATAAGAGTTGGTGATGAGCAACGTGTGTACTTTAGCTCTACGTCAATTGACAGCGGAAGGTCTATACAGGTAAATGAAAAGACTGTAAACACCCAAGAATTCTTTTTGAAGAAGGCGCTGAACCCGATTGAGTTTAATGATATTCTAATAATGGCGGGTGCTAACGTAGTCACCGAAAAGCCAGTAGAAGGGGAGTTCCTAGATTTATCCATAGAAGCTCTCGACAAGACAAGTATCATTGGACTCCTGTCTTAATAAAAATAAGAGGGACTTAATAACCCCCTCTTATAATTTTAATATATAAATGAAAAGGAGATACATAAATATAAAATGAATACAGAAGAGAAACTTGAAGTATTTAAATTAGAGTTAAGTTTAATTAAAGACCAAAGAGTTAGAGATTTTGCACAAAAAGCAATTGAGACATTGCCAGACTATTTCTTTGTAATGCCAGCGTCAACTACTGGAAAGTACCATCCAAGTTACGCACTTGGGGATGGTGGCTTACTGAGACATACTAAAGCCGCAATAGCAATTGCCACAGATTTATTTGTCCTTGATGAATATAACTTTCAAGGAAATATGAAAGATTTACTGATAGTAGCTTTAATCCTTCACGACGGTTGGAAAAAAGGAAACGGTTTAACTCAATGGACTGTTGATATTCATCCAACCTTTGCGGTAAAATCTATTACAGAAAATAAAGAACTTAGTTCTATGCTCAGTCCATATGAAATAAATGTTATATCAGAGTCCATACATTCCCACATGGGTAAATGGAATACAGACAGGTCTGGAAACAAAATCCTTCCCAAACCAGAGACAAAAGAAGAAAAGTTTATTCACTTGGTAGATTATCTAGCAAGTAGAAAACGTCTCGAAGTAAACTTCGACATACCAGTAAGGATAGAATAATGAGCATTAACAGCATGCTAGACGATTGGAAAAAGCTATCCGGAGGTTCAGTTGAACCAGATTCCTTTGTAACTGAACGATTTCAAAATATACATGAATTTATGTTAGAAGATTATCAAAAGGAGATTTATAATAGTATGACTTACAAATTTGTACCTAGCAATACAGCTATAACATTTGATTTTACTCCAAAAGCAAAACCATATATGGAAAAGGTTGTGTTTTTCGATAGAACCTGTCGGGTATTCTGGAGCGATGGAGTTACGAGTGAAGCAACCTGTATGCCCAATGACTTTTATGACCGAGAAGGTATTTTAGGAATTGCAATAGCCAAGAAATTTTTAGGTAGCTATACTCCAATGTGCGAAGTCTTAGAAGAAATGAGCGAAAGCAACGGGAATATGGTTTACATCAAAAAGACTCCCGCACAGAAAGCCGAGATTAAAAGACAGAAACAACTTGCCTTGGAAAAAGAAAAGCGCATTGCCGCAGAGAAAGAACGTCAGGAAATTAATGCAAGGCGCAGGGATAAGCGCATGAAGAAAGCGGAAGAAGAATATGCAAAATGGGTAGCTGAAAATGCTAAGAAAGAAGAAGAATAAAGACATAGTTATCCCCTCTCATGTCTTTTCAAGACCGCCTAAGACACGGGATGAGGCTGTTGCAAGACTTCATTTTCATTTTGAAACAGAAGTCTTGCACAGCAAGGCGGTTGAAATGCTAGATAAATACACAGAAGAGCATAGTTTAATTCCTGCATATTATTTTGTAATAAATGCTAGAGACCAAATTAAAAAGTCGCTTACACTAGAAGATAGGAAAAAACTTAAGGAGCTTAAAAACATGCAAGATAACATTAGCGCAAATGAAAGTACGGAAAATAACGAAACAGACGACGAAGTAAAAGAAATGATTGATACATGGGATATTGTTAATTGTAGACACTGTGGAGAAAAAATATCTATGCTTACTTCTCGAAAAGTTACGATAGGAGAAGATGAATATTACATCTGCGCTGGTGGTCATTAATGCAGTTTACATACACCATTCCAGATATATACGTTCAGAAACTTCTAGAAGAAATAGAAGCTTCTAAAGAAAAAGGTTTAAAGACTGTTTATAGAATAAACGACAGAATGCTCAAAGAAGTAGCAAATTATACAAAGCTATTCTTTTCTGACAAACCGGAATATAACTTTGAAATGAAACCCTGTGCTAGATGCACAAATAAATGGGATGTTATTATAACATGGAATAATTAGTAATGCCTAACTATGATTTTAAAAAAGATGTAATTATTGGAAAAGAAACAGAAAAAGAAGTAGCTGTTATTTTGGAAAAGAAATATAACGCTAAAATACTCTGCTTTGGAAATACAAACGAATGGGATATATTGGCTGAGATAAAGGGAAAAAAGTATTCATTCGAAGTAAAAGAGGACTTTATTGGAAAAAGAACAGGGAACGTTGGTTTAGAATATAGTTGTAGGGGGAAACCTTCTGGCATAGAAACAAGTAAAGCCGACTTTTACATTTACAAACTTCATACTAAATATCATGGTATTCAGTATGTTCTACACAAGACTGCCGTTTTAAAAAATAAGATTAAAAAGCACGAATACTTTACTACGGTAAACGGGGGTGACCCGGGTTCGAACAGTTTAAATTACCTTTTCAAATATAAGACTTTTATCAAAAAAGGGTTTTTCTTAATATTGCCACTTGACAAGAATTGAAAACTGTGCTATAATATGAAACGTAGAATATACATCACGTTAGAAAGGAGGAACGCTAACATTTTGTAAACGCATGAAACTTATAGTATTAATAGAAAGCACTTGGAAACAGTTCGAAAAGATGGTAGATAAGTTAAAAAAGCCAGTCGTCTTATTAAACACGGAATGTTGTAACGATGAGGATGAAGAATATGATACGATATCAAACTCAATACATACATTCTCGGATTCAGAAATAGAAATTATGTTGGTAAAATATTCAGGAAACGATAGTATAGCACAAAGTTTGGGAGACATTTTTCCCCAAATGATAATACCAGTGAGTTGCAACGAGACAAGCTTAAATTATATAGAGCACCCCGTTGAAACATTTATGAACCTAGTTCAGTTATTAGAAAAGGAGAATATAGACTAATGCCAGAAAATCAACAAATGCAATTAAGAAAAGCACAACGTAGTAAGGCTTACCTAAAGTTAGGAGTAGCCGCACCTTCCGGAGGTGGTAAAAAATAAGAGGAGATACATGGGACAAACTAGAGAATATAAGGACAAACTTGGAATAGCAGTAAGGTTATACGAAAACGGAAAAACGACAAGAGAGATAAGTAAGTCTATTGGTGTAGACAACGAAACATTAAGAAAAAATTTGAGAAGTTTAGGCTTTGAAGTGAAAGATTCTAATTATAATGAAGCAATAAATCATTTAGCTTTTTCTGAAATAGAGACAGAAGAGCAAGCATATTGGTTAGGAATATTGTATGCCGATGGGTATGTTTCTAAAAACGATAACAGAATAGAATTAACTCTAAAAGACAAGGAACACGTCGAAAAATTTGCAGAGTTTTTGTCTTTAGAAAAAGATAGAGTTAAAGAAAAAATTGTTATGGGGCATTCTTATTACAAACTTCAATTTAGAAATTCAAAAATTAATTATGACCTGATATCAAAAGGTTGCACACCAAAAAAGTCATTAACCATTGTTTTTCCTACAACAGATATAGTGCCAGATTATTTATTAAACCATTTTGTACGAGGATATTTTGATGGAGATGGAAGTCTAGGAATTTATTCAAACAAGGGAGCAAATTTAACTCCTCAGTTCTCTTTAAACGGGACAAAAGAATTTCTGGATTCCATAGTGGAAATATACGAACTTCCAAAAAACAAATATCAGATGGACGGTAAATCTTTTCACTACTGCACTTGTTCTAAAAGCCAAGTAAAAAAGTTCTTAAATTTAATTTACAGAAATTCTGTAGTTTATCTTGATAGAAAATATCAACTCTTTATTGATTGCCGTTTTGAGTAGAAATACTCATCATTATCATTGGGCAAAGACGGTGAAATCCACCAAAAAACTGGATAATACCGTGCTAATCAACTAAATTTCGAAAGGTTAGTTGACAGCGTAGAGCATAGCAAGTGAATAAATATAATCTTGCCACGAGTGCCCAACACCCTATAGGGTGAAAATATATGCCGAGCTTATACAATGGAAAAGTATAAGAACTAAAAGATAAAAAGCTTTTAGGATAACATAACTGAAAACTCTGGGAGCATTATTGATAGCTTACGGGCTAATGAAAGAAAAATATCCAACAGAAACAGACGCTTTTAGATGGGGAAAGATTGGTATCGTTGATACTGAAAATGGCTCTGGAGAACTTTATGTTGGAAGTCATGTAGCAAGTTCCAATTTGACAATTGGCGAATACAATGCCATTACTTTAAGTCCACCTTTCAAGGTTGAAAAGTATATTCAAGGTATTGACCTTTGTATTGATAACGATTTGGAAGTTTGTATCATTGACAGTTCAACCCACTTGTGGAGTGGTGAAGGCGGTTTGCTAGATTTGCAAAATATTGCCGCAAAATTAGGTAAGAATAGCTATACCGCATGGAGAGATATTACCCCTCAGCATAACGAATTCGTTAACAAAATGTTACAGTCACCTTTGCACATTATTGCGACAATGCGTTCAAAGCAGGAGTATGTTCAGGAAAAAGATTCTAACGGAAAGACCAGTATTAAGAAACTAGGTCTTGAACCAGAACAACGTAAGGGTATGGAATACGAATTCACCACATTCTTTGACATTGATACAGACCATATGGCTTATGGCTCAAAAGATAGAACCAGTATCTTTGACAATACTCTGTTCAAAATCACACCTGATGTTGGCGTGAAAATGATGAAATGGTTGGAAAGTGGTGTTGATACTGCACCTGTAGTTGTTGCTACTGCAACTCATAAAGCCACTCCGGAAGAAGCACTTCAAGCAAAGAAAGACGAAGCCGTTGGTCTTTGCAGAACCGCTGGTGGTAGCGATAATCCAAAATTAATGACATTACTTAAAAAATACGACCCCGAGAAGGGCAATCCTAACAACGTCAAGGATGTTACTAAACTTTCAGAGTTGGTATCTGAGTTGGAATTGTTAATTGCGGCACAAGAAGTCGTATCCGAAGAAGTCGTATCCGAAGAAACAAACTAATCATATTTAAGGAGAATATAGACTATGGCAAATCAAATTCAGCACGTACAGTACGAAGGTCACCTTGTAGAAGACCCTGACCTGCACTACACACCATCCGGTAAGATGGTAGCAAATTTCCGAATCGGTTCAAACCGAGAATACAAGAATGCAAATGGCGAAAAAGTAACAGAAGTCACTTGGCTTAAAATTGTTGCTTGGGGCAACCTAGCAGAAATTGTACACAATCTCTGCGCCAAAGGTTCTCACGTTATTGTAGAGGGAATATTGCGCCCCGGTAAGAGTGGTAATCCAGAACCATATGAATTAAAAGCAGGTGGTTGGGGAGCATCGTTTGAGATTACGGCAGATAAAGTTCGTGTTCTCAAAGGAAAGCCTATGGGTTCAGATGAATCTGTTCCTCAGCAGGAAGAAGACGACTTACCGTTCTAATAGTAAGTAGCGTTCTGTAACACGAATAGGAGGTTGTTCTTTAACTCGGGCAACCTCCTATTTTATCAGAAAGGAAGGTGTAGATGAAACTAAGCAATTATATTGTAGATTTGGGTAGGGCCGTAGCATATTATCCTAAATTAAAAAAAGTAACAGGGTCAACTACAGCTACCATTTTATTATGCCAGTTTTTATATTGGTCTGATAAAACATCCAACGGTTGGATATATAAAGATTCAAATGAGATTGAGGAAGAGACAGGTTTGACCGCTAATGAGCAACGCACAGCGAAGAAATGTTTAGAAGATGCAAACCTGTTGGAATACGAATTTAAAAGATGGGAAAGAAAAACTGCTTATAGAATAAATCAGGAAGCTCTTAATTCTGCTTGGGAAACACTTACCGGAGAAAGTATAAAGCCGATTGTTAAACCGAAGGCATCTAAAGAAGAAGCGTTACCCCTTATTCCGGTAGACAAGTCATCTGATGAAATAAGAGAAGAAAGAATTGAAAAGCAAGTGACCAAGAAGAGTATATTGGATGCTTATATGGAAGCTCCGGAGACCGAGGGTTACAAGAGAGCAATAGAGTTTGAAAAAATTTACGAAACTCTACAGAAGAGATTAAAGATTAACGTATCCGGAAAAAGATGGGAAAGCTTTATTGACATGGTTTATAATCGAGGTAAAAAGGGAGAATCCCTTGATACTTTTATAACGTGGGCACAGAAAGAGAATTTTAATGCCTTATATTGGACACCTGAGAAGATGATAACAATTTGGCCTACTGCTTTTGCAGAACCAGATAAACCAGAATTTATACAAAAATGGGAAGACGAGGGAAAGCCTACTGTCAAAGAGGAAAGAATTGTCGTTCCAATGCCTGAAAGCCTCAAAAAGAGAAGAACTTGATTATGAGAAAATTTAAAGATTTAACAGGACAAAAGTTTGGAAGATTAATAGTAAACTATAGAATAGAAAGCAATAAAGAGCGCAGGGCTTGCTGGAATTGTACTTGCGATTGTGGAAATAAGGTTAATGTTCCTACTGGTCGTTTAGTAAACGGAAATACAAAATCCTGCGGATGCTATCAGAAGGAAAGAGCTAGTAAAGTTTATTTAAAAAACCTTACCGGAAATAGATTTGGTAGATTAATTGTTGTCAGTAGGGATGAAGATTATATAAATCCTTTGTCAAACAGAACAAGAAGAGTATGGTTATGTAGATGTGATTGTGGAGAAGAAGTCAAGGTTGCATCTGGAGAATTGCTAAAAGGAGATACAACGTCTTGTGGATGTTATCAGAAGGAAAGGGCAAGTGAAGCTAGGTTGAAAGATTTGGTTGGTCAAAAATTTGGAAAATTAACTGTAATATATAGAACAGAAAAAGACGGAGATAAAGTTTTTTGGCACTGCTCTTGTGATTGTGGAAAAGAAAAAGATATCCGCTCCGGTCATTTAGTATCTGGTGCAATCCAGTCTTGTGGATGCCTTTCCGAGTCTTATGTTGCGTCTGAGTTAAAAAAATTCTTTATTAAAAACTACAATGCTAAAATAGAATATAATGTTTTAAAAAATCCAACTACTGGCTATTATCTTCCTTATGATATATACATTCCAGACGAAACGTATGTCGAGGTAAACGGAAAACAGCACTATGAAATTCAAAACTGGCACAAAATGACGGCAAAAATAAATAAGACAACCCCCGAATTCGAATTTCAAACTCAGCAAGAGAGGGACGAATTAAAAAAGAAATTTGCTAAAGAAAATGGAAAATACATTGAAATTGATTTAAGGAAAGTCAAGCCTATAAAAGAATGGATTAACTATATTGAAAAAGAGGCATCTCTATGAGCACTTTGTTGGATGAAGCATTAAATTATGCAAGAAGAGGGTTCTACATATTCCCTTGTAGAGAAAAACCCGGGAGTCCTTTTATAAGGAACGGGGAAACAGTTACCCCAACAGAAAAGACCCCTTATGTAGCAGGTGGTTTAAACTCTGCTACATTAGACGAAGACCAGATAAGGTCTTGGTGGAAGATGTGGGAGAATGCTCTAATTGGTATTAATGCCGGAAAATCAGGTTTATTCGTTGTAGATATAGATAAAAAGAACGTTAATGGTTTAGATACATTTTCATCTTGGAATATAAATGACAGTGCAGGACTTCAATCAATGACTCCATCTGGAGGAATGCACATTGTTTTTACTGGTACTGGGAAAACAAGCACAAATCCTAGAACTGGAATTGATACTCGTGGAGAAGGTGGTTATTTCATAGTTCCCCCTAGTAAAATAATAGAAGGAGACTATGCAGGAGACTACAAATTTTTCAATGATTGGAGTAGAACCCCGGGGTCTATTCCGGACGGGTTAATGGGGAAATTATTCCCTGATGAAACGAAAGAGTATGTACGAGGAAATACTTTTTCTGCCAATGATGGAAAAAGACAGTTATCCAGAGCGACGCTTACATTTCTCGCAGATGGGGCTATGGAAGGCGAAAGAAACAGTACACTTTTCAGGGTGTTAGCCGATTTTGCAGGATGTGGATATACACAAGACCATACCAGAGAAGTAGTTATGCCAGTTTGTATTAGGATTGGTTTAAACGGTGGAGAGTTTGAAACTGTATTAGAACACGCATATTCAAAACCAAGAACTGCCTCAATTCCAGATTCTATTCAAGAAAAGATTATGGCGGGAGGCAAAGACCTTGCAAGTAAGATAACACCAGAGGAAGAGGTAGCAATAGAAGACGGTTTGATAGCTTGTCTAATAGTAGACAATGCCCTCATTCCTGTGGTAAATGACATACTATACTATGATGATTTTCAAGTTCTCAAAAATAGGCTTATATTTAAAGCAATAAATAACCTTCACAGTAACGGAATAAAAGTGGATTACATTACTCTTTCTAGCGAAATTGCAAAAGAGAGTTCTACGATTACATTAGACAAGTTTGCAAGTATGTTAACCGATTACTTTATAGATACCGATAACGCAACCAGTTATGCAATGATTATTAAAGAGAAATCCTCAATCAGAAAAATGGATTCAGTCTTTAATAATAAAGAAAAATACCTGAGATTAGGCTTGGTTGATGCAGTATCATCTTTGGAAAAAGATATTACGGACATTTCCATAGAAGGCGGGGTGAGGTCTACGAGTGTTTTGGATGCAAAGCAAGCTACAAATATGGTTGTTGAAAAAACCACTAAACTAATTAACGGTGAGATAGTCCTTTTAAAAACTGGCTTTATTAAATACGATACTGATGTAGGAGGTCTTTATCCAGAAGAGTTATTAGTTATTGCAGGGCGCTCTGGAGAAGGCAAAAGTGCAATGTCTCTTAGTATAGCTAACCATGTATCATTAGTAAACAATATGGCTGTATTATTTTTTACCCTTGAGATGTCCACTCATGAAACAATTTGTAGGTTAGTGTGCCAACTAACAGGAATACCTTTTGAGTTAGTATACAGAGGAAACTTAGACGCAAAACAATGGATTGAATATGAAGATGCTATGCAAAGAATAGGAGACAGCAAGCTCCTCTTTGACGATACATACGGAATTTCAATGCAAGAAATTCGTTCCAAAATTAGAAAAGCTCAAAGCAAGAATTTAAAACTAATCGTGATTGACCAACTCGAA
>Ga0307380_10013067_pt1 | contig 10277 bp, 15 predicted proteins | sample UN3MG_FD_202239 | JGI IMG/M metagenome (GOLD analysis project Ga0307380, IMG submission 202239) | Soil microbial communities from Risofladan, Vaasa, Finland - UN-3 | ecosystem: Environmental > Terrestrial > Soil > Coastal area > Acid sulfate soil | place: Finland: Risofladan, Vaasa | collected... | reverse complement strand
AACACATGGTCTTGGTTTTTCACCTATGGGTTTATCACACTTTCCTCTTGGAAATTCAAAATGAAGTGGCCAATGATCATCTGCTGCTCGTTGGATTAATAACACCATAGGATTGCCATTTTCATCTTCTTTAGTAACAATACCCGCAGCAACAGTCATAATAACTTCAACTTTATTTTCATCACCAATCATTGATTCCAGGTAATTTATTAATTTATTTGTTGTTTTCATTATTATGTCTCCGTTTCCAACTGTTTATATACATATAATTCTAATATCATTCCCTCTGTAAAAACAACACTATCTCGTTTAATCATTAAAGTCCACCCACTATCTTCTATCAAATAGTTATCCCCATAATCCAATTGACCGTATGATGAATTAACAATTAAAATATAAGGTTTTAAAATCTGTTCTGGAAGAGTGATATAAATCTCTGCTGTTGAATCTCCTGCTTGTGCTGCTGTAATTGTATGAAAATATCTTGTATTAAAAATAAAATCACCAACATATGTCATACTAGATGTGGCATCGTCTGCATCCATTTCATTATCTGGATTGTTGGTTTCTGGTGTTAAACCCCAATCCCATTTAAAGTTATATAACATTCTTGTGTCGGGTGGTTGATAATCATTATATGCTGAATATACTGAACCATAATTTATACTAATTTCAGCTTCTTCTGCTAAATAATCAGATTCAATTATGAGATAGTTTGGCATTTCAATTTCATAATTAAGTGTAGCACCAAGTTTCCATTCAGCGATATTATCAGTTCCACCATACCGATTACTTGCATCTGACATACCAGTTAATGAAATTTGAGGTTTAATATTCAATGGAAGTACAAGTTCATTTTGTGCGGTTGATCTTACTAACTGTGTTGATGCATTTGCCGATGTCCAATCAAGTTGATACTCCTGATTTGTATATTCATTTGTATATTTATAATCAACAAAATCAGGGGGTAATATAATAAATGATGAAAAGAATTGCGGATATATAATTCTATCCATACCACCAAACATATTTATCATCATCATTCTCAAATCACAATATTCATAAAAACTATTCAACAACATAATCAATTCAATCTCGCCTTTTATGCGAATAAAACCAGCATGAACTATCACACGGTCATCTCTATAAATAGGATCAAATAGTCTTTTGATTAATGTTGGATTTAAATTTGGATATCTCCAAAATTGCCTGCCACCCGCATTTCCATCAGCTGGTGTAAAGTCTCCAGATGGATTTAGTATTAAAGCTGGAAACATTGGATTGTCAGTTTCACGATCATACTGACAATTTTTATTTATATATTCCACAGCTTTATCATATGTCCCCACAACACGATACTCAAATCTTGTATATAAAGATCCTGAAAACCAATCAAGAACATCTTTATAAAAATGAGCGAATACATTGTGGATAAAATGATATCTATCTCGAAGTTGAGTCATCTATAATTGCCTCTTTTTCTGCATCTGAAAATTTTATAATTTCATCAGTTGGTCTTCGGATTTCAGATCCAGCTTTTCCACACAATCTGCTTTCTTGATGAAATTCATCTAATAAATTTAATGCAGGTGTGGTTGATATTTGTATCCCGCTTGTCCTTACTATTTTTTTAGCTAATCGTTTTAATATATTATGTCTTTCGGTTATAATAAAAGCAAATTCATTATTATATGAAGTCATTGTAAAACCATAAATATTTAACGTATCATATATATCTTTATCATGTAAATGAACCTTTGATAATGTGATGGTTTCATTTAAAATAAACGAAACATCAGATGTGTATTCGTCTTTAATTTTATCAAATTGGTTTAAAATATCGAGTGTATCTTTTCGATAGTTATGTAATTTTATGAATGTTTCGCAGAATTTTGACGATTCTAAATTCTTGTACATGTTAATCTTAACATTATGTTTAAACTCACTTGTGGTGAAATCGGGGTCAACTTTAAATAATAAAAATGTCGATTTCTTACTAAAATACATACTAATATTATAATGCCCATCTAGAATCGGTATTCTCATATCATAACTTCGATCGAACGATTTACCTAGTTTTAATGACATTCTCAATTCCCCTTTATATCATATCTGCAACAGAACTCCATCCATCCGACTTTTCAATTTTAGATGAAATTAATATAGATTCTTTTGTCATTTGCTCTTCTTCAATCATTGAAGCAAAATGTGTAAAGTTGCTTTTCATTGACTCATCTGACTCAGTGTCCCAGACATAGAATGCTTTTACAACACGATCATCAAATTCATCAAGAGGCCAAGGGCACTTCTTAAAGTCAAATATTTTATACTGCATAGATTTTACATGTTCTACAACTTCATCTCTATATTGATCTGGAATATCTTGTTTATACTTATCAATATATCTTTGTAGTGGAGTTATCTTTTCAACATTTATGCTTTTATTTATTTTCTGCTTTTTAATAAAAAAAGCGAAAACTTCATCTGATGGGTTTATTTGAGCTTTTAAATTTTCAAGAGCTTCCTTATCTTTAAAATCAAACCCCATTTTCTCATTAACTTCCAGTGGGATGAACTCATTTGTAATTTGTTCTAAAATAAATGTATTCATAGAAGAAAGTTTCACCAGACCTTTTTCATATGATTCTTGATGTAACTTATTTATCATATTGGTTTTCCTGATAATATTGTCTGATATCTCTTCTGCAAAGGTAGTAATATCAGTAACATCAATCGAAGAACAATTACTATCGATTAATATTTGTTTATATTTATCAAAGAATCCTTCTCGATCAAAAAATTCATATCGATTTTTCAACGATGATACAATATCTTTTTTACTTAATTCTTCTATAAAACTAAAACAGAATGGATCCATCATACATCTCAAATATAAATACACCAATGCCTTGTTATCATATGCATTTGTAATTTTAGATTCGAGTCTTCTTCTTAAAGTTCTCATATATCCAATAATAAGTAATACATCTTTTGCTAACTCAATATTATCTTCGTTATAAGTTGCTTTGTATTTAAGAGTTGGTGTACTCATAGGAATTGGAACATCATTAATTGTATTTGCTTTTGTATAATAATTCTGAAGTAAAGTTGACATATATACCAATGATTTTTTATCAACTTCTGATAATGCTGGTAATAGTGGAAAATCGAAAAATGTCTGTAGATCATTCTTCATATCAATTAATGGTTGTTTAGATGTTGCGAAACTTGTTAGTTTATTTTCAAGATTAAACAAATCACCTCTCAACACCTTCTCAACTAAAACACTATCTACTTCAATAATTGGTGTTACAGTTTCAACTTTATCAACTTCTGGTAATTTAATGTTCGACATATCATCACCCAAGAATTTATCTAAATCGGCAATTGTTGACACAGTCGATTCTGCTTCTTGCTCGATTTCTTCTCGTGCGGGGGAATCCGGGATAATATCCTCGTCAGGAATCTGTGATGTAATCTGGGATGATATCCCTTTTATTAAAGATGGTAGTTGATGCATTATTTGAGTTGATTCGATTTGAATTGACTGAAATAATAGTTGATTACATATTTCGTCGTAGTTATTAACAAAACTTTTCAACCGTCTTAAAAAAGATTGAAATGTGGGTTTTAATGGGATGATAACTTTTGTTGCATCAGTTTCACTTGATACGATTTCTATCACAACTACTCTTGTTTGATTTACATTTTCAATAGCAAATTTGAAATATATATTTGTAGTTTTCTGATATTTCTTTTCAATTATTGTTTCATCTCCATTCATTTGAGTCATTGCTGTTGTAAAAGACTCAAGTAGATCTTCACAATTCTGAATGTTAAGGTTATAAGATTTCTGATAGTTGTTCGTAATTGAAATATTGAGCATTGGTGGGTTGAAGAATTTATAGTCCTCGGTGTTAGTTGAAATTGATACTCTTAAATATCCATCTGTCATATACTGCTTGTCTTTGAATGTTAAGAGTGTTTGACTAAACCATTTTGTATTTTCATTCATGTTTTACTTAATCTCCTTTCATTACTTTTTGATCTCTATATTTTTTTGTTACTCACAAGATTGTTAGCCTCTAGGATGAACCCGAAGGGTTCCGCTCCCGCGTAGGGCAAACAGGTGTAATTGAGCACCAGCTCATTTCAATGTAATTTCTTTTTCATCTTTCTTTTCTTTTTTTATTAAATAAGTTTCAGCACTAATTTATTAGTGTTAATATATGTATATATTATAGCGCTCAAGGATCCTAAGAACCTCAAGAGAACCATAAAAACTCAAAGAACCTCAAGAGCATTATTTCAATATCTGATATTATGCTATAATATATTATAGCGCTCAAGGATCCTAAGAACCTCAAGAGTTCCTATTAAACGGAATTACCTTTTTTCTCTTATCTTTTTTACATTTTCTCATATATTCAGTATGTAAATCAACATTTTGTTTTTTATTATGTCCATTCAAAAAGGTGTTTTTCTCTTTTGTAACTGGATTTTCACATCCACAAGCACATAATTTAATATCAATTGGACTACCTTCCATTCGTTTTTCCATAGCATATTTCTTATATTTATCTTTACCATTTTTAACATGAGCTAATCTTTGTCTATATACTTTCCATAAAAATGATTTAGAAAAGTCAAGATTATATTTCTTCATAAAACTTTGACTTGTGATATGAATCGCTAAAGCTTTATCATTATGTTTTTGACTAATTAGATAATATACCAAGTTTATAGCTTCTCTAACTCTATCTGTATATTTAAATTCCTTGTCTAACACATATGTATTTACATACGTCATTTCTCTATTTAAACTTATCATGCTAATATACTCCTTCAATTTTTCTTATGTTCTGAAACATTACATTATGGACTCGTGAACCCTCGTATGTCGGCATATTAATTATATCTTTACCATTGTATATAACCCAATCACAAACCTGGTAGGCACCCTCTCTGATCGCCCTAACCCCCAATTGTATAACACTCCCAGTCCATACATCCCCATTACTTTCAATTGGAGTTATAAAAACCTGATCACCCATTGCACTACTCATTATAAGTCTCTAATGATTTAGTAAGTTCAATAATTGCAAATGCAAAAAATTTCTTACCATCTTTAATATTTTTGGAACTCATTTGACTTATAATGATATTTCTCATATTAACTAAATATGAAGCTATTGCTGTATCATCAAGTCCTGTTCCCATTACTTCATTTGCTATAGATGCATTTGGACACTTCTTACCACCTGCAATTGGTGGGTGTATCGTACCACATTGGGGACATGCATTTGGGTTTGATACTGGTGTTGGTGGACTACTATTTTTTACATTCATAAGAATGCTTTGTTCGTGAGGATTTACTGGTCCACTGAAATTTTCATTTTGTCGTATTCCACTGGAATTTGGATTCATTCCTTTACTCATCTGTGCTTGCTGTTGTGCAAATTGTGCCATAATTTTTCGAGCTTCTTCTTCGTGACTCATATTTATCCTCCATAATTTAAGTTTTGTTTTTGTTCTAATTCATTAAAAAATATTCTTAAAGTATAAGTTATATTCTATATATATTAATAAATGAAAGGAACACATACCTTAAATTTAGAACATATAAAAAGGAGAAGATATGATAATCAAAGAAGATGGAGAAGGGGGAATAATTATTACAATGAAAGATAAATCAGCTTTTGCCTCCACTAAAACAGTTCATATAGTAGCGGAACTGCAATGGAAAATTGATTACGGTCATGGTGGTGGAGATCATGTGGTTGGTGTAGAATTAAAAATTAAAGAATGAGATTGAACATATAAAAGAGGTGGTTAATGAAAAATGTATCTTATATAATCAGAGTTCCACATGGTGACAAGTGTTGGGATGGTAAACAAATATGTGGGTTCTTTGACAATCATGGTGGGTATAATACTTGTAGACTTGGGTTTTGTCCAGACCAAGATGAAACTAAAGACACAGAGTGTATGGCATTGGAAGAAGTATAAATTAAAAGGAGAAATAAAACAAATGGATGATGAATTGAAAGAAAAAACTTTATCTGAAAAAATAAGAGATAAAGCAGATCAGTGGTTTTTACCATGCATAACTTGGGCATGTATGGCAATCATTATTATTCCGTGGATAGTGGGTGCTGTTAATATAATTAGATGGGCTTTCTAACTATAAAAAGGAGCTACCATGACATATCATGAAATTACAAATAAACAATGGAAAAGTGCTTGTGGATGGATTTTAATTATTATAGTTTTGTGTATTATTGGTGCATTGATTATATTTACTAAGTTTGATGAAGCATATAAAAATCATATTACTACCGTTGAAACTCAGTTTAACAAATGTATCAAACTTAAAACTGATGTTGAAAATTCGTATATTGTTTTAAACAAAGAAGCTATTGGTTTAAAAAATACATTAGCATCAATAAAAGATAAAGATCAGGATGGTCTTATGAGTAGGGATATTGCTCAGTATATTATTAATCGATATACCCGTGTCTCTAAAATTGTTGCTAATGCAATAGCAGAGAATGTTGTATTGTATTCAAAACAATATAATATTTCACCTGAGTTAATTGTTGGTATGATAGAGATTGAATCTCGATTTAATCCAATGGCAGTTAGTAGTAAAGATGCTAGAGGGTTAATGCAAGTCATGCCAGAGTGGGTCCCAAAGCTGGGACTTGAAAAAGTTAGAGAACTCCATGATATTGATGTGGGGATTGAAAGTGGAATAAAAGTATTTAAGATTCATCTCGAAGAAGCGAACGGTAATGTTGCAAAAGGTTTATATTACTATGTTGGTAAAAGCAAGGAATACTCAAACCTTGTGTTTAGTGCCATGGGAAAATTTGTGACATATCGTTCTACAATTGATGACTCTGAAAAATCATCGGAGGAAGTAAATGGTGGAAATGACGAACCAGCAGATGAAGATAGTGAAGGAACTGAAACAACAGATAACTCATAATAATTATGGGGATTATGGATTGTTTTCAACGAGTGTTGGTGGATATGCTGGAACGGGCAAAACCACTTTAATATGTGAATTGCGAAAGCAACTGAGTTCTATAATATCAGTTGCTTTCGTAACATTCACAGGCAAGGCATCATCTGTATTGAAAAAGAAATTAATAGAAAATAATGCCTTGTTTGAAAACGATTACATTGGAACAATTCATGGAATGATTTATGCCCCAGAAGTAAAATGGGATACTAAAATAAAAACATTTGTTATTATAGGATGGAAGCGAAAAGATAAAGATGAAATTCCATATAAATTGATTATTATAGATGAAGCATCTATGGTATCTAAAGAAATATGGCATGATCTTAAATCTTATGAAAAACCAATAATTGCAGTTGGAGATCATGGTCAGCTTCCACCAATTGGAGATAATGGATTTAATATTATTTCAAATCCGGATTATAAACTGACGAAAATACATCGTCAAGCGTTTAATTCTCCTATCATTAAGCTATCAGCTTTTATTAGAAAGGAGGGATATATACCAAAGAGGATTTATTCACCTGAGGTTTTTAAATTAGATTGGAATCATCCATATTGTCAAAACTTATGGAAAAATAAAATTGATTTCAATGATGAAAATCTTGTAACATTATGTGGGTTTAATACCACCAGAGCAAATCTAAATGATAAAATTAGAAAGCAAATTGGTTTTAAAGAATTAGCCCCATATCCAGGTGAAAAAATAGTTTGTCTTGTAAATAACCATCATGCTAAAATTATGAATGGGCAAATAGGTAAAGTGATATGGGTAATGCCTGATGATGATTCTTATCGAATAACTCTTGAAATTGATGGAGATATTCATGAAAGACTTGTTGCTGATACATGTTTTGGTCAAGTTCAATACACTATGTATGACAGAGATATCAAACATAAAAAACTCAGAGATAAAGCAGGCGAGCAGGGATTTAACACCATAGATTTTTTTGATTATGGTTACGCAGTTTCTGTTCATAAATCACAAGGATCAGAGTGGGATAAAGTTGTGTTGTTTGAGCAACGAACCCAAAGATGGTCTGACGAGTATTATGCAAAATGGCTATATACCGCCGTGACAAGAGCGAAAGATAAATTAATGATAATTTCAAACGCGTGGATTTAAAGGAGAGCTTATGAATGAAAAACTACATCGAGAAAAATTGTTGAAAGAACGTCTCCCAATTGTTGACGAATGTAAGGGATGCGAGAAAGCAGTTGTTGAAATAAATATGTGTTCTGCTTATGTTAATCCGGGGTCAAAGTGGAGACTAGGAAATTGTCCACTAGCAACTCATATAGTAATCGAGGATAAATCAACTCAGAAGATTCGGGCGGGTCAACAGAAACAAAAGAAAAAAACAAAGAAATAGAATCTGGTATATGGTATGTGGGGATTCATATTATTGAATCCCCCCAGCATCTTTTTTTATTTATTGGAACATAATATAAATTTAAAAAGGATGCTGGAGGAAGAACATTAATGGAAAAATTGATTTCTGAGGTTGAAGGCAAGTTAGTTGAGTATGATATTAATATTTATGATCATCACCCAATAGAAAATGGTGAATATGTTTTTGTAGCAGAAGATATGATAATATATGCAAGAGAAAAAGACAACAGTATAACTGTTGCATTTCAAGCAACCACAAAACCTGATGTAGTTGCTAATAACATACTACTATTATTAGAAATCGATTCATTGGTAGATATTGATATTACAGATTCATTTATTTTTGATGAAAATAAAAAATTGATATTTGGAAACGAAGCATTTGATTTAATAAAACAATCTGTAAAAATGGCAACAATAAAAGATTTCTCTATGAAGAAAGAGTTAGAAGACATTCTACTGAATACAGAGAATTGTCATGAATGTTGAAAAGGAGTAATTAATGAGTGAATTATTAGATTCAATTTGGAATGAAAAGTATCGCCCTTTGAAATTAGATGATATGGCGTTACCAGAAAGATATCAATCTGAGTTTGGAATAATGATTTCAAAATGTGAAATTCCAAATCTTTTATTTTCTGGTCCACCTGGCGGGGGCAAAACTACACTAGCAAGAATGCTTTGTTCAGAGAATGGAGTATTATTTAATAAAAGAGATAATTTATTAACAGCTAACGGTTCAGCTAAAAAGACAAGAGGAATTGGGTTTGTTGATGATGTAATTGAACCGTTTTTAAAACACCCTCCAGCAAGAGATAAATATAAAATTGTATTTATTGATGAAGCTGATAAACTTACAAATGATGGATATGATTCATTGAGAGCAATCATTGAAAAATATCAGGTAGCATACGGAAGATTTATATTTACATGCAACTATTTGTCAAGAATACCAGATCCAGTTCAAAGCAGATTTAATGTATATACATTCAATCAAATTCCAAAAGAATTTGTCTTGGATTATTGTCAGAAGATATTGACAGCAGAGAATATTAAATTTGATGATAAAGATATTAACTTAGCAATTAATAATCTATACCCAGATGTAAGAAAGATTACCAATGCAATTCAGAGAAATTCATCTGGAGGAAAACTTGATATTAGCATTGAATCTGTCATAACAACAGAAAAAAAAATTATAGCATTTATATTACAAATGCTTAGTATGATTGAAAAAAGTCAGGATTCCAAAGTTGGTGGTCCTGTAAGTGCAATCATTGATATTATATCACAACAAGATATTGAATATAGAAATATATATTCAGAATTATTCTTTAATGAAAAGATTCCAACCCCTGCAAAAATCGTTATTAATAAATATACAAATAGTCATCAAAATTCGCTTGTACCACATATGCATTTTATGGCAATGGTATTTGATATAATCAAAACTTTAAAGGCATATAGACAAGCGGTGACGGGAAAATGATTTGGTATGACGTTCCAAACGCATCAATGAGAGATAAAATTCATTCTATTATTAAAAACTTTGAGAATGCACTCCCAGAACAATTTGAAGAAACTAGTATTGCTAAATGTGAGAAATGTAATGGAAGTGGATTAAAAGTTTTTAGAGGAAGTGATCAAACCATAAGCGTATGGCAACCGGGCGATTATTGTAAATCTTGTAGGGGGTTTGGTTACACAGGGTTTGATAGAGTATATAATAGTTATATATGTAAAAGTTGTAATGGCAAAGGGTGTAGTAAATGTGATGATACAGGAATGATTGATTGGGTAAGAAATGTAATGGGGTGAAAAATGATAGGAATTTATCAAGACAATTTTGTTGATTAC
>Ga0307380_10013066_pt1 | contig 10278 bp, 8 predicted proteins | sample UN3MG_FD_202239 | JGI IMG/M metagenome (GOLD analysis project Ga0307380, IMG submission 202239) | Soil microbial communities from Risofladan, Vaasa, Finland - UN-3 | ecosystem: Environmental > Terrestrial > Soil > Coastal area > Acid sulfate soil | place: Finland: Risofladan, Vaasa | collected... | reverse complement strand
GGCGTGGACACCCCAGGCGTCGGCGCCGGGCTGCAGGATCACGCGTCGGCGCCGATGACGCTTCAGCTGCGCGATGGCGCGGCTGGTGCGCCCGGCGAACTCGCCATCGGAACCCTGCTCCGGCGTGATCCGTGGCAGTTCCTGCCGATGAATCACCTGGGCGATGCCGCTCCCGGACTCGGCTTGCTGATGACGGCGCTGATGCGTCCGAGGGGACGGGCGGGCACGGTACGGCTGGCGTCGGACGACCCGCTCGTCGACCCGCTCGTCGACTTCGCCCTCCTCGACGATCCTGTCGACGTCGGCGCACTGGTCGCGGGCGTCCGCACCGCGCTGGAGCTGCTCGCGGCGCCGCCGTTCAAGGAGATCGTCGAGGAGGTGTACATCGATGCGTTCGGAACGACGAGCGCGGCGCTCGGTGACGACGACTCGATCGAGCAGTGGGTGCGTACCGCGGTCGGCGACTACGTGCACGCCTCCAGTAGCTGCGCGATGGGCACGGTGGTCGACGGCGACGGACGACTGGTGGGTTACGACGGGGTCTACGTGTGCGACGCCTCGGTGTTCCCGTCGATCCCCGACGTCAACACCCACCTGCCGACGACGATGCTCGCCGAACGCCTCAGCGCCCGCTGGCTGCGACCGCCCGCCGGCTGAGTCCCGCGATGAGCGAACCGCCCCGATGGCGGCTTTTCGCTCATCGCTGGGGCCGGTGATGTCGTTGCGATGAGCGAACGGCCCGGATGGCGGCTTTTCGCTCATCGCTGGGGCCCGGCCGGGGACGGGCCGTGTCAAGATGGCCCCATGGCGACCACGGCCGACTACTCCCACGGCCTCCACGAACTCGACGACGGATGCTTCGCGTACCTGCAACCCGATGGCGGATGGGGATGGAGCAACGCCGGGTTGATCGTGGGCGACGGGCAGTCACTGCTCGTCGACACGCTGTTCGATCTCGAACTGACCGCAGCGATGCTCGACTCGATGGCGGCCGCGACCCGCGGGGCCCGTGTCGACATGGTCGTCAACACCCATGCGAACGGCGATCACTGCTACGGCAACGCCGAAGTCACGCGCCGCCGCCCCGGCGTCGACATCGTGGCCTCCGCGGCGACCGCCCACGAGATGGCCGACGTCCCTCCATCGATGCTCGCTGCGCTCATCCGGGCCCCTGGCGAGGTCGGCGAGCTCCTCCGGGCGTTCTTCGGCGAGTTCCACTTCGACGGGATCGAGCTGGTGCCGCCCACGCGAACGTTCGACGGGCGTCTCGACCTCGATGTCGGTGGGCGTCGCGTCGAGTTGTTCGAGGTCGGCCCGGCACACACCGCCGGCGACACGATCGTGTACGTGCCCGATGCCGGAACGGTCTACACGGGCGACATCCTGTTCATCGGAGGCACTCCGATCGTGTGGGCCGGCCCCCTGTCGAACTGGATCGCCGCGTGCGACCTCATGCTCGGGCTCGACGCCCACACCGTCGTTCCGGGCCACGGACCGTTGACCGATGCCGCCGGCATCGTCGCCGTGCGCGACTACCTCTCGTTCGTCGACGAGGCGGCCACGGCGCGCCATTCGTCCGGCATGGATGCGTTCGACGCGGCTCGCGACATCGGTCGTGAACTCGGTCTCGACGAACGGTTCGGTGAGTGGGGTGAGTTCGGCCGGATCGCCGTCAACGTCGAAACCGTGTACCGCACGCTCGACCCCGGCCACGTCACCCCCGGCGTCGTCGAGCAGTTCCGGCGCATGGCCGAACTCGAACGGCCGTGACCACGCCGACCCGCGATCCGGCCACCGATCGTTTCGACGTCGCCGTCATCGGCGACGGGCCGGCCGGGAGCGCGCTGGCGCGGGCGTGTCGGCGCCAGGAGATCGACGTCGTGCTCGTCGGCGACGACGCCCCGTGGACAGCCACCTACAGCACCTGGGCCGACGATCTCGTCGACGCCGCAGGCGTCGAACTCGTGGACATCGATGCCGTCGTGGCCATCGCGAGCGCCGAGGTGTGGGCCTACGGAGCCCGGCCGCACCGCCTGCCGCGCACCTATGCCACCCTCGACAACGACATGCTGCGGTCGGCGCTCCGGGACGAGGTCGAGCATCGGCGAGTGCGGGTCGATCGCGTGAGCGTCGCTCCCGACGGGCACCGCCTCGAACTCGTGGACGGGTCGGTCATCATCGCTCGCGTGGTGATCGACGCGACGGGCTGGCCTGCCCGGTTCGCCCGACACGACTCCGAACGCTCGCCCGCGTGGCAGACCGCGCTCGGGGTCGTGTTGCCGGAACCGCCGCCTGGCGAGCTCGGCAACCCGACGTTCATGGACTTCCGCCGGGTGCTCGGCCTCGATGGCGCGCCGTCGAGCGTCGGGCCGAGCGGTGTCACCACCTTCTGTTACTCGCTTCCGGTGCGCGACGGCTGGCTGGTCGAAGAGACGGTGCTGGCCGCGCGACCCGCGATCGAGCCGATCGCCCTGCTCCCGCGGCTCGCGGCACGCCTCGGACGACACCCCGACAGCGTGCTGGCCGACGCCATTCGCACCGAGTACGTCCGCATCCCGCTCGGGGGCTCCCGCCCCGGCCCCGAGCAGCCGGTCGTCGCCTTCGGTGCTGCGGCCGGGTACGTACACGCTGCCACCGGCTTCTCGGTCGCTGCGTCGATCCGTGCGGCTCCCCGCGTCGCTGCGGCCATCGGTGTGGCGCTGGGATCGTGCTCGGGTGCCGTCGATCCGGCCCCGATCGCCGAGGCGGTGTGGACGGCCCAGATGCGGCGCACCCGAGTGCTCCACGACTTCGGCCTCGAGGTCCTGCTCGACCTCGATGACGACGAGGTCCGGGCGTTCTTCGACGCGTTCTTCGACCTGTCGATCGTCGACTGGTCCGCCTACCTGCGAGTGGACAGTTCGCCAGGCGAGGTCAGTGCGGTGATGGCGCGTCTGTTCCGGTCGTCGAGCTGGCAGCTACGGCATCGGCTGGCGGGTCGGAATCCGGCGTTGCTGGCGCGGCTCCTGCGGCCGTGATGGAGGCGCGCTGCCGCGAGCGGACCGACCGGCGGACGGCGAGCACCCAGCCGACCAGCACGCAGACCGCGAAGATGAACCACTGCGCGGCATACGACAAGTGGGGGCCTTCGTCGAGGGTGGGTGCCGGAATCGGAGCGGGATCGTCCGGTCCGATCGTCGGGATCGCATCGATCAGGTCGAGGTAGACGGGTGCGACCTCGCCGGGAAGCTGCGCGGAGAGCTGGCCGAGATCGATGCGGCGTACCTCGGTGACCGCGGCGCCGGCCTCGCTGGTGTCGGTCAGTTCGCCACGCTGGCGGTCCTGGGGGATGCGCACCCGGGCGAGCAGTTCGGTCTCGACGGTCGGCGCTGCGGGAACGTCGAAGCCGAGCGGCACGAAGCCCCGGTTGACGACGACGGTGGTGTCGCTCTCCGCGACGAGCGCCGTGAGCACGTTGTCGCCGGCGATGCCGTCCTGCGAGCGGTTGAACCACAGGATCTGATCGGGCAGGTACCGCCCGGTGACGATCGTCTGGCGCCATTCGATCGACTCGGGATCGTCTCCTGCCTCGTCGAGCAACTGTTCGAGCGGGGCGGGCGGCTGGTCGATCTGTTCGGTGACGAGGTCGTTGAAGGCGCGTCGCTGGTCGAGGCGATCGAGCTGCCAGAACGCCAACCAGATCATCAACGCGATCGATCCGAGCACGAGCAGATGGAATGCAATCCACTTCGGACGCAGCAGGAAGGAGAAGCGCGACCCGGACATCTCGGGCACGACGGTAGCGGTCGCCGAGCACTACCGTGCCGCGCCATGCGTGCGCACGACGTCACCTCCGAATGGCTCTCGTCGGTGCTCGGCGCCGAGGTGGGGCCGGTCACGGCCCAGCGCATCGGTGACGGCCACATCGGGGTCAACGTGCGCCTCTCCATGCCCGACGCTGATGCATCGCTGCCGCGCTCGGTCGTGGTGAAACTCCCGGCCACCGACGACACCAGCCTCACCACCGCGGCGATGCTGCGCCACTACGAACGTGAGACGCGCTTCTATCTGGAGCTCGCCTCGACCGTCGACATGCGCGTTCCGGCCTGCCTGTACGGCGACTGGACCGCTGAGACGAACGCGTTCGTCCTGGTGCTCGAGGACATGGCGCCGGCGACGCAGGGCGACCAGCTCACGGGGTGCACGCTCGAGCAGGCCCGCGACGCCGTGCGAGAACTCGCGAAGTTGCACGGACCGCGCTGGGACGATCCGACGCTGTACGACGTCGACTGGATCGAACACGACCGCGGTGACGACCCCGAGGCGGGTGCTGGGCTGGCGATGATGTGGCAGATGTTCTTCCCCGGCTTCGCCGGCACCTACCGGTCGCATCTCAGCGCCGAGGAGTTCGAGTTGGCCGAGCGGTTCGGCTCGGTGATCGGTGCATGGCGCGCAGGCCGCACCGGTCCGAAGACGATCACGCACGGCGATTACCGCCTCGACAACATGCTCTTCGCGACGGCTGTGGGCGGTCCGCCGGTCACCGTCGTCGACTGGCAGACGCCGGCACACGGCAGCCCGATCACCGATCTCTCGTACTTCATCGGCGCCGGTCTGTTGCCGCCCGAGCGGCGCGAGCACGAACGCGAGCTCGTCGCGGTGTACCTGGATGCCCTCGGCGCGTACGGCGTCGTCCTCGACGAGGCCTGGGTGTGGGAGCAGTACCGGCGCGATGCGTTCGCCGGGCTGGCGGTGGCGGCGATGGCGTCGCAGATCGTGACGCTCAACGATCGCAGCGAGGCGATGTTCGGCGCGATGGCCCAACGCCACCTCCGCCAAGCGCTGGATCTCGACGCCTACAGCCTGATCTGACCGCTGGACCTGAGCGAGCGAATCCTCCAGCGGCGTGCAGTTCAGGACGGATCTGGTCGCGGCAGCTGGAACCAGAACCGTCGAGAATTGCGAGAGGTGCTGGTGAATCGGGTGGCGCCGGGCTCCTCGGCACGCAAGCTCCCCGTGCGACACTGGCCCGATGACCCAGCGACCTGCAGGCACGTGGCCGTCACCGATCACCGCTCGATCACTCGTCGGCGGGTCGGTAGGCATCAGCGAGGTGGTCCCCGACGGCGACGACGTGTGGTGGGCGGAGTCTCGGCCGGACAACGCCGGACGCACCACGCTCGTGCGCTGGCGTGACGGTGTGACGTCGGACGTGACCGCCCCGGAGACCAATGTCCGCACCAGCGTCCACGAGTACGGGGGTGGAGCGTGGTGGGCCGCCGACGGTGTCGCGTTCTACACCGATTTCGCCGACCAGCGCCTGCGGCGGATCGAGCCGGGCGGCGAACCGATGGTGCTGACCGCGGAGCCCGGCGTACCTCGTGCCCTGCGCTACGCCGATGGTCGACCGACACCGGACGGCGACTGGTTCGTGTGCGTCCACGAACGCCACGGCGTCGGCCAGCCCGTCAACGAGATCGTGGCCGTGGCCACCGACGGATCGATGCGCACCGAGGTGATCACGACCGGGGCAGACTTCTATGCGTCGCCGAGGTTGTCTCCCGACGGCCGATCGATCGTGTGGATCCAGTGGATGCATCCGAACATGCCGTGGGACTCGACCGAGCTGTGGATCGCCGACCTCGACGGACCGTCGATCCGCAACGCTCGCAAGCTGGTCGGCAACGGTGACGAGGCCCTGCAGGAACCGCTGTGGTGGAGCGACGGCGCGCTGGTGGTCGTCACCGATCGCGACGAATGGTGGAACCTCTACCGAGTCGATGTCACCACCGGTGAGCTGACCCCGGAAGCGGTCGGTCCGTTCGAGATCGTCGAACCGCACTGGGTGTTCGGCGGCGCGAGCCACGCCGAAGGAGGCCACGTGCGTCGCGATCGCCACGGCGACGAGCTGGTCGTCGACGACCACCTCGAACTCGACCTGCCCTACACGATGATCGGCTCGCTGCGGCGTGCGGGGGACGCGTTCTGTCTCGTCGGAAGCTCCTACACCGCCAGCAGCGAGGTGGTACGGCTCCGGGGCGGCAACGTCGAGATCCTCCGCGCCGGGCACGACCTCGGGTACGACAACGCCTTCCTGCCCGAACCCGAACTCGTCACGTTCCCCACCAGCGGCGGCGATGTCGCACACGGGCTGTACTACGCGCCAGCGAATCCCGACGCCGAACTCCCCGACGGTGAACGGCCGCCGCTCATGGTGTTCGTCCACGGCGGCCCGACCGGGTCCGCCCAGCGGCGCCTCGTGCCAGGCCGAAGTCACCGGTTCTGGACCAGTCGGGGCGTCGCCGTGATCGACGTCGACTATCGGGGCAGCACGCTCTACGGCCGCACCTACCGGCGCAAGCTGCTCGGCAACTGGTGCGTGTTCGACGTGGACGATGCGGTGGCCGCCGCACGGTTCCTCGCCGAGCGGGGTGACGTCGACGGCGAACGGCTCGTGATCGAGGGCGGAAGCTCTGGCGGGACGCTCGTGCTGCTGGCCATTGCCAACCACGACGTCTTCGCGGCGGGCACGAACCTGTTCGGTGTCACCGACATGTCGGCCCTGATCACCGATGATCACAAGTTCGAGTCGCAGTACGCGTTCGGCCTCATCGGGCCCTGGCCCGAGGCGGCCGGCGAGTACGCGAAGCGGTCTCCGATCAACTTTCCCGAGCGCTTGTCGGCGCCGCTGCTCGTACTGCAGGGCAGCGACGACACCGTGGTCCCCCCTGCTAACTCCGAGCGCATCGTCGAGGCGATGCGTGCCAAGGGACTGCCGGTCGCATACCAGAGCTTCGAGGGTGAGGGCCACGGGTTCCGTGCCGCGGACTCGATCGTGCGATGGTTCGAGTCGGACCTGTACTTCTACGGACGGGTGCTGGGCTTCGAACCGGCTGACGACGTGGCGCCGTTCGAGATCGAGAACCTCGATCGGTAGGCGGTCCGACCGCACCTGACCCGGGGCCGGGTGGGCTACTACGGTCGAGGTCGTGAAGGATCATCCTGACGACCACCTTGCCGAACGCTTCGACGCGATGAGCGATCGGGACAAGATCGACTTCATGATCGAGACGAACGGATGGGCGCTGGAGGCGATCCAACCCGACGCCGAGAGCACCCCACCGACGCCCGGCTATGCCTACACCATCGGGCTCACCGCCGACGTCGGGTTCCCCGAGGTCGCCGTGTTCGGCCTCACGCCGGCCGCGTCCAAAGGTCTGCTCACGCTGGTCGCCGACGCGTGCCGTGGCGGTACCGAGATCCCGATCGGCGTCGAGGTGGTCGGTCTGCTCGACAACGAACTTCGCTGCATGTTCGCGCCGGTCGACCTCGGTCCCTGGGGGCCGTACTTCGCCACCGCGACGGCCTGGTACGACGGCCGACCCTTCGAGCTGGTGCAGCTGATGTATCCGGACCGCAACGGCTTCATGCCGTACGAGACCGGCTACGAGCAGCGCATGGTCCTCGCGCAACCCGTCATCGGCACGATCGCCTGATCCGCCCGACCGCCCCTGCCCAACCCAGCGATGAGCGAGCCGCCCGGATAGCGGCGTTTGGCTCATCGTTGGGGGTGTGGTCGGGTTTGTGATGAGGCAACCGCCCGGATGGCGGCTTTTCGCTCATCGCTGGGTGGCCGAGTGGGGTGCGGCCGGGCAGGCGCGACGGATACTCCCGGCAAGGCAGCGAGCCGCGTTGCTACCATGCGCCGGACGGGCAGTGCGATGATCGTGTCGGCCCGTCCCGATCCGATGACGACTCCTTCGCCTCCTCCGGTGACCGGCGCCTGGTTGCCCGGTGACGAACCGGGGCACCGGCAGTTCCTCACCTTCGCGACCGATCGCCGGTTCGCGCTCGACTGTGGTGTGGCGCTGTCGGACGTCGTGGTGGCCTACGAGACGTGGGGGCGCCTCGACGCCGATGGATCGAACGCCATCCTGCTGTGTCATGCCTGGACCGGCGACAGCCACGCGGCCGGCCCTGCCGGCAGGGGGCACCCGCAACCCGGCTGGTGGGACGACACCGTCGGGCCCGGCAAACCGATCGACACCGACAAGTACTTCGTCGTGTGTGCCAATGTGCTCGGCGGATGCCAGGGTTCCACTGGACCGGCCTCGCCACATCCGCTCGACGGCAAGCCGTACGGATCCCGTTTCCCCGTCGTCACGATCCGCGACATGGTGCGTGCCCAGGCGCAACTGGGCCAGTTCCTCGGGGTCGCCCGGTGGATGTCGGTGATCGGCGGATCGATGGGCGGTATGCAGGCGCTCGAGTGGGCGGTGATGTACCCGCGCCGGGTCGGCTCGCTGGTCGCGGTCGCCACGTGCATGCAGGCCACCGCCCAGCAGATCGCCTGGGGAGCGATCGGGCGTCGTGCGATCCGGCTCGATCCGAAATGGCGAGGCGGCGACTACTACGACGCCGAGCCAGGCGACGGGCCGACCGAGGGGCTCGAGATCGCACGCATGGTCGCACAGGTGACGTTCCGCAGCGACAACGTGTTCACCGACCGGTTCGGCCGGGAGCTGGCCGACAAGGCGACGGTCGGTGACACGCTCGGCATGTGGCAGCGATTCGAAGTCGAGCGTTACCTCGAATACCACGGTGTGAAGCTGGCGCGCCGCTTCGACACCAACAGCTACCTCGCGATCGGCAAGGCGATGGACCTGCACGACGTCGCTCGAGGTCGCGGGTCGCTCGAGAGGGCGATGCTGCGGGTGGCAGCGCCGACCATGGCCGTCGGGATCTGGAGCGACATGCTCTATCCCGCCTACCAGCAGCAGCAGATCCAGGAGGCGGTGGCGGCCAACGGCGTGCCGAGTGAGTACGTCGAGATCGACTCGCCGCACGGCCACGACGCGTTCCTGATCAACAGCGACCAACTCGCCGAGCCGTTGGAACGCTTTCTCGGCAGCGCTGCGAAGTCGAACTCGTCGACCTCCTGACCATGCCCGAGGGTCTCGAGGCCGAGATCTGGCGTCGTGCGAGCGAGCCACTGATCGGGCGGACGATCATCGACGTCGTCACCGACGCCCGAGTGGTCGAGGAGGGGTTCGCCGAGGCGGTCGTCGGGGCGACCTTCGCGGGGCCCCGGCGTCGCGGCAAGGTGGTGCTGCTCGACACCGACGGCCCCACGATCGGGCTGCACTTCGGTATGACGGGTCGGCTGGTGATCGACGGGGACGCCTCGATCGACCGTCTGGCCTATGCATCGGGCCGTGACGATCCGGCATGGGATCGACTCGTGCTGTTTGCCACCCCGGGCGGCCGCACCCCGCCACCGGCGCTGCGGTTCAACGATCCTCGACGGCTCGGGCGCGTGTCGCTCGACCCGGACCTCGGTCACCTGGGCCTCGACTTCACCGAGGTCACACCGCGGCGCCTGGAACGGGCATTCGCCGGTCGGCACGGCGTGCTGAAGTCGGCGCTGCTCGACCAGCACGTCGTCGCCGGCCTCGGCAACTTGTGTGTCGACGAGGTCCTGTGGTGGGCCGGGCTCGACCCGCGGCGCGCCGTCGACTCGCTCACGGCACCCGAGGTCGACCGCCTCGCGTCGACGATCCGCCGTCGCCTTGCGATCATGCTCGCCCGCGGAGGCAGCACCACCGGCGTGTTGAGTCCCGCGGTACGTGCCGCGTGCCCGCCGTGTGAACGCGACGGCGAGCCCCTCGAACGGCTCGTAGTGGGCGGCCGCACCACCGTGTGGTGTCCTCGGCATCAGCGTTGATCCGTGGCGATACGGCTCGGAACTGGCACAATCGTGTGCCCGTGCCCGTCATCGCTTCTCGTCTCGGCTCCATGCCATCGTCGGCCGTCGCACTCGTCGGTGCGGGCGACCCCGGTGCGAGCCGGCTCGTCTACTCGATGGTGATCGGCCTGGTCGTGATCGGCCTGCTGCTGATCGTTCTCGGGATCTGGATCGTCCGCCAGACGCGTGTGGATCTCGACGTGCTGGCCCCGCTCGAGCGGATGGGCGACGGGGAGTGGAAGAAGCGTGACCGGGCGACGCAACGTCGCATGCTCGACGAAGTCCGTCCGGACGGGGCTCGGCCCCTCGCCCCCGCGAACCAGCCGCCAGCGCTCGACGACGAGTTCGAACTCGACGAGCACCCCGTCACGTCGTTCAGCGATCTCGGGCCCGGCGTCCCGTCGGAGGAGCGCGACCCGACCCCGGTCGGAAACGATGCCGACGAGCCGGCCATCGGACCGCTCCTGGTGCCGCTCATCGACGTGGACGACGAGGTGCTCGCCGAGCCCGAGCCGGAGCCCGAGCCCGAGCCCGAGCCGGAGCCCGAGCCCGAG
>Ga0307380_10013063_pt1 | contig 10281 bp, 5 predicted proteins | sample UN3MG_FD_202239 | JGI IMG/M metagenome (GOLD analysis project Ga0307380, IMG submission 202239) | Soil microbial communities from Risofladan, Vaasa, Finland - UN-3 | ecosystem: Environmental > Terrestrial > Soil > Coastal area > Acid sulfate soil | place: Finland: Risofladan, Vaasa | collected... | reverse complement strand
ACGGTCAGCTCCAGGGCGTGGAGCCCCTCGGCCAGGGCCGCCTCGCCGTGGCGGGCCTTCATCGACAGGCCGTACTGGCCCGTCACGTCGATGACCTTCGCCTCGCCCACCCGCAGCACGACCGGCCCGCAGGACTCCACGCGGAAGCGATATACGCCCGTGGCGGAGGCCTGGAAGAAGCCTCGGTAGCGGTAGAACGCCTTCCTCATCAGCCGCGTGGGCGACCGCGGCCGGGCGGCGGGCACGGCGAAGCCGGCCTGCACCGTCCGCAGGATCGGCTCGCGGGCGTCCAGGTCCGGCAGCATGTCCTTCGTACCGGTGAAGAAGCCGCGCTCGTCGTAGATCGTCGTCTTGATCTCGTGGACGCTCGCCAGCAGCCCGGCGCTTGCCTCCTGCGGGCGGAGCTTCAGCGCCCCGGCCGGCCGGGCGCGGCGGAACTCGACCGTGAGCGTCCTGCTGCCGGCGTCGTCCCCGCAGCGCCAATCGCGGTGGAACGTGCGGGCCTTCAGCGTGGCAGTGCGATCCAGCGGGATCGGGGCGGTGTACATCGCCGAATCCGCCGCCGGCAGGCTGCCGTCCAGCGTGTAGCGGACCTCCGTCCCGCTGCGCGGCGGGGCCAGGCGGACGTGGATCGGATCGGTGAACAGGTGCGTGCGCACGTTGTCCGTGCGGTTGAGGTCAGGCCGCCAGCGCCACGGCATGTCGAGGCTCGGCCGCTCCGGCCGGGCCTCGGTCCGCGCGACGGCCCGGCCATCGCGCTCCATCACGAAGACCGTCCGCCCGTTGTCGGTCTGGTCGAACGTGTACACGTCGCGCTGGCCCTCGAGCTCCACGGTGAGCCGGCTGCGGTCGTCGCTCCAGGCCGTTTTCGGCAGCTTGTCGCCGAAGCGGAAGGGGAAGATCAGCACGCGGAACTCGGGCCGGACCGCCACGGCCGGGACCTTGATGCGGTTCCATTGCCAGGCCTGCTCGAAGCTCGGCAGAGGATACGGAAACGTCGTGTTCCGCCACAGCACGCGGACCAGCAGCATCGGGTCGCCCTTCTGCGGCGTGGGCTTCAGCGAGACCGCGTGGCTCCGCAGGCCGCTGGAGGAGGCCTGCTTCCGCGGCGTGTTGCCCAGGCACAGCACCAGGTCCGTGCCGATCGCCCCCTCCGTGTCCGGCGTGAGGTGGCGGTTCTTGGCCTTGCTGTTGGCCGAGTAGAGCACCGCGTCGCCCGTGACGTTCAGGCACCAGTCGTACTGGTGAGGGCGGCCGTCCTTCTGCACGTCGTCGATCACCAGCGCGTATGGCGCCTTGCCCCGCGCCAGGTGGAACGTCCGGTAGACGCCCTGCACGTCGTTCCACTTCTGGTAGCGCTCCGGGCCGCGGGTCTCCCCGTGCCACGGCCCCCAGTCCAGGTGGCCGAAGCCGTCGTAGAACGCCCGCATGTGCGCGGGGAAGGGCAGCTCCGTATAGCGGTCGAGCTGGAAGGGCTTCTCCCGCTCCCAGTCTGTGAAGCACGCCGCCTCCTCGATCATCGGGTGGTCCAGCTCGAAGAGCTTCTCCCGCTTGCGCCAGCGGTAGCCCTCGGTGGCGTCGGAGACGAACGTCGCGGCCGCGGGGGTGTCGTACACGCCGATCATCCTGCCCGCGACGGGCTGGTAGACGCCCGCGAAGCCGTCGATGAGGACCATGTTGCGGAAGTAGCAGTCCATGTACGGGCCGGTGTAGGGCGACCACTGCACGCCGTAGGCGCTGAGCGTGAAGTCGCCGTGCTCGGGGGTCTCGTGGCCGGCGTAGTAGAAGTCGCTGCGGCACTCGTAGTGGACGACCGTCGCGTCGCGGTCCCAGGAGCTCCGGGCCGCGGCGATCCCGCGCCGCATGTCCTTCCACGCCAGCGGCAGCTTCTCGATCGCCGGCGTCAGCTTGCCCGTGGTGTAGTCGATGACCTTCCCGCCCTCGTCGCGCAGGCCGTCGGTGGCGCAGAGAAGCTGGAGGTCCAGCTCGTTGCGGTCGTTGTAGTGGATCTTCCCGCCGTAGTTCGTCTCGTCGTCGCTGCCGTCGAAGACGTCGAAGTTCGCCTGCGCCGTGCGAACCTTGTAGAGGAAGTCCACCACCGGGTCGGCGGGGTGGAAGTGCTTGACCAGCCAGACGAACTGGAGCGACCGGCCCGAGGGCGCGCACCAGTAGCGCGCCTCCTCGACGTTCTCCTCGGGGGCGGGCGGGTCCTCGCGCGGGCGCGCCCGGCCGCGGTGAATGTACCGGTTGTAGAGGTGCTCGGCGTTCATCGCCTCGGCGTGCAGGCGGGCGAGCAGGTGGCTGTGACGGAGCAGGTCCCCCCCGCCGCGCCGGGCGGCCGCGAGAATGGGCACGCGCGGGATGAACCCCTTGACGTTCTCGTACAGCGTGCCGTCGGGGGAGATGTCGTAGGTGAGCTTGTCGGCGAGGCGCGGGGCGTAGACCTTCAGGATTCGCTCGTCGTAGCCGTCCTCGCCCTCGATGGCCAGGGCCAGCGGGAGGAACTCAGCCCCCATCGACATGTGGTTGTTGATGAAGAAGTGCCCGGGGATTTCCATCCCCGTGCTGTACTTGCCGCGGGTGCTCTTGGCGATGACCTTGCGGACGTACGCCCGCTCGGCGTCGGTCAGGAAGGCGTGGGCGTAGTCGTACTCGGCCCCCAGCGAGGTGAACGACCACTGGTTGTCCTGGCCGAGGAACTCCACGCCCTTGCCGGCCAGCTCCCGGACGCGCTCGGGGCCGCCCTGCTCGTAGGCCTTGTGGTAGTCCACCCCGCCGACCCGCAGGCCCGTGCGCGAGAAGTAGTAGAAGTTCTCCCGCCAGCCCCTGGCGCCCGGGTGCGTGTTGAGGATGTCGATCCGCGGCTCGATGTACCGGGCGTGGCGCAGCGTCCACTCCGCCGCCTCGCGCCCGAGCTTGGCGTCCTGGGAGATCAACGCCAGCAGGGCCTTGGCGGCGATCACGCCGATGCCGCGCCAGGGGGCGCCGCCGAAGTCCGGGCGGTCGGGCCCCGGCCGGGCCGCGGCGTTGCGAAGCTCGCGGACCATCACGCGGAAGACGCGGTCGGCCTTCTCGCCGAGGGCGACCTTCCGCCGGATCGCCTCGATGTCCGACGGGCTCAGCGCCACCCGCGGATGCACGCCCACCGGCGGGACCTCGCTCAGCCGCTCGGCGGCGTAGCCCTCGCGGACGTACTCGAACGGCACCTTCGGCAGCGGGGGCAGGTCGGCGGCCAGCTTCCCGCTGAGGACGTAGTTCGCGTCCGGCGTGAACCGGCCGGCGTATTCGCCGCCGACCGCGATGCTCGTCAGGACCGTCGACGATAGGACCGACCCCCAGAGCGTCAGCGTACGCGGGTTCATGGCGTGGGTTCTCCTGTCTCCGCCCCGCCCCGGCCGGGGGCGGGCAGCGCGGTGCGGTACTCGTCGGTCCTCAGCCCGATCCGCTCGAACTGGATGGGCTTGAAGTCCGCCAGCTTGCGATAGACCGGCGAATCGGCCCGCAGGGCGAAGTTCAGCGAGGCCGCGTCCACGAAGCCCGCCTCGCCTTCCGGCAGGTCCAGGTTCGTGCCGATCCGCGTGAAGGCGTAGTGCTCCTTCCGGCCGCCGACGTTTAACGCCCGCTCGCAGCGGACGGTGACGTTCGTCTCGATGACCGTGCCCGTCGGCCAGTCGGGGTGGTGCTCCAGGATCTTCAGCATCTCGGGGTATCGCCGCGACCACGGCGGCTGGGTGTGCCGCACGGCCTGGACGCCCCCGACGAGCTTGCGGTGGCTGAGGTTGTACCCCCGAGCCACCCCGCGGTCGTCGATGTGGATGCCCCGTTTGCACTCGATGACCAGGTTGTTGCGGATGAGGTTGTCGTGTCCGCCGCCGACGAAGGGCCCGCAGCCGGCCCGGTAGACGACGTTGCCGAAGACCGTGTCCCCGCTGTCGCCGTCGTCCATGTAGAAGGCGTTGCACCGCGGGCTGTCGTGCACGAAGTTGTGCCGCAGCACGTTGCCCCGGCTGGTCCAGTCGTGCCACGTGTAGAACGCCCCCACGTCGTCGCTGTCCAGCGCGACGCGATAGACGTGGTTGTACTCCAGCACGTTGTCGTTGCCGCCGTACAGCACGGCCGCGTGGGGGGCGTCGTGGATCCGGTTGTGCGCCGCTCGGCACCCCACGGCCGTGAAACCGTACGCCCCCAGCTTGATGCCCGGCGCGTAGGTCGTCTGCACGCGCCCGAAATGGTGGATGTCGTTGTTGACCGCGTAGTGCCCGGCGGGGATGAGCTTCGCCCGGTCGCCCCCGCCGAGGTAGATGCCGCCGCCGCCCAGTTCGTACAGGTCGCAGCTCTGCACGCCGTGCCGCTCGCCGCCGCGGACCACCACGCCTGTCTGCCCGAGGTTTCGCAGCACGCAGCCGGCGAGGAGGCAGTCGCGCCCGCCGTCGATCTGCACGCCGTCGCCCAGCCCGCCCTCGAACGTCAGGCCGCGGACCGTCACGAAGGCCGCGCCCTTCAGGCGCAGCAGCGGCGTGTCCGTGTCGGAGATCATCACGCGGGCGCTGGCCGGGGATTCCGGCGGCCAGAAGTACAGCCGCCCGGTGGGGAAGTGCAGGCACCACTCGCCGGGTCGGTCCAGCTCCTCCAGCACGTTGAGGGCGTACCACGGCTCCTTGCCGCTGCCCTTGCGCGTGCCGTCGACCTCGGGGGTGTACTTCGAGCCCAGGCCGCCGCCGACGGGCGCGGCGTGCGTGATCGTCCCCGGGGCCGGGTCGATCGACGCGACTCGGACCGTCTCCGGCTGCCAGGGCACGCGCCAGAAGCCCTTCAGCCACAGCCCGTCCTTGACGGCCTCCCGCCAGCGGGCCGGGCGGTCGTCGCGGTAGACGAACGTGCCGCCGCGCCGTTGCGGCCCCGCCCAGACGCCGCTGTCCAGCACGACCTTCATGGTCGTATAGCCTTCGTTCGGCCAGCGGGCCAGCGGCATGCGCCGGCCGTCGAAGAACAGCTCGATGATCCCCCCGCCGCCGTGGAACAGATCCGGCCACCGCCCGGCGTGGCGGATGCCCAGGGCCTTCGTGTCCAGGTAGACCACCTTCCCCCGCGCCGCCGGGTCGAGCCGCCGCAGGATCGCCGGGTCGGTCACCGGGCGCAAGTCGCCCGGCCGGACCATGCGCCCGCCGAGAAGCCGGGGCTGCTCGCCCGCCGCCGCGCGGTAGACGACCGGCGCCTCGGCCGTGCCGCCGTCCGCCTCGGTCAGCTCGATCGTCTCGGCGAGGGGATACTGCCCGCCGCGCAGCCAGACCGTCACGCCGCCGGTTGCCAGCGGCCCGCGGGCCTTGAGCCGGCGGACCGCATCCCGCGCTTGCTGCATCGTGCGGAACGGCGCGGTTTTCGTCCCGGCCGCCCCGTCGTCGCCTTTGGGCGAGACGTGCAACTCGACCCCGGCCGTCGCCGGGCCGGCGAGGCCCAACGCCGCCAACGCAACCGCTATCGCACCTGTGCCGTATCGCATGGAACGCTCTCCGGTATGTGGGGGCCGCATGCCCCGCCCAATCCGCAATGCTCTCCCATAGCGGCCCTCGCCCAGAATGCAAGGCGTGAAGACGAAACGAACCCAGACGCGGATTATCCCGACTGTTCCTCCCGCCTCTGCGGGGCCGGCGGGCCGGCTACAGCGAATCGAGCTGTCGGCGGTAGTCTTCGGGTGTGTCGACGTCGCTCAGAACGGCGGGGCTGTCGCAGGGCAGGTCGAGGATGTCGTCGGCGTGCGCGCGGAGCAGGCCGCGGAGGCCGAGGTCGGCGAAGCCGGTCAGGACCTCGTCGCGCCAGGCCAGGGAGAACAGCAGCGGGTGGCCGCGGCGGGCATTGTGCGTGGGGACGACGATCCGCCGGCCCGTGGCGGCGTGGGCGCGGACGATCCGGTCCACCAGCCCGGCCGTGACGGACGGCTGGTCCCCCAGCGCCACGAGGGCCGCGGTGCATTGCGGCGGCAGGGCCCGCAGGCCGCAGCGGACCGAGGAGAGCATGTCGGCGTCGCGGTCGGGATTGACCACCACGTGGACGGCCCGGCGGGCCAGTTCGGCGATCACCCGCTCGGCGTCGTGGCCGACGACGACGTAGACGCCGTCCAGCGCGGCGGCGAGAAGCTGATCGACGACGTGCCCGATCACCGTCGTGCCGGCATAGGGCAGCAGGAGCTTCTGCGTGCCCATCCGGCGCGACGCGCCCGCGGCCGGGACGATCGCGCAGATCATCCCAGGATCGTCATGTGCTTCGGCGGGGGGCATTCGCGGCCCTTTCGCCGCACGGCGATCAACTCGGCGACGATGCTCGCGGCGATCTCGGGCACGGTCACCGCGCCGATGTCGAGGCCGATGGGTGCGAACACGCGGGCGAGCTCGGGCTCCGTGGCCCGGCCGGACTCGAGGAAGCTCTCGCGGATCATCGCCACCTTTCGCTTGCTGCCGATCATGCCGACGTACGCGGCCGGGGCGCGGACACAGGCCGCCAGGGCGTCCGCGTCGCACTGGTGGCCGCGCGTGACGATCACGACGTACGTGTCGGCGGCCATGGGGAAGCCGGCGACCTGCTCGCCGATGCCGCCGTGCCGCGTCGCGACGGACGGCGGAAACAGGCGCGGGTCGGTGAACTCCGGGCGGTCGTCCAGCACGGTCACGTCGAAGCCGACCTCCACCGCCTGGCGGGCGAGGGCCTGGCCGATGTGCCCGCCGCCGACGATCAGCAGCACCGGGTCGGGCACGACGGGCTCGACGAACGCTTCCAGGCCGGCCTCGGCCCCCGCATCCTCCGGCCGGAACAGCCGGGCCTGCTCGCGGGCCAGGCACGAGGCGATCGCCTCGGCGCCAGGGAAGGCGTTGCACGCCGGCACGGCCGCCTCATCCAGCCACGTCGCTTCGACCTCGGTGCGCTCCCCGCCCCGCACGGTCGTCAGCAGCACGCCGCGCCGGCCCTGCTCCAGGGCGCCTGCCGCGTGGGCGTAGGCGGCCCTGTCCTTTGCGGCCGTGGGGTCGATGAGGACCCGCATGGACCCGCCGCAGATCGGTCGGTCGCCACCGGGGGAGGCGTCGTCCAGGCGGAGATCGAGCACGGCCGGCTGCCCGGAGGCGCACGCGGCGACGGCGCGGCGTTGTGCCTCAGCCTCGACGGGCCCGCCGCCGATGGTGCCGAAGACGGCCCCGCCGGCGTCGATGACGGCGCGGACCCCCGCCTTCCGCGGCGTGGAGCCCTCGGCGCTCAGCACCAGCGCCACGGCGAAGGCCTCGCCGCGATCGGCCAGCTCGACGGCCTTTCGGCAGGCGTCCACGCGTCGATCGCTGCGGTCCATGGCGTCTCCCGGCCGGGGGCCGTCAGGCGTTCTCGGCCGGCAGGCGGATCGGCAGGGAGCGGACCCGCACCCCGACGGCGTCGAAGACGGCGTTGGCGATGGCTGGGGCGATGGCGATGATGGGCGTCTCCCCGCCCCCGACCGACGGCAGGTCGCGGCGGTCCAGCAGGTGGACGTCCAGCTCGGGCACGTCGCGGAAGCGGGGCACGGGGTAGTTGCCGAAGGAGTTCGTCAGGACCTTGCCGTCCTCGAAGCGGACCTCCTCCCGCAGCGCCGGGCCCAGGCCCATGACGATGCACCCGATCACCTGGCGGCGCATGTTGTCGGGGTTCTGCACCGCCCCGCACTCGAAGACCTCGCAGACGCGCTTCACGTCGATCGTGCCCGCCTTGCGGTCCACGGCGACCTCCACGCACGCGGCCACGAAAGAAGCCTTCTCCGTCCCGCAGGCCAGCCCCACGCCGATCCCGGGGCGGCGCTGCTTGCGATGCTGCTCCCAGCCGAAGCGTTTGGCCGCCTCCTCCAGCACGGCCCGCAGGCGCGTGTTGCCGCCCAGGTGACGCACGCGGAAGGCCAGCGGGTCGGCCCCCGCGGCGGCGGCCAGCTCGTCCATGAAGCCCTCGCGGGCGAAGTTGCTGCCCGTGGCCGCCAGGCAGCGATAGGAGCCCTCCCGCAGCGGGCCGTCGGAGCGCACGGAGCGTGCCGAGACGTTGGCCACGTCGTACGGGCAGCCGACGCCCGCCGAGCCGGCGTTGATGTTCACGAAGTCCCACGCCACGAGCTTGCCGTCGGCGTCCAGCCCGCCCTGGACCTCGATGACGGCCGCGGGACGGAAGTACGCCCAGATGAACTCCTCGCGCCGCGTCCATCTCAGCGAGACCGGGCGCTTGGCGCCGCGGGCGAGCCGGGCCGCCTCGACGGCTGACTCTCCGCTGTGCTTGCCGCCGAACCCCCCGCCGGTGTCGGGGATGATGACGCGGACGCGGTCGGACCCGATGCCGAAGGCCCGCGCCAGCTCGCTGTGCACGCGGTTGGGGGCCTGCGAGCCGGTCCAGACGGTCAGCTTGCCGTCGGCCCACTCCGCCACGGCCGCCCGGGGCTCCATCGGGACGTGCTGGACGTAGGGGAGCGTATACGTCTGGCGGAGGGCCTTGGCGGCGTTGGCCAACGCGTCGCGGGTGCGGGCGCTCGGGCCGGCGCCCTGGGCGTGCTCCTTCAGATAGCTGAACAGCTTGCTGCTGGAGGGGTGCGGGGCGGGCTTCCACCTGGCCGTCCGGGCGAGGGCGTCGAGGGCCTCCTGGGCCGCCTGGCTGGTCGGGGCGGCGCAGCCGACGAAGTCGCCGTCCCGAACGACGACCACGTCGCCGAATGGCTTGGCGGCGGCCAGGTCGATCTCCTGGAGCTGCGCCCCGAACGAGGGTGGGCGCAGGACCTTGCCGTACAGCATCCCCGGGCGGGCGATGTCCGAGGGGAACTTGTGCTCGCCGGTGACGAGGTTCCTGAGATTGGGCCGGGGGACCGACGTGCCCAGCACCTGCCACTGCTGGACGGGCGTGACGGCGACGTCGGAGGGGATCGACCGCTTGAACGCCTCGGCCAGGTCGGGCGTCTTGGCCAGGTCGGCGTAGGTGAGCTTCCGCTTGCCCGCGGTGTCGGAGATCACGCCGTCGCGGACCCGCACGTCCGAGGGCTTGACCTGCCACTGCCGGCAGGCCAGCTCCTCCAGCAGCTTCCTCGCCGCCGCGGCGCCCTGGCGCACGGCCGGGACCGTCGAGGGCGTGGTCCGGCTGCCGGCGGTGACGCCGTCGTCGGGCACCAGGGCCGTGTCGCCCATGATCAGGTTGATGCGATCGACCGGCACGCGCAGCTCCTCGGCCGCGGCCTGGGTGAGCTGGGCGCGCGAGCCCTGGCCGACCTCCACCTTGCCGGTCAGGACGGTGATCGTGCCGTCGGCGCCGATGTGGATCCGTGCGGCGACGGGCATGCTTCGCGACCCGCCGGAGGGCCTCCGCCGGGCCGTTGCCACCCCGCCGGTCACCGTGACGACCACGCCCGCGCCGAGCAGTTGCATGAAGCCGCGCCGGCTGATCTCCGGCCCGCCGATTCGCTCTGTCGTCTGTGATGCGGTCATGATGCCTTGGCCTCCTTGGGCGACCGGGCGGCCCGACGGACCGCGGCGAGGATCTGCGGGTATCCGCAGCACCGGCAGAGGTTGCCGTTCATCGCCTGGAGGACCTGCTCGTCGGTGGGGTCGGGGTTGGCCTTCAGCAGCGCCACGGCCGTCAGGACCATCCCCGGCGTGCAGTAGCCGCACTGCATGGCCCCCTCGGCCAGGAAGGCCTCCTGGACGGGGTGCAGCTTCCCGCCGGAAGCCAGGCCCTCGATGGTCGTGACGGCCTTGCCGGCCACCTGCGCGACGGGCGTCACGCAGGACTGCACCGCCCGGCCGTCGACCAGCACGATGCACGTTCCGCAGTGGCCCTCACCGCAGCCGTACTTCGTGCCCGTCAGGTGCAGGTCCTCCCGCAGCACGTCCAGCAGCGGCCGCAGCGGACCCGTCGTGACGGTCTTCCGCTCGCCGTTGACGGTCAGTGTGATCTCTTCTTCCATCGCCTCATCTCCATGAACGCCGCTCCCGTGAGCACGGGAATGACAGAGGGCCGCAGGCAAGTCTACAGCCAAACGTGCTCGTTCCCAATAGATTGCCCGCCGAAGCCGGCGCAGCCGCATCGAAAAAGGTTCCTGGAACCTTTTTCTGCTAGCGGGGGGCGAGGTGGGCGGCGAGCCAGGTTGCGGTGGCGGCGGAGGCGGCGCGGAGGGTCAGGCGATCGGCGGCGTCGGCCTGGCGCCAGGCGTCGAGGGCTGGCTGATAGAGGCGCTTCGAGGCCGGCAGGTCCAGGGAGCGGTTCAGCCCGTCCACAAGCCCTTCCAGGCACAGCGGGCGCGGG
>Ga0307380_10013062_pt1 | contig 10281 bp, 10 predicted proteins | sample UN3MG_FD_202239 | JGI IMG/M metagenome (GOLD analysis project Ga0307380, IMG submission 202239) | Soil microbial communities from Risofladan, Vaasa, Finland - UN-3 | ecosystem: Environmental > Terrestrial > Soil > Coastal area > Acid sulfate soil | place: Finland: Risofladan, Vaasa | collected... | reverse complement strand
AGGACGATCCGCCGGGTCTCCTCGACGGTCAGCAGGTCGAGGTGGACCAGCGCGGTCAGGCGAAGGTCCTTCAGCGTCATCGTGGCGAGGGTGTTCTTCAGCTCCCGAAGGCGGAACTCCGGTGGGACCTCCCTCGGGTACTTCTCCATCGGGGGTCCCAGGAGCGTCTCCGGGTCGGTGGGCAGTCCCGCCGCGGTCGCCGCCACTGTGCGGATCTCCCGGAGCAGCGCCTCCCGCTCCTCCTCCGACGTCGCCGCGACGGCGGCCGCGATCCGCGGGGCGATCTCCCCGGCCGCTTCCCGCAGCAGCCGCTCGGACACGGAGCGGAGCCGCTGGAGAAGGTCGAAATAGAGGGAGAACTCGAGGACCCCCTCGTTGAACCCGGGGTCGGAGAGCATCCCGGGGAGGAACAGCATCGCCGCACGAGCGACCTCGCGGCGCAGCTGGAGGGGCGGAACAAAGTCCATGTGCGCCGCGATCCGGGGCCACTTCTCCCGGACCGCCATCTCCTGGTACTCCTCCTGGGTGAGGAAGGGGGGCTCGTACCGCTCGCCGTCCTTCTTCTTCTCCTCGAGCTCGGCGATCGCATACCGCGTGTAGGCGGGGACGAAGTCGGCGGCGAGCGAGCGCAACTCCTGCTCGGCCAGGTGTTCGCTGTACCCGGAGAGCATCGTGCCGCGGGTCTCCTCGTCGAGGCAGTCGCCGAAAATCCGCATCGTGAACCGCAGCTGCGGTTCCATGAAGCGTTCGAGGTTCCCGACAATATTGTTCCCCCGGTCCTCGAGGCGCTGGCGCACGAGCTCGACGTACGAGTTCATCATGACGGCCCGTCCGCCAGGGCGAAGAGTCCGCGAATGGAGTCGAGGATGGCGCCCCTGCGCTCCTTCGGGAATTCCCAGGTAGCGGAGAGCATCGACCCCGTGAAGGCGAACTCTCCGTCCTCGTCCTCCCCGCCGCACGAGCCGCCCTTGCCCATCTGCGGGGGAGAGGACGGGGGGACGCCAAGCGCCCCGGCCACGTCCCCGAAGATCGCCTCGCCGTCCTCCGTGTTGGGGGCCTGGACGGTGCAATACGAGGCGAGCACGGCGATGAAGCAGGGAAGGATGTCACCCCCCGGCGTCCCCACCAGCGCGTCGAGGTTCCACTGGGCGGACGACTCCCGCACCTGCGTCTTCCGGGAGATCAGCATCGGTCCGCCTCTCCGGAGGACGCCCCGCCCTCCTCGCTCTTCTTCCGGAGGAGGTGGAGCATCGCGTCCGCATCGAAGGCCAGGGCGCCGCTCTCGTAGTAGAGATCCCCCAGCCACTCCGCGATGTGCGCGCGGTGTTCCTCGAGGATCCCCCCTTCCCCGTCGCAGACCAGGACCACGATCCGGCGGTCGTCGCCGTCGTAGAAGCGGTAGGCGAACTTCCCGTCCGGAAATTCGTGCAGGTCGATCGACAGCACATCCTCGCCCGCCAGGTCGAGCGCGCGCCTCACGTCGCGGAACGTTCGGATCCCTCCGCGGAAGGCGATCTCGGTCTTCCCGGACCACAGGGGCCCAAAACGCGTTTCAATCAACTCCTTGTCCTCGACGCTCACGCGAACACTCCTTTCACCCCGCCCCTTGGGACGATACGAATAAAACATGAAGTTGCGGAAGCGGGGGGGGAAACCATTCTTCTACTCCTCGGGGGGCCGCCGTGTCAAGCGGTTCTATAATGGCGTTTTGGGAATCCGGGGAATCCTGCGGAAATCCCACGGTTTACCTTGACACTCCGATCCCGGGGGGCTAGAATTCCACCTCCTGCAATGCATCCCATCCCGCGAAGGAGGCCGATGCCCCCGTGCCCCGCCTGACGACGAGCACCTCGAGCAAGCTGTTCGCCCTTGCGAAAACGATGATCCCGGGAGGCGTCAACTCCCCCGTCCGCGCGTTCGGCTCCGTCGGGGGAACCCCCCTGTTCATCGAGAGCGCGAAGGGCTCCTCCGTCCGCGACGTGGACGGGAACACCTTCATCGACTACGTCGGGTCGTGGGGGCCGATGATCCTCGGGCACGCCCCCCCCGCGGTCGTCTCCGCCATCAGGAAGGCCGCCGGCCGGGGAACGAGCTACGGGGCTCCCACGCCGGGAGAGGTGGGGCTCGCGCACCTGATCCGCAAGGCGTTCCCCTCCGTCGAGAAGGTCCGCCTCGTCTCCTCCGGGACCGAGGCCGCGATGAGCGCGCTGCGGCTGGCGAGGGGGTACACGGGGAGGGACAAGATCATCAAGTTCGCAGGCGGGTACCACGGCCACGCCGACTCGATGCTGGTGAAAGCCGGCTCGGGGGTCCTCACCTTCGGCCAGCCCGACTCCCCCGGCGTCCCGGCCGAGCTGGCGAAGCTCACCTTGACCGCCGCCTTCAACGACCTCGCCTCCGTGCGGGCGCTCTTCGCGAAAAACAGGAAGCAGGTCGCGGCGATCTTCGTGGAGCCGATTCCCGGCAACATGGGAGTGGTTCCCCCCGAGCCGGGGTTCCTTTCGGAGCTGCGGACGCTTGCGAAGAAGCACGGGGCGCTCCTCGTCTTCGACGAGGTGATCTCCGGGTTCCGCGTCGCGTTCGGCGGGGCGCAGGAGCTGTTCGGCGTCGTCCCCGACCTTACGATCCTCGGCAAGATCATCGGCGGCGGCCTCCCGGTGGGGGCCTTCGGCGGGCGGAAGGAGATCATGGACGCCCTCTCGCCGGTCGGCCCGGTCTACCAGGCCGGGACCCTTTCCGGGAATCCGCTCGCCGTGGCGGCGGGGATCGCCGCCCTCACGGAACTTTCCCGCAAGGGGGCCTACAAGGAACTGAACGCGAAGGCGGATTATCTCGCGGAGGGGATGGCGAAGGCGATCAAAGCCTCCGGCGTCCCGACCTGGACGAACCGCGTGGGCTCGATGGGGACGACCTTCTTCCAGAAGGGCCCGGTGACCGACTACGCCTCGGCGAAGCGGAGCGACACGAAACGGTACGCGGCCTGGTTCCACGGGATGCTCTCCCGCGGGGTCTACATCGCGCCGTCCCAGTTCGAGGCAGGGTTCGTATCACTGGCCCACACGAAGCGGGACCTCGACCGGACGATCGCCGCCGCAAAAGCCGTCCTGGCCACCCTCTGATTTACGTTGACGTCTTTACGATTCCCGTGTTAAATATCCGGCGTTTGCCCTCATGACCGACCGACAGGACCGAAAGGCGTTCTTCCGGGAACTGGGGAAGTACAGCGCCCTCGGGCTCGAGATGGCGCTGTCGGTCGTGATCGGCATGGGGATCGGGTACTACCTCGACCGGTGGCTCGGGACCACGCCGTGGCTGATGATCGTCTGGATCGGCCTCGGGTTCGCCGCCGGGGTGCGCAGCCTCTACCGCGCCGCCGTGCGGTCCGGGAAAGACCTGGAGCGGGAAGAGGAGCGGCGGAGGAAGCCTGGTGGGCCGTGACGCCCCGGACCGGTTGTCGCTGCGGGCCCTGACGAACCGGATCTTCCTCTCGGCGGGGCTGATCCTCGCGGGGGTCGGCGTCGCGGTCGCGGCGGGAGCGGCGAGCGTCTCGGTGCTTCCCGGAGCGGTGTGCGGCGCCGCCATCGCGTGCGGGAACTTCTTCCTCATAAGGAAGATCCTGGAGAGAGCGTTCTCGGGCGGCGGGACGGTCACGAAGGGGTTCGTCGTCCAGTACGTCCTGAAGTTCCTCGGGCTGATCGGGGTGGTCTACCTCGTCGTCCGGTACGGCGGGTTCGACCTGTTGGGGTTTCTTCTCGGGCTCTCCTCGCTCTTCCTCGGAATCCTCCTCGAGGCGCTGGCGAGGTCGTTCGAACCAAACGCGTGATCGTTTCGCGATCGACGGGGGTAGGAACGATGCGGAAAGCGATTCTCGGGCTCCTGGCCGTCGCGGCGCTGCCGACGACGGCGCTGGCGGCGGGAGGCCACGGGTTCTCCTGGTTCATGATGCTGCCCGCAGGGGAACACCTCTTCTACATGTACGCGGCCGTCTTCATCGCCGTCTTCCTGCTCGTCGCGTCGGCGGTGGTCGTCGGGGGGAAGAAGACGGAAGAGATGGTGATCCCCGACCCCCGGTTCACGCTGCGCAACCTCTTCGAGCTGATCCTCGGGTTCCTCCAGCAACTGGCCGAGGACATCATCGGGCACCATTACAAAAAGTACCTCCCGCTCCTGGGGACCTGCTTCCTCTTCATCCTGTTCATGAACCTCATCGGGCTCATCCCCGGGTTCCTTCCCCCGACGCAGAAGATGAACATCACCCTCGGCCTCGCGCTCGTCATCTTCCTGTCGACCCACTACTTCGGGCTGCGGGAGAACGGGATCGCCTACCTCAAGCATTTCCTCGGCCCCGTGTGGTGGATGGCGCCGATCATGCTGCCGATCGAGATCATCTCCCACCTGGCGCGGCCGATGTCGCTCTCCCTCCGTCTCTTCGGGAACATCACGGGCGACCACGCGGTGGTGGCCGGGTTCATGGCGCTCATCCCCATCGTCGTCCCGTCGGTCTTCATGGGCCTCGGCGTCTTCGTTTCGTTCATGCAGGCGTTCATCTTCACCGTCCTCTCGATGATCTACATCTCGGGGGCCGTGACGCACGCGGAGGAGCATTGATCCGGGGGGTCACCCCCCCGGTCGATGATAAAGGCTTCACCCCGGCCGCCGGGCGGAACCGGCTCCCGGGAACATCCTGAAAGGGGGAACACCCAATGTTCCGCAGGTTCACTTTCTCTTTCCTCGTCGCTCTGCTCTTCGTGGCAGTGGCGTCGGTGGCTTTGGCGGCGGAAGGCACTCCCGCCGCGGGCGGCGATTCCAACGTGAAGGCCGTCATCGCTCTGGCGGCAGGATTCGGCATCGCGATCGCCGCGTTCGGCGGCGCGATGGGCCAGGGCAAAGCCATCGCAGCCGGGCTGGAGGGGATCGCGCGCAACCCTTCCGCCCAGAACAAGATCTTCATCCCGATGATCGTCGGACTCGCGCTGATCGAGTCCCTCGTCATCTACGCGCTGGTCATCGCGTTCGTCCTCGTCGGGAAGTTGTAAGCCGACGCACGGCGAAAACGGATCATGCAAAAAAGGGCTCCTCCGGGAGCCCTTTTATTATTGACGGAAATTCCGTCGCCGGTCTTGCCCGCGGACGTTCGTGCGAATAGAATGAACCCATTATCCACAGTGCGTACGCGCAACTATTTTTACGAACGCTGGAAAGGTGTTCCCCGATGAAGATCGACCCGCACGTGTTCCACGCGAAGTTCCCCCACCAATGCGCGCTCGACCGGTGCAAGAGCCGGTGCTGCCGGCACGGCGTATGGGCCGACACCGGGGAGCGGGAAGTGATCCTGCGGCACGCCGACCTCTTCCTCCCGTACGTCCGGGCGGAGGCGGCAAACCCTTCCCTCTGGTTCGGCGAGACGACGAAAGATTCCGACTGCCCGAGCGGCACCGCGGTCGAGACGACCGTGGTCGGCGACGCGTGCGTCTTCTTCCACCCGGGCCACGGCTGCTCCCTGCAGAAGGCGGCGATCGACCACGGGAGGCACGAGTGGGAGTTCAAGCCGCGCTTTTGCATCATGTTCCCGCTCGTGGTCTCCGAGGGGGTGCTGACCGTCGACGAGGATATGGACGAGGTGTGGTGCCTGGAGGAGGAGAACCGGACCCACCCGATCCTCGACGTGGTGGGGAAGGAAGTGGATCACCTCTTCCCCGAGGAAATAGCGCGCGAACTGCACAACGGCAACGGAAACGGCGCGAAGAAACCGTCCGCGGCGTGATCTGACCGGCGTCACCCCGCGGCGGCCGGGAGGTGGAGAACCCGGCGCAGGAAGTGACCGGTGAAGGAGCGCGGGTTTCCCGCCACCTCCTCGGGGGTGCCCCACGCGACGATCTCCCCCCCCGCGTCGCCCCCTTCCGGCCCCAGATCGATGATGTGGTCCGCCGACTTGATCACGTCCAGGTTGTGCTCGATGATGATCACCGTGTTCCCCGCGTCCGCGAAGAGGTGGAGGACGGAGAGCAGCTTCGAGATGTCGTCGAAGTGGAGCCCGGTCGTCGGCTCGTCGAGCAGGTAGACCGTCTTCCCCGTCGCCCGGCGCGACAGCTCCCGCGCGAGCTTCACCCGCTGCGCCTCCCCGCCCGACAGCGTGGTGGCCGACTGCCCCAGCCGGATATACCCCAGCCCCACGCGCGACAGCGTCTCCAGCTTGTGCCGGATCGGCGGGATGGGGGAAAGGAACGCCAGCGCCTGGTCGACCGTCATCTCGAGGACGTCGGCGACGCTCTTCCCCTTGTAGGCGACCTCGAGCGTCTCCCGGTTGTACCGCCGCCCCCGGCACTCCTCGCACGTGACGTAGACGTCCGGCATGAAATGCATCTCGATCTTTATGATCCCGTCCCCCTCGCACGCCTCGCACCGCCCCCCCTTCACGTTGAAGGAGTAGCGCCCGGGACGGTACCCGCGGGATTTGCTCTCGGGGAGCATCGCGAACAGGTCCCGGATCGGCGTGAAGACGCCGGAGTAGGTCGCCGGGTTCGATCGCGGGGTGCGCCCGATGGGGGACTGGTCGATGTGGATCACCTTGTCCACGTGTTCGAGCCCCGACAGCGACCGGTGCTCCCCGGGCCGCTCCCGTCCGCCGGTGAGCTTCTGGGCGAGCGCCTTGTAGAGGGTGTCGAGGATCAACGTCGACTTCCCGGAGCCCGAGACGCCGGTGACGCACGTGATCACCCCGAGCGGGATCGACACGTCGATCCCCTTCAGGTTGTTCGCCCGGCACCCCTCGAGTCGCAGGGCGTGGCCGTTGAAGCGCCGCCGCTCGCGCGGCACGGGGATCTCCTTCTTCCCCGCGAGGTACCGCCCGGTGAGCGACGCCTCGCACCGGACGATCTCCTCCGGGGGGCCCGCCGCCACCACGTGCCCGCCGTGCTCCCCCGCGCCCGGCCCCATGTCGATCACGTAGTCCGCGGTCCGGATCGTCTCCTCGTCGTGCTCGACGACCAGCACCGTGTTCCCCAGGTCGCGCAGGCGGGTGAGGGTGGACAGGAGCCGCCGGTTGTCCCGCTGGTGCAGCCCGATCGACGGCTCGTCGAGGATGTAGAGGACGCCCATCAGCGACGCGCCGATCTGCGTGGCCAGCCGGATCCGCTGCCCCTCGCCGCCGGAAAGGGTCGCCGAGGCCCGGGACAATGTGAGGTAGGAGAGCCCCACGTTCGCGAGGAAGGTGAGGCGCGACCGGATCTCCTTCAGGATCCGGGAAGCGATCTCCTCCTCGCGGGCCGACAGCGGCAGGTCGCGAAAGAAGGCGAGCGCCTCCTCGACCGGCAGGGCGGTCACGCCGTCGATCCCCTTCCCCCCGACGGCGACGCACAGCGCCTCTTTTTTCAGCCGCGCCCCACCGCACGCCCGGCACGGCCGGTTGTTCATGTACCGGGAGAGCTCTTCCCGCACATCCTCGGAGTCGGTCTCCCGGAAGCGCCGCTCGAGGTTGTTCACCACCCCCTCGAACGGCTTGGTGAAGGAGAAGCGCCGGTCCCCTTCCTCGAGGGCGAACCGGATCGACTCCCCGGCCGATCCGAAGAGGACGAGGCGTCGGATCCGGTCCGGGAGCTTCCCGAACGGCACGTCGAGGGAAAAGCGGTAGTGGGACGCCAGGGAGGCGAGCGTCTGGCGGTAGAAGATCTGGGTGCGACGGCTCCATGGGTCGATCGCCCCCTGGTGGATCGTCTTCCCGGGGTCGGGGACCACGAGGTCGGGGTCGAAGTAGATCGTCGACCCGAGCCCGTCGCACTCGGGGCACGCGCCGTGGGGGCTGTTGAAGGAGAACAGGCGCGGGGCGACCTCGGGAAGGCTTACGCCGCAGTCGGGGCAGGCGAACTTCTCGCTGAAGATCGTGCCGCTCCCCTGCCCGTCGACCACGCGCACCAGCCCTTCGGACAGCTTGAGACACAGTGCCACGGAGTCGGCCAGCCGGCCGCGCGATCCTTCCGAGACCTTCAACCGGTCGACGACGACGTCGATGTCGTGCTTGCGCTGCTTGTCGAGGGCGATCGGCTCCGCGGGGTCCATCGTCTCACCGTCCACCACCACGCGTGAAAAGCCGTCGCGGGACAGCTTCGCGAGCTCCTTGCGATATTCCCCCTTGCGCCCCCGGACGATCGGCGCCCACAGCTGGACGCGCGCGCCGTCCCCCATCGCCATCACGGCGTCGACGATCTGCGTCACCGTCTGCCGACGGATCTCCTTCCCGCAGGAGGGACAGTGGACCCGGCCGATGGAAGCGAAGAGCAGCCGCAGGTAGTCGTAGATTTCCGTGACCGTCCCGACGGTGGAGCGGGGATTCTTCCCGACCGACTTCTGCTCGATCGAGATGGCGGGGGAAAGCCCCTCGATCACGTCGACGTCGGGCTTCTCCATCTGCTCGAGAAACTGGCGCGCGTAGGCGGAGAGCGACTCCACGTACCGCCGCTGCCCCTCGGCGTAGATCGTGTCGAAGGCGAGCGACGACTTCCCGGAGCCCGAGACCCCGGTGATCACGACGAGCCGGTCCCGCGGGATCTCGACGTCGATGTTCTTCAGGTTGTGCGCGCGGGCGCCGCGCACGATGATCCGGTCCAGGGCCACTGCTACCTCACCGCGCTTCCCCCCGCGGCGACTCTGCCATCGACGCGGCCATCCGGACGGCGGCCAGCAGGCTCGCGGGGTTCGCGGTCCCCTTCCCGGCGATGTCGTAGGCGGTGCCGTGGTCCACCGAGGTCCGGACGATCGGCAGCCCCATCGTCACGTTCACCCCGTCGTCGAAGTGGACGAGCTTCAGGGGGATGAGGCCGTGGTCGTGGGTCATCGCGACGACGACGTCGAACTCCCCCCGGTACGCGCGGAAAAAGATCGTGTCGGGGGGGTACGGACCCGAGGCGTCGATCCCCGCCGCCCGGCAGGCCGAGATCGCGGGCGCGATGAGCGTCGTCTCTTCGTCGCCGAACATCCCCCCTTCGCCCGCGTGGGGGTTCAGCGCCGCCACGGCGATCCGCGGCGAGGGCGTCCCCATGTACCTTCGGAAGAAAGCGTCGGTGATGCGCACGGTTCTTTCGATGAGCGCGGGAGAGAGAAGTTCCAGGGCGCGGCGCAACCCGACGTGGATCGTGACCAGTGCGACGCGCAGCCGGTCGCCCGCGAGCATCATCGCCACCTCGGCGCCGCCGCACAGGTGGGCGAGGAACTCGGTGTGGCCGGGGAACGGAACGCCCGCCGCCTTCAGCCCTTCCTTCGTGATCGGGCAGGTGACGATCGCCGCGGCCTTGCCGGAGAGAACGTCCTGCGTCGCGGATCGGATATACCCGGTCATCGCGACGGAGCCGGGGAGGGAGGGACGTCCGAACGGAACCTGGCCCGGGTCGAGGGAGGAGCGGGCTGCGACGGCGATCCGCCCGGGTCCGGGTTCCTCGCCTTCCCCCACGATCGGGAGAGACACGCGCGTTACCTGTACCGCGCGCCGCAGAATCGCCGGGTCGCCGTACACCACCGGGCGGCACCGGGAGAAGAGTTCCTCCCGCGCGTGGGCGAGGACGACGACCTCCGGGCCGATCCCCGCGGGGTCCCCCATCGTGATGGCGATCTTTGGCGGCATGGCGTTTGCGGGACGGGTCAGAGACGGATGTCGATCGAGGCCGACCGCTTCAGCTCCGAGAGGATGTCGGTAAACGCCTTCTCGCTACGGCGGTCGGTGAGCTCCTCGGTCAACGCGTCCTTCACCGCGGAGAAATCCCCGGGCGTCCCCCCCTGGCGCTCGACGACCCGCAGCAGATATGCCCCCGCCTCGGTCAGGAACGGCGGGGACGCTTCCCCGGCCCTCAGGCGTCGAACCTCCTGCTGCAGATCCGGGAGAAGATCCTCGGTCGTCACGAAGCCGGCGGCGTGGAACTCGACCTTGGGAAACGTCCCGCGAACCAATGCCTCCGCCTCGACGAAGGTGCGTCCCTCCCGGACCGCCTCGGCCGCCTGCTGAACGGCGATCCTCGCCTGCGCGGTGTCCAGGGCCGCCGACGGCGAGGAGGAGGCGATCGGGAAGAAGAGCGTCTCGAGCCGGACCTTCGCACCGACCAGGAACCGCTCCCCGCTCTCCCGGAAGTAGTCGCGCACCTCGCTTTCCGTGACCTGGACCTCCTTGTACTTGCGGGCCCGGACGATCGCGCCGCGCTCCATCTGCCACCGGATGCGGCGGCGGTACGCGGGAAGGGTGATCCCCTCCTTCGCAAGCAGTTCGCCGAACTGCGTTTCGCTCATGCCGTTCGCTTT
>Ga0307380_10013061_pt1 | contig 10282 bp, 9 predicted proteins | sample UN3MG_FD_202239 | JGI IMG/M metagenome (GOLD analysis project Ga0307380, IMG submission 202239) | Soil microbial communities from Risofladan, Vaasa, Finland - UN-3 | ecosystem: Environmental > Terrestrial > Soil > Coastal area > Acid sulfate soil | place: Finland: Risofladan, Vaasa | collected... | reverse complement strand
AGTCCGGCGTTCTGCTGGAGCTGAACAAGGTTAAGCGCGGTGAGAGAGCATTTCCAAATGGAGGCTCCTCTCCTTCGGCTCGGCCTCGAAAACGGCAAATGTGGTGATTCTCAGAAGGCCGTTCTTCGGGGAGCATCCACGGAGAACGACTCACTGGTAGACCGCAGGTTGATTCTCCCAAGCAGGGGGTAGTGCCGTTGATCGGTGATGCTTGCCCCAGGCGTGTTGCATGAGGCAAGAGAATGCATCATGATGAAGCTATCACGCTCGATGGAGGTTCTCATGAAAAACCAGCGTCTTGCAGCAGCGGTAGTTATTCTCGTGTTGTGTGGGGTTGTGCTTCCTCTTGTTGCGCAGTCGGATCCCGTTTTCCTAGGCACTTTCTCCGAATCCTTTACAACCTTCTCCGTGGTCGCAGCACTTACCCATCCGGGTGAATTAGATTGGTATTCATTCAACGTTACTGACCACGATTCGACAATCTACGCCCTTTCCAAGGGGCCGGATGACGAATACGGACTTCGCACCCTTCTGTTTGATGATAAAGGTACATACATCGATGCCGCAGAGGATCAAATTCTCAAAGTCACCCTTGCGATCGGAACCTACAAGATTCGAATTGACAGCATCAAAAGTACCGTACAAAGCTATTCCCTTGTTGTCTTTAACGGCATTGAGGCTGAATCCAATGATGGCATTCTCGAATCGAACGTTCTTGAGAACATCGATCGAGAGACTCTGCTTGTTGCGTCCTTGCTTCCGCCGGGAGATGCCGATTTCTTTCGCTTTGAGATCCCCGAAGGTGGCCTGTCCAAAGGGAATAACGCGCTGTTGATCGAGACCACCGGGGCACCAGCCGGAGACACTGTGCTCATTCTTTATCGGTACAGCGATGTGGAACAACGCTATCTACCGATTGCATTCGATGATGATTCAGGAGATGATTACTGGAGTCGGGTTCTGTTGCTTGCGCAGCCACGAGAGCGCTATGCAGTTCGCGTAGAGGAAACCGCATACCCGCTGAATGGGATTAACGAATACATCCTCTTGATCGCCTCTCTAGCCCTGAGTGCGGATGATGAGCCGAACGATACATTGACCCAAGCAGGGATACTTGTGCCGATTTCGCCGGATGCTTCTGCTTGGAGAATTGACGGGCTACTCGATACTGCCGACACGATCGATTTCTACGAGTTAACGATCGAAAGCCGCGCGCTTGTTCACATCTGGACTGAACCTCAACCCGATATGGGCGATTTTGACACGCTGCTTACGCTTTACACGCCCAGCGGTGATCGCCTTGCCAATAACGATGACAGCGGGGATTCCTCCTGGAGCCGCATCTCTGTGTTATTAGATGCTGGCACCTACTACGTCGCGGTCGAAGCAAGTGTCCTGCAAGCGGCGTTGGTTCCCTATCGCCTGCAAGCTGTGGCAGAGGATGTGAAGATGGTACCTGAAAGCGAACCCAACGACACCGTTGAGACAGCGGAACTTATCGAGTGGGCTGGCGGCGAGGCATTGCTGATTGAAGCAACTATCGGGCTGGAAGACGCCGCCGATTCCTTCCGCTTCGTGCTCAGTGAGGAGACGCCTGTTGTTTTCGAGACCGGGCCCAAATCCGGATCGACTATTGCTTACGATACAACGTTAACTTTGTACGATGAGGACCTCACGGAACTTGCGAATAACGACGATTTCAGTGAATACTGGAGTCGTATCGAGGAAACGCTTTCAGCAGGGACATACTACATCGTCGTGGGAAGCTACGTCTCCGACGAATCGTTCGAGTACACGCTAGTTATTACTGCACCCTGAGTCGGAACAATGAGATTGAAGACGTGGAGAACCACGTCAATTCATGGCCCGCCGGGGCAAGGCATTCAGCGCACGAGGTACGAAGAGACACTGAGAGGGCGTCTCTCCAAATGGTCTTGCTAAGCTCAACCTCGGAAACGTTATATGCGGCGCTCTCAGAGGCTAGGTCTTGGGAGGAAGGAGAAATCAACTCGCGAATAGACGCCTCTTTCAGTCTATGCTCTTGGTTCATTTGCAGAGCCAAGTATGCTCTTGAAGTGAGGCGTCTCGTAAGAGTAGGGAGATGAGAGCACGGCCATTTCTTCGCTGCCATCGAAGAATCAGATCACCTTGCCCGCACAGCTCGTCCGCCGGTGGGATCTCAAGCAACGGGATGGGCTCATGTTCTTTGAAGACGGCGATGTGGTCCGAGTGTTGCCTGTTAAGCGCAAATCGCTACTGGAGATGCGTGGATCAGTGAAGCCAAGAGGCCCGATCAAGTCCGTAGACGGAATTCGACAAATCGCACGTAAGGAGCGTACCTCCCGTGATGAGCGCAAACTAGGCTAGCGTCAACACAGGTTTCTTTCTCCGGTATATCCTCACAGGAGAGACCCCCGATCAGGTGGAGACGGCTGAGAGGGTGCTCCGGCGGGCGATGGCGGGCAAGATCAAGCTCATCGTTCCAGCGATGGTCATCGCAGAGATCGTGTGGGCATTGGAGACCTCGGTGTTTAACCTGTCTAAGCAAGAAGCAAGCTAAGAAGCGATCGCCATACTGAACATGCCCGGCGTTCAAGTGCCAAGCGCTCGCATTCTTGAAGAAGCGGTCGTTCTGCACGCGGAACTCAATATCGATTTCACCGATGCCTGCTTGACCTGCTTTGCCTGCGGAAAAGGGTTGGAAGACGTGTACACGTTCGACAAGAAACACTTCTCCAGAATCCCGTGACTCCACATCGCTTGCCGCCAACCACCCTTACGTAATTCTACCATACTAATTGTATGCTGCTAGGGCTGGACACATCTTTGGTCCTTGTTCTTTTTCGCCCTTCTTGCTGTTCTCAGCGTCTCCGCGGCTCTGCGCGAGCATGCACTTGCTCTCTCATTACTCCTTACTCATTACGCATCACCGTCTCACGCCTTTCCGAGAGGCCCATTGTCATTCGTAAGACCTGAGCAGCGCTGCCGCTGATTGCAGATAGCTGAGGGCTGATACCTGATACCCGACAGCTTCTTCTCCCCCATTGCCTACGTCCTTCATGCTGGCTAAGATCTACTCATCTTACCCGATTAGTGAGGATGCATGTCTGAACCGCAATTGATCTTGATCTTTGGTGATGCGTACCGCTGCGAGGGTGCGCTCGAATCACGCAACGAGGCAATACACGCCGCCGATTCAAACGTCGAGCAGCACAGGCTCTTTGGCGATGAGATTGGCAGTCCTTCATTTGCGGTTGAACTGTCGTCGGCATCGCTCTTTGCCGCAACGCGGCACTTCGTCGTCCGCCGGGCCGAGAAGATCAAGCAGAAGGTGTTCGCAATGGTCATCGCGGAATCCCTTCCTCCACAGACGTATCTCACGTTCATCGCGATAGATCTAAAGGGGACGAGCCCGCTGGTGAAGCTTACCAGGAAGCAAGGCAATGTCCTCGCTCTCCCGCCCTTCAAGGGAAGGGAGAGTGCTGAAGAGGCGACGCGAATAATCGCTTCGCAGGACCTACACCTCACGCCAGCGGCACGCAAGGCTCTCATAGACCGCTGCGGTGGGGATCTTCTGGCGTTGCGCGAGGAGGCAAAGAAGCTTCACACCTTCGCTCCCGAGAGGACACTCGACGCGGAGGAGGTCCTCGCTTTGACGTTCGCCGCGGGGGAGGGATCAGTCTATCCCCTCCTCGATTCGATCATGGAGGGTGATGTGCATGCCGCAACGGCACACCTTGCTGGGTTACATGAGGATCCGGGGAGAACGTTCTCCGCGCTCACCCGTCAACTGACCCGCACTTTGATGATCCGCACGCTCTTCGACGAGAAGATGAACGCTACGAAGATTGCTTCTGTGCTTGGAGTTCCCGGATGGATTGTGAGCCGATCGATTGGGCAGGCTAACAAGCACCCTGCGCAAAGACTTGCCGCCGCACTTGACCTAGCGATCGACCTCGATCTTCTGGTCAAGAACGGCGGCATCCGTTTTGATGACGCGCTACTGAAGCTTATCCTCTTTGTTACTGCTCCGTTGCCACCCGCACCGGAATATGCTCGGCGAAACCGGCCTTCTCCAAGAGCAGTCGACTAGCGATAAGAGCACAGTACAGACTTCCGACGACACCGATTCCTAGCGTGATCGCGAACCCCTTCACCGGTCCCGTTCCGACGAGGAGCAGGATCAACGCGGTAAGAATCGTTGTGATATTTGCATCGAGCAATGCGGAAAGGGACTTTTCATACCCCGTTCTTACTGACGCTAGCGGAGATTTGCCGGTGCGCCGCTCTTCCTTTATTCGCTCGAAGACGATAACGTTGGCATCGACTGTCATACCGATAGTCAGGATGATACCCGCAATCCCCGGCAGGGTAAGCGTCGCGTGGAATATCACGAGCGACGCAAATAGGATCAGCATGTTCAATATCAGTGCAGCGTCGGCGACGATGCCGAGCAGGCGGTAGTAGATTGGCATGTACATCATGATGACGATGAAGCCAATGACGATGGTCATCATTCCCCTGCGGATCGAGTCGTTACCGAGAGTCGGACCAACCGTATTCTCCTCGACTATCTTCACCGCCACCGGTAGTGCACCGGCGCGTAGAACGATGGCTATGCGTGTTGCCTCCTCCTTGGTGAATTTGCCGCTTATGGTCGTTGTGCTCTGAACATTACGCCACCCCTTCGCGGCCGCGTCCTTGATCGACTGGGTGATGCGCGGCGCGCTGTAGATCACGTTATCGAGCACGACGGCCAAAAGATCTCCTTCGTTCTGAGGAGTATTGGGATCGTCCCCCTTCAGCTTGCGGAGGGCTTCAACGAATTGCTGCGCGCCCTCTTGATTGAACGTGAGCGCGATATATAGCTCTCCAGCGTTCTGCATCGACTGGGAGGTGCGCACCAGGGCCTCGGATAAGGCGGCACCAGTAAGTAGCGGCTCGGTCTCCACAACATACGGGATACCTTCGCGGTTGTACAGAACCTCTTGTGCGGAAGAGGAGGGCACCAAATCTGAGTTTGGGCTTGTCCCGGCTTCGACCACCTTGTGGAACTGAAGCATCGCTGTCTGGCCAATCAGCGTACGAGCCTCGGTTGGATCCTTTGTCCCAGGGAGATTGACCAATACCCTGTCGGTCCCCATTCGCTTGATCTCCGCATTTGCCATTCCAAACTGGTCAACACGGTTGTTCAGAATGGTGATGACGCGATCAATCGTATCCTGCTTCTGAGCTGCGGTCATCCCTGATACATCCTGCGCTTCGAGAACGAGTCTCACTCCGCCCTGCAGGTCAAGCCCGAGAGGTACTACATCCTTGAGCGGCCAAAACGGGTAGAGGAGGGCCAGCGACCCGACGATAATCAGAAGCACTGTTCCAAAACGCAACCAATCGCTGCGCGTCATATTGCTGTGTGCCATTACAATAAGCCCTCCCTTGCGGTTACTTTGTTCGCTTGTCGACGATACTGCTCTTCGCCAGCCGGATCTTGCCGCCATCCTCTAGCGTCAATACGATCGACGTATCGCCGATCGAATCGATCTCCCCGTAAATCCCGCCGGCGGTGACTACACTATCTCCCCTCTTCAGAGCGGACACCAGCTCGGTATGTTTCGACTGGCGTTTACGCTGTGGGCGGATCAACATGAAATAGAAGACCGCACCGAACACGGCAAGGATGACGACGAGCGAGATCACGGAGCTTCCCGCTGCCGGCGTTGATGTCTCTTGTCCAAAGACGGCAAATCCAAACAGGAACGTGATCAATCCTGCGATTAAAACAGCTACTCTTCCCATACCTTATCACTCCTTCCTACTCTTGATCGCATATAAGTGGCGGTATACTCCCGCAGCCAAGAACACGACTGCAAGAACGCCGAACACAACGATCAGTTTGATCTCTCCAGCTCCATGTATGTCTCTTCCTAAGGCGACTACACGCTCCAAGAGAGCAGAAACGTCAGCCCAGATTATACAGTATAGTCCCGCCAAGATCGAGACCTGCAACGATGTTACCGGTTCTTTGCCCAACGAAACAAGATCGTAGAGTACGCTCGCCACGGGGATAATCATCCACAGGGCCATCAAACCCGTATTTTGCCCGGGAATGAGCGACAGGGCAAACAGCAGCAGAAGGTGCCCGGGAAAGAGGGGGAGAAGATTCGACACCGCGTGGCTTTTCATCGCATGGTCCGCCGTTGAAGTGCGGTGGGAACGAATTATGAGATAGGCGATGAACAGCAATGTCTCCACGGAGATCGCGATCTGGAGGAAGGTGGAGAGGTGTCCGACAGCGAGGACGATCCCCAGAATGGCGAGGATAAGCGGATATGACCAGGCGGGGAGAGAGGCTTTCTTGTGCATCTCTATATGCCAGGGAGGAGAAGATGCGCGATCAGGAAGAGAAAGGCAAATCCGAGCACATCGGTGACTGTGGGAAGGAAGATTCCCGAGGCAAGGGCGGGATCCTTTCCCATCGCACGCAAGGAAACCGGGATCAACACCCCTGCTGCCCCAGCGGCGAACATGTTGAGAATCATCGCCAGACACGCTGCTACACCCAGCATGATCTCGCCTTTCCACACATACGTGATAATGCCAATCGTTACGCCGATGAAGCCGCCGTTCGCTATGCCAAGCAGCGCCTCCTTGCGCAGCAAATGCCAGCCATGCCGTGGGTCGAGCTCACCCAAGGCCATTCCACGGGTGATTATCGTCACCGTCTGCATGCCGGCGCTCCCCCCTTGCCCGGCAACCACTCCCATGAGAACCGCCAGTGCGGCCATCTTGGCGATTGAGTTTTCGAAGATCCCGACGACCGTCGCCGCCAGCAGCGCCGTTCCCAGACGAACGAATAGCCAGGGGAGGCGCATGCGCAAGGAAGCAAAGAGGGACGTATCGACTCCCTCCTCCATCGGTACACTTGCCATCCCGTAGATGTCCTCGGTCGCCTCTTCGCGGATGACATCGATTACGTCATCGATGGTGATGACTCCCAACAACTTCTGGTCGCCGTCGACAACGGGGAGAGCGTAGTAGTTGTACTTGTCGAACAGATGCGCCACGTCTTCCGCGTCCGCATCGACCTGAACAGAGACAGCATCCCGCTTGAGAAGCTTGGCTAGCGGAGTGCCGGGCTGAGCAAGGGCCATGTCACGTAACGAGAAGACGCCCTGCAGGTGGCCGTGCTCATCAACGGCATAGGCGTAGTAGATCGTCTCCACTTCTTCTACCTTTTTTCGCAGGTAGTCGATCGCTTCCTGCACCGACATCTCCACCGGAAGGGCGACGACCTCCGGCGACATCAATCCACCTGCCGTGTCCGGTGAGTAGGTCAGAAGACCTGACAGCACCTTGGCATCTTCCTTTCCTAGGCGGGAGAGGAGTTCCTCCTGCACGTCGTCCGGAAGCTCATCAAGCACGTCGACGGCGTCATCCGGATCCATCCGAGAGAGGATCTTGATCGCCTCATCGCGATTAATCTCGGCCAGGAGTTCGGCCGAATCCTCCGGCTCCATCTCTCCGAGCGGCTCCGCGGCCGCGTTACGCAGGAATAGACGATGGATAAGCTCCATTGCCTTCTCATCCGATAGATTGGAAAGCACCTCGGCGACATCGGCCGGGTGCTTAAGCAGCAGGTCGCGTAACAGGACTTTTTTCTCCATCGCTCACCCCCCTCGGAAGCCATAATTATACCACGCATCAAGCTGCAAGAAATCCCAAGGGCAATCGACTGGCAAGCCGCGGTGCGCGTAGGTATTCTTCCCTGTGAGAAGGAGGGAAGATGAACCTCAAGGCCATTCACAACAGACAGCGGTCGATGGTCCTCGCCCCCGAGGCAATGGTGGCGACGAGCCAGCCGCTCGCCGTACAGGTGGGAATTGATATCTTGAAGCGTGGAGGAAACGCGATCGATGCCGCGATCGCGGTCAATGCGACGCTCGGTGTGGTTGAACCTATGAGCTGCGGTCTGGGGGGAGACCTGTTTGCCATTGTCTGGGATGACGGATCGCAGCGCCTGTACGGCTTAAACGGGAGCGGGCACTCTCCCTATTCCCTGACGAGAGACGCCTTCTCCGATAGAGGGCTCGATCGGATTCCACTGCGCGGCGTGCTGCCGTGGAGTGTACCCGGTTGCGTAGACGGGTGGTACGCGTTGCACGAACGCTTTGGTCGTCTCTCAATCGCCGACCTCCTCGCTCCGGCGATCACGTATGCGGAGAAGGGGTTCCCGGTGAGCCCTAGAATCGCTCGTGCGTGGGGATCGGCAGCCGATCTGTTGCGAGAGGATCGATCTTCCGCGGAGACCTTTCTTCCACGAGGGAGCGCCCCCGCGTGCGGAGAGGTCTTTGTGAACCCGGATCTTGCGCGCAGCCTGCGCGCGGTCGCAAGCGGCGGACGCGACGCGTTCTATCTTGGTGAGATCGGGGAGAAGATCGTCGCAGCGAGCGAGCGCCTCGGGGGATACCTCTCCATGCGTGACCTTGCCGATCACGAGTCGACGTGGGTTGAGCCGATAAGCGCGCCGTATCGCGACTATGAAGTCTGGGAGCTTCCTCCAAACACGCAGGGGCTGGCAGTGCTTCAGATGTTGCGTCTCCTCGATGGGTTCGACCTCGGGGGAATGGAGCACAACTCCGTCGATTACCTGCACCATCTCGTGGAGGCGAAGAAGCTTGCCTACGAGGATCGGGCACGGTCCTATGCCGACCCCGACTTCTACGATCCACCGCTCGCTCGTCTCCTCTCAGACGATTATGCAGCGAGCCAGCGAGAAAGGATCAATCCTCTGCGTGCATCGCTTGAATTGCCGCCGGAGCCGGGCGTGCTGCGGGATGGCGACACGGTCTACCTCACGGTTGTCGATGGCGAGCGAAACGCCGTCTCGTTCATCCAGAGTAACTACTACGGCTTCGGATCGGGGATCGTCCCGCACGGGGTTGGGTTTGTCCTGCAGGATCGAGGGGCTCTGTTCGACCTCGATCCACACGCAGCCAACCGCCTGGAGCCGCATAAACGGCCGTTCCACACGATCATCCCTGGCTTTGTTACCCAAGGCGGGCAGCCCGTCTTCTCGTTTGGGGTAATGGGGGGTGATCAGCAGCCGCAGGGCCAGGTGCAGGTGCTGTGCAACATGATCGACTTCGGGATGGACGCGCAGGAGGCGGGAGACGCCTTCCGTTTCCGTCACGACGGCTCTTCGACTCCCGTGGGGGACGTGATGCACGATGGCGGCACTCTCTACCTGGAACCGGGGATCCCTGAGGAAGTAGCGGACGGCCTGCGCGAGAGAGGGCACAACGCGACCTACAAAGAGGGCGGATACGGTGGCTATCAGGGAATCTGGATTGATCAGGAGAGAGACGTCCTCCACGGCGGTTCGGAATCGCGCACCGACGGCTGCGCCAGTGGATACTGAAAGGAAGGGCCTACCATTAAGGACACGAAAAACATGAAGGGTATGGCCCCGATCTTTTGCAGGGTGCTCTTCGTGGTGATTCCTCAACCTTTAGAGGGTGACGAAATAGGAGTATAATCTTCTCGTAGTGAACTAGAGGGGTGAGAGCAATGGGAGAGAAGGGTACGTTTCGGGTAAAGAGTGGTCTTGCGGAGATGCTGAAGGGCGGCGTGATCATGGATGTTACGACCGCTGAACAGGCGAAGATCGCGGAGGCTGCCGGAGCAGTGGCGGTTATGGCCCTGGAGCGGGTCCCCGCCGACATCCGTGCTCAAGGCGGAGTGGCGCGCATGGCCGATCCGGGCAGGGTGAAGGAAATCCAGAAAGCCGTCTCCATTCCGGTGATGGCCAAGGTACGCATCGGGCACTTCGCCGAGGCGCAGATTCTCGAATCACTAGAGGTCGATTACATCGATGAGTCGGAAGTCCTCACCCCCGCCGACCCCAAGTATCACATTGACAAGTGGGCATTCACCGTTCCGTTCGTATGCGGTGCGCGCAACCTGGGTGAGGCGGCACGACGGATCGCCGAAGGGGCGGCGATGATCCGCACCAAGGGCGAGCCGGGAACGGGAAACATCATCGAAGCGGTGAGGCACATGCGGTTGATGAACGAGCAGATCCGCACCGTGATCGCCGCACCGGAGGAAGAAGTGATGAGCCTTGCAAAGGAGATGGGCGCTCCCTACCAGATCCTGCGCATGATCCGCGAGCTTGAGAGACTTCCCGTCGTCAACTTTGCCGCCGGGGGGATCGCCACACCGGCCGATGCTGCACTGATGATGCAGCTTGGCTGCGATGGGATCTTCGTCGGAAGCGGCGTCT
>Ga0307380_10013060_pt1 | contig 10282 bp, 10 predicted proteins | sample UN3MG_FD_202239 | JGI IMG/M metagenome (GOLD analysis project Ga0307380, IMG submission 202239) | Soil microbial communities from Risofladan, Vaasa, Finland - UN-3 | ecosystem: Environmental > Terrestrial > Soil > Coastal area > Acid sulfate soil | place: Finland: Risofladan, Vaasa | collected... | reverse complement strand
TATGATGAAACTAATACTGAATCGTATGATGTTACTATTACGCTTACAAAAGGAGTGACTTTTTAATGGGTCGTGAAATTAAAAAAGAGTATTTGATTGTTACTGGAATTCTTCTTGTTTTGCTTACGGGTGGTTGGCTTTATTTTTCAGATATTAGAGGAACTTTTGATTTAAATCCTGACATTTTTTATATTGTTGAAGATCGTTTATCTGATAATGGTCAACTTAGAGTTAGTACTCGTGGTAATGATTATGGTGAAACAAAGGATTTGTTGTTATGGCGTTATGGTAATGAAGAGATGATTCTTTACAAGAATAACAGGGTTTTGGTTAAATCTGAGTGGCTTGTTAAGGGTTATGGGTTGAAAAAGATCGGAGTTGATGAATTAAGTTATTTGGGTGATCAAAGTGAGGGTATTGTTAATATTTTTAGGAATCGTGCTTATAATACTGGGGTTTTTACAGAATCCACTGTGATTGATTCTATTGCAAGTTTTGAACAATTTCCTAGTAAACATGTTGTTGAATATGTTGATGATTCTGGTTATAAGCGTTCTTTGACTTGGAGGCTTACTAATGTTGAGTTTCCTGATAGTTTGGATCATGGAAAATATTATGGTTGTGAGATTAATACTGTTAATAATGTGAAGATTAATTGGTGTAATGATATTGATAAAATGAATTATGCTTTTGTTGATAAGACTAAAAAGCAACTTTCGGTTTATTTTTTGTATGCTCTTGGTGAACAAGAGTTTAGTGTTAGTGTTACTGATCCTCCTGCTGATTATTTTATTGTTGGTAATTCTGTTTTACAAGAAGATGCTTTTTCTAAGTTAGAAGTTTATCCTGCTTATTCTAGTTCTCCTCCTGGTACTATTAATACACAAATTTTTGATTTGGATAATAAGACTTTGAATGATGTCCCTAACGCTCATTTGGCTTATGTTTTCGATTTTGAGATTAGTGATGGTGGTTTTGAGGTTTGGGTTGAACCTGAGTATGGTTTGGTTTCTAATTCGATTACTTGTGATTTTGATTATTCTTATGAGTTAAATAAGTTTCCTGGAGAAATTAATCCTCATGAAGCTACTTGTTTTAGAATTAATGATATGAATACAATTAGCGAAGTTGATGATGTGCAAGAAATCTTATGGGTTAGACCCTTTAAAACTGGTGATATTGAATCGAAAACCATTAATTATGATGTTAATACTATGATTTCTAGTGGTAGTTGGGTTGACAAGTCTTTTTTAATGAAACATGCTAGTGTAAATGGTAAACATATCTATTATCTTGATGAGGATATTTTTATTGGCGCTAAAGAATCTGTTAAATGGAGAATTAAATATAGAGTTCCAAAAGGTATTATTTCTGGTAAATATGTTTTAATTTATTATGTTGGTAATATTGATTGTATTTTGAATAATACTTGTTCTTATAAACAAGAAATGGATCCGTGGTTTAATAATGATTGGGGGTATAAAAAAGCTATTACTATAAATGCTAATGGAGTAACAGGAAAATGGTTTCAGATAATTGATTTAAATTCTGATACTTTAGGTGGAGATGCTTCTAATTTTTGGGATAATACTCGTGCTGATGGTTTTGATGCTATTTTTGTTAATAGTAGCGAAGATACTATATTAGAATCTTATCGTTTAACTTGGGTTAATGATGTTAATGCGATTTATTTGGTTGAAATTCCTTCGATGGAAAATCAAACAATTTATTTGTATTATTCTAATGCTGGTGCAAGTGATGATTCTAATAGTTCTGTGATTGATTTGTTTGATGATTTTAGTGATGGTGATTATTCTAGTAATCCTACTTGGACTGTTGCAAATAGAACTTGGAGTGCTGCGACAGGAAAATTGATTTCTGATGTTAGTGCTGATCCACAAATATATTCTTCTAATGTTATTACTGATTATACACAGATAAGATTATCTTTTGATATTAATTCTGGAACTTCTTCCTTTGCTGATTTTTGGTTAAGTGGGGTAAATAATATTGGTACTCCTGCGTATGTAATTAGACAGGGTACTAATGGTCTTGGATTTGATGATTATAATGTTAGTTATAGACTTATATTTTTGGATTCGACAATAAATACCAGTAATGAATATTTAAACATTCAAGTAACTAGGGATAAAAAAGGTTTATGGCGTGTGTTTTATAATGGTTCTCTTGTTGGTTCTGATATTAATACTGCTTATAATGACCTTGCTTCTTTTGCTTTATACACTGGTTCTACTGCTAGTATTGGTTATGATAATATTCGTTTTTGGAGTAGTACTGAAACTAATGAACCAGAATATTCTATTGGTTCTGCACAAACAAGTGCTGTTAGTCCTGATGTTAATGTTGTTTCTCCTAATGGCGGCGAGTATTATGATAATGCTAGTGTTTCAACTGTTTCAATAGATTTTAATGTTATGTATACTGATAATAATTCTGTTCTTGCAGATATTAATTATTCTGCGAGTGGAGTTCAAGGAACAGGAACAAATATTATTAGTGATGTTAATACTGATTCTGTAACAATAACTTGTGCTGATTCAGATTTTTCTAATTCTACTGCTTGTAGTTATTCTTGGAATATTGATGCTGTTGCTGATGGTAATTATTTTATTTTAATTGATGTTAATGGTGGTTTAACTACTAGGGTTTTTGATGCTAGTGATAATAATTTTAATATTTTTACCACTCCAAATGTTTCTCCAGATATGAATGTTGTTTTTCCTAGTAAATCTGGGTTACAGTTTATTGATGGTAATGTTATTGTAATTGATTTTAATGTTGTTGATGTTGATAATAATGCTGTTAGTCAATTGATTGATATTAATTATGGAACTACTTCTTCTCAAGGAACTGGAACTGTAATTATTAATGATGGTAATGTAGCTGAAACTGTTGGTCTTTATTGTGATTCTAATAATCTTGTAACTGTTCAAGAATGTCATTATGATTGGACTGTTCCTGTTGAAAATGATGATTTTTATATTCTTATTTCGGTTTATGATGGAGTAAATATTGATTTTAATTCTTCAGAAAATACTTTTTTAATTGATTCTACGGATCCAACTACAACTGCTGATAATAATACTAATTGGCAAAATGTTGATTCTAATGTTACTTTGACTTGTAGTGATTCTGGTTCTGGTTGTTCTTTAACTTCTTATAGAATTGATAGTGATGATTCTAATTCTGTTTCAATGGGTTCTTGGCAAACTTGGGATGGTAATGGACTTTATTTTTATCTTGATGGTAATTTTGCTTTTGATTTTAATTCAACTGATGGAGTTGGAAATATTGAAACTACTAATCGTTCTTATGTTACTATTGATAAAACTAGTCCTGTTCTTAGTGACCCTACACCATCATCAAATAGTCTTGTTTCTGATACTACTCCTGATTTAAACGTTGCTTTTACAGAGACGAATCCTTGGTATTGTACTGTTACTCCTATTGTTAATGATGTTAATGGTAGTGATTCTAATGCAACTTTGACAAGTGGAAGATGTTTGTATACTAGTAGTACTTTAAGCGAAAATGATACTATTAGAACTTGTTTTGTGATGACTGATTTAGCTGGGAATGTTTCTAGTGAACTTTGTACTTCTACTTATACTATTATGGCTAGTTATTATTTTGGTAATGTTAAAGAAGATTATTCGACTGATGTTAATGAGGCTGTTTTTTATCCTTCAAGTCTTGTTGATCAGAATGTTACTCCTAGTGGTCAAAATGATACTAATGGTTTTTGGCAATTTGAAAATGTTAGTCTTGGCGATACTAATGTTAGTGTTATAATGCGTAATAGAAGAGTATTATTTAATTTTGAACAAGATTGGGTTAAGTGGAAAAGAGTTCCTAATACTGATGCTTTGTTAGCTGTTAAAGATACTAATTCTTATCAGGGTCAATATTGTTTAAATCTTCGTTCTTATACTGCCGCGGATTATAATGTTTCAACTTGGGTTAATAATCAATTTATTGTCGATATTAATTCTGAATATAATACTGGGGCTGATTTAAATTTCCGAATTAAAGTTACTGATATTAATCAAATTAGTGATATTAATTTTATAATAGGAAATGATTCAGTTAATAATACGTGGTTTAATTTAGCCACTATAGATGCTAATTCTCTTAATGATAATTTTTCCGATGGGAATTTTCTTATTGATCCTGAATGGGTAATTGCTACTGGTAGTTTTGATGCTAGTAGTGGAAAATTAAAAAATACTAACGCTGGAAGCAGTAGAATTTCAACTGATTTAAATTCTCCTAATTATAATTCTCTTTCAATGAGTTTTGATTTTAATAAAGTATCTGCTAATGCTTCTTATATTTGGTTTACAAATTCAACAAGAAATATTAGTGTTACTGATGAAGGTTATGGGTTAATTGTTCATTCTGCTACTGATACTATTTCTCTTGCCTATCATAAAAATGGTAGTCAGTATATGATAGTTTCTGGAGTTGCAGGTTATACTTCAGGAACTGAATTTAATGTAAAAGTTACTAGGGATTCAGATTTTAATTGGGAATTATTTATTGATGGTGTTTCCAAAGGAACTGGAATAGATAATAATAATAGTTCTTCAAATTTTTTTGTAGTTGAAATGGGTTCTCAAAATACTACTATTGATAATATAGATGTAAATTTAACAACTCAAATTCAAGATTTAAATAGTATTTATCCATCAAATTCATGGTTTGAATTTAATATTGATTTAAATTTAGCAATTAATAATCAAATTGGAATAATTAATTGGAGTGATATTAATTATTTTTCAATTAAAGTAACTGAAGTTACTGGTGCAAGTGATTACAATATTTTAATTGATGATTTAGTTGTTACTCCTTCTACAAATCCAATTAATAATTGGGGTAATGGTTCAAGTTTTTGTATTGATGATGATAATTTAATGAGCGGTTGTCTTGATTTAAATACTTCTTCTCCTGCTTTTATAATACCTTCAAGTAGTAATGGAAATTCTAATAAAATTTGGATTTGGGCTGATTTGAATTTGACGAATTATACTCCTTTCGACTTATTCGAATTTGATTTTAACTGGTCGTTTGGAGGAATACCAAATGCCAATTAGTGTCGGAAAAATAGTTACTCCTGAAACAGGAGTCAAGATTTATATTAATGGAACTGATTATTCAGAATATGTTTTTAACTATGAGTTTAAGAAAAAAGTTAACCAGATCGGAGAGTTCATGGTTGAACTTCTTGGAATTAGTTCTACTCAACGTGATACTGATATTAAACAAGATGTTGTAGTTTATTTTGAGTCTAAAGGAAAACTTTTGTTTAAAGGTGTTAGTGAAAGACCTGATTATGAAACGGGTCAAGGGGTTATAATTAATGGTTATGGTGCTGGTGAGTCTTATTGTAAGAGAAGAATGGCCGAGGTTACTGCTAGTGCTGATACTAATAGTTCTCCTCTTTCACCTGTTTATACTTTACAGTCAATTAATACTATTCTTAGTGAACAGTTAGATAATGTTTCTCAAGTTACTCTTGATAGTGTTGATGATGGTTCTGAGTTGGGTACTGGAACTTATCGTGGTGATCACGTTAGTATTCTTTCCATTCTTGCTAATCCTGTTAGTGCTAAAGGCGGTAAATGGTGGTTTACTCACGGTAATAGTTCTCCGTGGAATGATAATATTTGTCACACTAGTTTGTTTCAAGGTTCTGCTAGTAGTGTAAAAGATTTTAATATTAGCGGTGTTGACCAGAATGCAAGTGGTACTAGTAATGAACAGGATTTTGAGAGTCTTTGGAATTGGACTGAAATACTCGGTTCGGGTGATGGCCTAAATCAAAAGCGTAGTGTGAATTTTCATGCTACTAATACTCGTAGTTTTCTTGCTAATGATATTGATTCTTCACAAACTACTATTGAATTAGAAGATGCTAGTTCTTTTGATTCTAGCGGTAACGTTTTTATTGGAATGGAAACTTTAAAATATACTAGTAAAAATAATAATTTTTTAACTGGTATAACTAGAGGTTCTCAAATAATTAGATTGTTTGATGATTTTAGCGATGGTAATTATACTGCTGATCCTGTTTGGACTGTTATTAGTGGTTCTTGGGTAATAGATTCTGACGATTTATTTGAATCTGGTTTTAGTAATAATACTGGAATAATTACTGATATTAATTTTAATAGTGATTTAGATTGTTTATGGGAATTTAATCTTTCTAGAGAAGGTTCTACCAATACTGCACAAGTTGGAATCTTAGTTAATGATTCTATTCTTGAAAATGGGTATTATGTTGATTTAAAAGATGATATTGCTTTAAGAACTCAAAGAAATGATGGAGTAGTAGTAATTTCAGGTGGAACTACTGTAGCAAATACTAATTATAAAATAAAAGTTACAAGAGATAATAGTGGTTTATTTGAACTTTTTTTAGATGATGCTAGTCTCGGAACAGCTACAAATATTACTCATGTTTCAGGTTCAAAACTAATTTTGGGTTCAAGTGGTTATGGTAAATCTAGATTAGATGATATTTTATTTTCAGATAATAATGAACTTTATAAAGCATACGCTCATTCTAAAGGTATTGAAGTTTATGATGCTCAATATACAATTGATACTCCTGAATCTAGTTCAAGTATCGATACTTATGGTTTGAAACAACATAGTTTGCAGGATAAAACTATTATTGATCAAGATGCTCTTGATAGGATTGCTCAAAAAGAATTGGCGGCTCATAAAGATTTGGTTACTAGAATTAGTCTTGAAGCTAGTGATCCTTATGATGCTGTTAGAATTATTGGTGTTGATGATACTATTTCTATTAGTGATTCTGATACTGATTTGAGTGGTGATTATCGTGTTGTTAGTGTTAACATGAAGTCTGAGAATGGTTGGGAGAGATGTTTTTTTGAGTGTTCTAATGCTCGATTAGTTTTGACTGAGGAGTTAAAAGAAAATAGTAGGTTAAGCGATGTTGAATCTAGGTTCATGCAGGGTTCAACTAGTTTATTTGTTGTTAATGAAACTGAGAATGCTAAAAGTGGTGCGCCTATTGATGTTTTCTTTGAAATTCCTGCTGAAGCTGTTGCTATTAATCAGGTTAAATTAGCTTATCGTAATGAAGCTCCTCGTGTTTGGCATGATGTTTCTAGTAATGTTGCTTCTAGTTCTACTGGAAATCCAACAATTGAAGGCACTACGGCTAATTTAACTCCTTCTGATAATACTGATTGGCAAACTATTTCAACTTGGGAAATTGGAACTAATATACAAACAATAATGGTTAGTACTCATTTAAGAAGAACTGCTGGAACTGGAGCTGATGCGGTTAGAATTAGATTGGTTAATTCTACTGCTAGTACTAATTATCCTGTTTCTAGTGGAAGTAGTAGTGCTTATTATGAATTTAATTATACTGATGATGCTGATAGTGGTACTGCTGGTGGTGGAGTTTCTTTATATTGGGAAAATCCAGGTTCTTCAGGAGATACTGTTTTATTTCAAATTGCTTCTGATAGTGGTAATACTTGGACTTGTTATTATCATATTACTCAAATAAGAGATCATACTCATACTATTGATTATAATATTAATGATAAACCTTATACGACTAATGTTGTTACAATTTCTACTACTGATGATGCTAGTGGAACAACTCCAACTTGGACTGATAGAACTACAGCAATTGAAGCAATAGAAGACACTTTAAATGCTAGTAATGGGGGTTTAGAAAGAAATATTGATTTAACAGATTTTTTTTCTAGTACTGGTTGGAAAGGAGTTAGATTTGCTGTTAATGGTAATTCTCGTCATAAAATTCAAGTCATGGGGAAAGTGTTTATAGAAGCAAAAAAAGTATGATTAGAAAAGTAATTTTGTTTTATTTGGGTTTTGAATAAATGGAGGATAAACATTTTTTATTGGGTTTTCTTTAACTTTATTATTATCAGGTCCATACTCAATTATTTTAGAATAAACTGATTCAATATATTTAATAGATATTATTGTAATACTAAAGCATAACAAAATCATTAGTAGGGATATTAAAAGTATTAAATTATTTTTAGCCATAAAATCATCAAAATAAGTAGGTTTAATAATAAATTAAAAACAAGTTTACATAACGCATTTAAACAAGTATAAAGGTTTCGTTAATGAACAAAGAAGAAACAAATAGGTTATGGAAATCCATCGAAGGGATACATGTTAAAATAGATAAAGTACAAGAAAAAGTATCAGAAATAGAAAAAAACACAAGTGTAATGTATCAACGCCAAAATACAGTAGAATTGGTAATAAAAGAACATGTTGGACCTTATCATAAAGATTTGGAACAAAGTATAAAAAAAAACAATGAACAATTAATATTTTATGGGGCTTTGGCGACAGCCATAGTTGGTCTCGTTAGTTTCCTAGTTGCATTAAAAAATCTAGGAATAATTTAATAAAAAAAATTTTAACCATGAGGTGATCACAAAATGGTAGAAGAAATAATTATAACCTTAACACCATACGTAACAGGTTTTACTGCTGGTGCAATATCTGGTTTTGTTCAATATTGGACTAAACTAAAAGATGAAAATAACGATGATGTTGTAAACATTAAAGATTTTAATGTCATCAAATTTGGAAAAACAGTTGTTGTTGGTGCAGTCGCTGGAGCATACTTATCTGGAACAGGTTTAGAATTAGATATAGTGACTCTTGGAGTACTTTCAGCAGGAACTGAAAAAGTAGTTGGTGTTATAGCTAAGTTCTTTTCTAGTTTTTTCGATAAAAAAGAATTAACTGCGGTATTTGGTTTAACTGCTTAGTTAGATTTACTTTGCATAGCTTTGATGAACTCACTCCATTTTTTGGGTTCATCAATAATTTTTTTTTCTTTAATTAGTTCTATTTTATTTATTTTCTTTTTTGATATGCTCATTCGTTGTTGCATTAATTTAAAACAGTCTTCGCATCTAAACCATTTCCAAAAGCGTATCATTTCTTTTGAGTCTAGTTCTTTATTACAGGTGATACATTTTGTTTTCATTTTATCAATTATTATTTTTTCTTAGTTGTCTAAATACTTTGTGTCTTTTAGTACTTAATTCGGTTTCTAGGGTTATTAAGTCTTTAGAATCTTTATAATCTCCAAATTTAAATTTTAACCACCATGAAAACAACAAAACAAATGGTGCAAAAATCATTAACCAAATATCAAAACCCCAAAATTGTAATACTGTAGCCCAAGTAATAACCTGGATAACAAGAGCTTCTAATATACTAATTTCGGAATCACCTTGTCCTTTTAACATCCAATAATGCTTATAGGTTATCCATATTTTTTCTTTATCATTGAGTTTTTTCCATTCTTTTTCAGAGAAGAATCTAATTGGTTTAAGTTTTGAAGCAATTATTTTTAATATTCTTGTAAATTTATGTCTGTACAGTTGTTTCAATTTGTTCAATTTTTTTTTCCTCATTAGTATTTATTGTTTGTTTATGATATTTACAACAATTGCATGAATATTCTATTGGTATTAGAAATTGTAATTTTGATAGTTCTCTTTTCATAGAGTTACAATTTAAATAATCATTAGGATATTTGTTTAATAGGCTAACCATTACTTCCAAAATCTTCTTATTTTGAGACAACCTATAGAATTTTAACATAGGACAATGGTTAATTATATAACCTGTTGCTTTATCTGTGTAATAAGTAGCCCTAACATACTCATTTTCATCAGTTAAAATAATCTTATCAAAGTTCTTATAATGAGTAGGTGCAATCTTTAAATTAGCAAACAAAAATTATCTCCTTCCAAAATCATTTTCAAACCCACAAACTTTACAAGCCCAACGAATAGGAAATCTTTTATGTTCAAAAATTCTGACATCTCTACAATCTTTGCAATAAGCCCTAATTTTATTAGTAGAAAAACTAACCATTATGTAACATCTCGACCAGGTTCAAAATTTATTTTATTACTATACTTATCAGCCATTCTTTCAATTTGTTTAAGACAATAATCCAAATTCTTCTCATTAGTCTTAATAGAAAAAATTCCTTGAGACAAATTAATTGTAACTTCATTAGAAATTACTATTTGATTAATTATTGGTTTATTTCCAACTGGTTTTTTATCAAAAATCATATTAACATCGCCATCAAACCTTCATCACTATAACATAATCTAATATGGTTAATAAACTTATCGAAATCAGCATTAGAATCAAAATAAAAAACAGATTTCTTAACTTTTTCTTGCCCTCTACCAACAAAAAT
>Ga0307380_10013053_pt1 | contig 10284 bp, 9 predicted proteins | sample UN3MG_FD_202239 | JGI IMG/M metagenome (GOLD analysis project Ga0307380, IMG submission 202239) | Soil microbial communities from Risofladan, Vaasa, Finland - UN-3 | ecosystem: Environmental > Terrestrial > Soil > Coastal area > Acid sulfate soil | place: Finland: Risofladan, Vaasa | collected... | reverse complement strand
ATACCCCGCCCGCTCAAGAGCCTCCAGGGGCCAGCTAATGCGATAGCACCCACAAGCACCGATAGGGTACTTCTCACCCTCGGTCCTACGACCCTGGCGCGGATCACCTATATCCGATGGCAAACCAAGTATTCGCATCACATCTCCCCTTCTGCTTTACATGCGGTGCATTTTACTACAAGGCGATTACCCGTTTTACTTTGTACACGCTTAATCTATTAACCATAGTCAACCCGAAGTGCGTCCTACCAAACGGAGTATCGGTGTGTGGCGCGGCCCACGAACGACTCACCCCTAGGTGCGACATACTCGTGAGAGGAGCACCCGTGGGCTTCTCCGTCCGGAGGTCCCCGCAACCCGGAAGCCCCCGAATCATCTCACGAGCAAGGTCGGCCACACACCACTTCAGTTGCTCGGGAACTGAAACGAAACCTGCCCAGTAATCGAACTCAGCGTAGTGCGGGACCGATGAAGACCACCAACAACATTGACCACTACTTGATGCCGTGACACATGGCGTGATATTGACAACGGACCTCTTAGCGTCCAGTACCGATGCACAAGTTACTACTGTAGTCTCTGTGCAAGCACAGAAGTTGTGATGAGTTAGGGTGACCGTGATTGGGTAGAGCACGCCAGTCAGCATTCGATATTTATTAAGCCAGACCTCTCGCCATGTACCCCCTACACCCCAGGGGTATACATATGTGCTGTCTGGAAAAGCACGATGACGCTCTTCAGACACCAACGTCGGCTCAAGGTACGTGGACAGGTAGTTGGACATTCTTTCGACGGCCTGCGCTACCCAATCCTCGGCCCCTAACGTAAAACCCTCACTAGTCCAGGGCGTGACGGTATCACCAGACAGGCGACGGTACTCCTGCTGAGTAAGGATACTCACGGCTGCACCTTCCTCAGGTTAAAAACTAAGGCTGATCAACCGTGCGCACGTTGCGGAAATCGTACCGGACATTCTCGATCTTGCCCAGGACCTGCGGAGCAGCCGCCACCAGCCGACCATGAGCCCACAGACAGAACTTTGTGCTCGTGCAGTACGTGGTGCCACGATCCCAGGGAACCATATACCAGTGCGACGGCACATTGCCTGGAGCATTGAACAGGTCGCTGTTAACAACCAGCTTGCTCAGATCGAAGAACTCGTAGTACAAGTTCGGCAACCCACCAAACGTAGGTGTGATCGCGTAGATGGTGGTGTAGTACGTTGATCCGGTGCCAGTCGATCCTACCCAGCCGCTGGTCACATACGGAATCTCTTGACCGTACAGCGGGATGGTCTTTCGCCTCAGCACATCCTGACGCTCAGAACCAGGATCATTATAATCCAGGGCAATCAGGCGGGCGATCTCGTTGATCATACCACTACGGGTGATGAAGTAGATTTCGGATGGGTCAGCGCCATTCGCTTCTAGCGCACCGATGAACTCGAACAGCAAGTTAACAGAAACCCTTGCATTCGCATTATCAATGACGATAGAGTTGGCATCGGCCACACCAACACCGTTCACGTCTAACCGACCACCAACAGGAGCGCGGATGATACGGTTTAGGCCATCGAAGTTGTTGGCATTGGCAGTGCTATCACCATTGAGGGTCAGGTATTCCAGGGAGTTACGGGCAGCCTTGAGCACCGTGAACATCTGGAAATCCCACTCATCTTCCAACTCAACTTCGACACCTTCGGAGTTGATGATCCGTCGCTGTGGCGGGTAGACATTCTGCTTGGCAGCCAACCCGACATAGGACGTACGCGGCGTGCAGCGACCCAGTGACTTGGCAGTGTAGGTAAACTGCGTCTTGCTCCACTCCACCTCAACCGGGCACCCACCCTCCACGAACGAACCATCGCCACTCTCGCCAGCAACAGAAGTCAACCAGTCCTGCGGCAAAACGGGGCGATTGTCAAACTGCCAGCCGAAAAGGTCCACCAGGGAGTTGGGCTGGTACAACCCCGCGATCATGTCACGCGGGATGCCGTAGGTATTCTCGGCATTGTTCCACATTCCTGGGAACGTGGTTGAAACATAGTCATTAGCCATGACGCATTACCTCCAACAGTTTTACTAAAATACACCTAGAAAATCACTACCTATCCAATTGAGGACAGGAAAGCCTTCTTCGAAGCAGACCGGCGATCCCCGGGAGATGGTGCCTCTACCTTTGCCACATTACCCCTGGGTTCCACCGGTGTCGTAGTAAGCTCCTCCACAGCAGACAAGGTGTCTGCGAGCAGCTTGCTCTGAGCACCCTCTAGGGAAGCCATTTTCGCTAGAAGATCACTCTTCAAGCCAACCATGGCATCCTCAACCGCCTGCTTGAGCGCATTCGTTCGCTGTACAGGCTCCGGCTCATCACTCTCCACTTGGAGAACTTTCTCAACACTAGGTGTCACCACGTCAACTACATCAGCAGACTCCATCAAGTTGACTAGGCTAGCAAAGTGCATCATCATGCCATCCATTGCGCCCTGAAGGGCACCAATGCGGGCACGAGAGAATTGAGCGTCGGACAATTCGACCCGTTCGTGAATGGCCGCTACCATATCCGACCTCCGCATTGCTCCATCATTCGCAAGCTGTGTTACAAGAGGCACTACCACGTCTACGAAATCACCCAGGACCTCTGTGGCCATCTGAGCGCGCCCAGCAGGCTCCTGTTCGGAGTCCACAAGCGCATCAAAGACCATATCCATCATTGTCCAAACGTATTCCGCAAACTTGCGAACCAACATGCTTGCCTCTACCTTAGCCTGCAAAGACGAGCGGACCACCGGCTCGGCATCTGCCACGGGCTCCCCACTGATCTCCGAGCGCTCTTCACACGGTTGTTCCCCAGCAACGGCCTGTGCACACGGAGTCTCATCGGATTCATCAGAGCGCTCCTCAGTAACAACAGCCATCTCTACGGGTTCCGTGGTCTGCACCTCGGCAACGGGCTCCCCATCAGAACGAGCCTCTTCCGCTGGCGTGGACGTGATCTCCCCAAATTCCTGCGGCTCTTCTGCGTCCGCATACGGATCAAGGGTTGGATCGACGTTCCCCACAACCTGTGTCTTCATAGTTCCACCTCCATCTAATGTCTGAGGGCTAGTAGCCCGTTTGCAAAGCCAGGCTCCATCATCAGCACGAGTACAACTCAAGAAGCCTGGCGTATCCCCAAACGCCGCAAAGCGACGTTCAATAAACGGTAATGCCATAGGTGCCGACAAGCTCAACGGACTGGCATTATTTACCAACATAGTTGTAAAGGATGCTTGCCAGCTAGGATAGCTCGTGCGACTAATCTCAATTAGCTCAATATCATCAATGATCCAGTCTTCAGTACCATCTTCAAGCGCCTCAATACGAAAAGAGTGTACAAACCCAGCAATGCTTGCCCCGTGTTTCCGCCCCTTGAGGATCGATTTCCACAAACGAAGGGACTGCGGATTCTCGGGATCAAGATATGCCTTAACAGAAAGGTGATTTTCCTCAGTAAGTGTCGGATCGTGAATGGTCCCCAACTCGGCGGCGAGCAAGTCGCGGTAATGACCATCTAGATACGGCAACCGCTCCCCATTCCAACCTCGCTCGATATAAGAAACCATTTTCCCCAGGGCTTCCTCAGACATGCGAGACCCACGCGTATCACGCTCTGGGCCAGATGCCTCAATGTGTAACCACATCTCACCCTCTAGAGAAGTCTCGGCGCGCGTGATAGGTAATACAACCTTGAAGAATAACAGGCTAGAAGGAAGAGAATTCAAATAGTTTTGAGCTTGCGTGGCTACAGAGCTACCCATAATCATCCTCCAAAAACACAAAAAAAGCAGAGCGCTGCACGCTGCACGCGTGCTCCGCCCTGCTTCTCCCCTGGCAAAGAACAACGAATAGTTATAACACCACAATCACTTGATTGTAGACGCTATTATACCATAGAACGAAAAGCTTGTCAAATCAGAGTTTCTCCTGTATCAATGGAGCACCCACCAAAGCAGAACCGCTCATTCTGAATACTATGTCTATCTTGAGACTGTGAAACTGTTCAACCATGGCATGAAACGTTGCGTCAGTCTGGCAATAATAAACGATCTCCTCTGCTGCACTTCGATGGCTACCCCCAGATGTAGCGGCGCTTCCTTTCACCTGACTCACAAGACTCCTAAGCACACGCCCGCTATTACAGCAAACAGTCACGTCATAACGGCACACACCCATACTAGACATCTTCCCCTTAATATTATGAGCATTTTGCCTTACGTAATCAACAATCCCGGCAACCTCACTAGGTATTTTCATCTTCTCCCCCATCCTTCTGCCCACCTTCATCCCCCATAAAAGCCAGGAGGTCCATAGTAAACTGATCGGCACCGGTACCAGTGGGGAAGGCGCGTAATAGTACACAGGGACGGCGAAAATCAACTACCCTGTCTCGCGTGGTCACCCGCACTATCTTATACCGACCGGCTGGCAACATTACTTCCATTGTCATGACCCCACCGCTAACTTCCCCACAGCGCCAAGGAAATCCCCACCACCCAAAATACTTGCTAGATTGCCACGATCAGAAGACGCATCTTCGCTATCATCACTCTCGTCCTCATCACCATCGTCCCCATCGCTATTATCACCCTCTTCGTCCCCATTACTGTCCCCATCCTCATCCCCACTATCCTCGCCCCCATCCTTGGGAGGACGGCCACGATTTTCATTTGGAGCCAGAGATAATGGGTCTGTAATCCCCGCCTGCTGACACAGAGCCCAAAACTCAGGGAAATATCGCTGTATTACAATCCCAACCGGAAGTCCCTGTTTCATAAGCGGGACGAGGATCGTATTCATCAACTCCACTTTATTCAGCGGCAAATCAGACTCTAGCAAGAGAACTTCTAGAATTCCATATGGAGAGAATGGATCAGCCAACATCGTACCAATAAGCTCATTCGCAATCATAGCCTTAACATTGCCTACGGCCTGGCGTCGTGATTGCTGTACCTGTTGCTCAGCAGTTGACCTGGTAGCCGTTTCTACACGGCCCATCTCTATTAACCCTGCTCCGAAAGTTGTCCACAAAATTACCTGTAATTGCTCTAATGGTGATAGAAATTCTTCCTGGCCTACCATCTCGCGCATATCATGGACCGTAACATCCACACCCTCTAAGACAGGAAGACGACCAGCATGGATATCAGCCCTCATTGTCTCCACAATGCCCGATACCTGCTCTGGTGACAACTCAGAGGTTATAGGCACCTCAAACGACACCATTTTCTTGGAGATAGGATTGAGCAGGTCTTCTCTGTACCTCCAGAAGAGGTGGAAGATAATGTCAATGACAGCCCATGCTGCCTCTACCGGCGACTGACCGCGACCATAACGCTCCGCCCTGGTATCTGGGCTATGTAACAGGCGAAAGAAATCCCCCTTGTTCCATGACGCTACAGCATCGCGCGTATCCAATTGGTGTAATGGCTTATCATCTACAGTCTTGCCGAAATCATAGAAGGCCGGGCTGCGATACATACCATGGGCATCAATATTCGCCTGAATATGCGCTGAGTCATACACAGCCCACCCCATAATGTCACCGGGAGTACGGGCAGCCTTTCGTAACGCATCAGGCAGTTCACCTGGCAATAATCGCCCTTCCCTAGCAGCCTTTATTACCTCATTGGCCGTCCCTCCCCTACGACGCAAAAGCTCTATATCTACCATACCAGTGACCAGGGAACTACGCACAACCTTGGAAACTGCCGTCCTCCACGTCTCCCCATCCTTCGGCCAATTAAGGACTTTAGTGAATTGGTCACGAACCTGTTCACTGCGAGCATCAGAAGCTACACCAGTAGCAAGAGAAATATCCAGAGAGCAAGATATCACATCACGCGTGATAGTACGGATAATCGCCTCGACCAAGGGTAGCCGGGCCGCCGCTCGCAATTCTGCTATGGACTTCGGCTTCTCCACCTGTTGCATCAGGGACCTTAGGCTGCTTGTATCCAGCTTGCCACCAGTAAAAACAAGACCCCTGGGCGTATCCTGCGTCTTGCGCGGTCGAGCCCGCTCTTCAACCTTGGGCCCTGGCTCCACCTGAGTCAGCTCTTGTCCACGATTGAAAACGTTCCTAATTCGATCCAGAACTGTTGTTTCCGCCATTGTCGCCCCCTAACCCTAACCAGAAAGGACAAACCAATTCACATTCCTCTTGTCGCTCCCTCGTAAACTCACTGTCTCTGAGACTGCCATAGCTATACAACCCAAACAAGCAGGTCATGGGACAGGGGAAAAACCTCCCATCGGGGCCAATGACCTGAAGATCGCTAGGGCAACTAGTCTTTTTCTTACTTCTATAAGCCCCCCTGCCCAGGGTTCGCGCATCCTCCACAGGGTGCGGCTCACCAACCCTCAAATCCTCCACACCAACCTCAAACTTTCCCAACTTACGCATTGTACGATACGTAAACCGAGTCTTGCTTTCTAATGCCAATGGGTAACCAGCCCGGTATAAATCCCTGACCCGATTAGCAAAGGCAATCTCCCCTCCCCAGCCACCCTCATGCGGGGAAGAAAAACGCATGATAATCTTATCACAGTTCTCGGGCACAGGATTCGCACGGAGTGCAGCGAAGTTATCCCAGTGAGCAAAACTACTGCGTAGAGACCAATGATACTCCCCGAGATCGGAGAGTAGGGCATAGACAAAGCCTTCTAGTGATAACGGTTCACCCCAGATAAAAGACAGCTTGCTCGAAGGCAAGATACGAGAAACAATCAGCCCCACAAGCTCATCAGCAGATAGATGCTTCCCACCTTTCAAAACGGGACCAAGGAAAAACTCTACTGTATTCATCTTCTTCTTCTCCTACTTTACCAGGCCCGCCTCACACGGGCTGGACGGTCGCCTTTCTTCAACCATGCCACAAGTCGCCAACAGATACCTCAACTCAGCACCAGCGGGGAATTCGGGCGGATTCCGATATGGCGCACGCTTAAACTTTAACAACTTCAGGCCCGCTAAATCGAATAACCGCCGCCACCCCCCGTCCGACAGCAAGGATACATGACCTTGATGCCTCAACGAAGGAACAGAAACCTCCGGTACAATCACAAGTACATAACGTGATGCAACCCGCGCTAGTTCCCGAAGAAAAAACAAAGGGGCCAGGGAGTGCTCCGCGATATGCCTCGCATACACCAACGCGAAACAGCTATCCACAAAGGGCAAAAAGTGCATATCAGCTTCCGTTATAGGCTTAGGGCAAAAACATACATCGCCACCACGCGTTACCCCAACCCAATCTAAAATACCAGCTTCTACAAACAGCACTTGGGCAAAGCCCTGGCCACATCCGACATCCAATACGCTTGTGATACCCAAGGATACAACCCATTCCTCTAGCACCTCGCGAGTCAAACGCGTGTGATTGAAATCCGGTCGCTGGAGTTTGGCAAGTTGGCCACCAAGCCCACTTAATGACTCGCTTAACCCATTCATCTCAACCTATACAATACGAACCTTAGAACCCAAACCAAGATTTATCCATGTACTACGCCACCGCAAAACATCAATGTGCAAAGTTAACACGCCAGCTTGGATCGGTGGTGATGGTACCGGCATAACTACCATGGTTTTCTCACCCGGTAACAAGCAAGTAGGTAACGGTACCTTTCGTGTAGGAGCAGACGGGATAAGAGCCCCGTTCTTCCCATTGCCCCAGCGGGCCACAACCTGAGTATCTTGTGGCATCCACTGATCCTTGGTCCCGTTCTCAAGCTCAAAATGCATGGTCTTGGATCGTAACTCTGGTATCTTGCCCTTCTTCTTACCCAAGTGCATTATGGAACCCTTGGGCTGGGCCATAAACCCAATAGATGGCGGTATAGACTCAAGCGCATCACCAACCACACTCTGATCCACAGTGTCAAACGCACTTTCCATTATCGCACGATGCACCTGCTTACAATATACCCCCATTGCATATTTACTAGCCATCTGGCGCACCAAAACCGATTGCTTTGCTCGCTCTGTCTCTGAAGATGCCAACTGTCGCAGGCTAGCTACCAACTCCTGTGTCGAGCGCCATAAATACCTCTGGTATGGCTCACGGTGCCCCCCACCATTATACATGACCGGGACAACGCCACGAGACATTCCCTCGACCTGGGTAAGTCCCCAGTGCTCAAAGGACTCCGGGGCACTCGCGAACAACCCCATACCCCCGATCAGCACCTTGGCCGAGTCATAAAGCTGGAGTAACATGTCATTCGAGATGTTGGTGTGTACAGATATCTGCCGGTGATCTCGCGCTATAGCCTGTACCTCCGCCTCATACTGAGGATTCTCCCCCGTAGTTCCAACTAGATGCAATTCCCACCCACGCAACCCAGCCTCTAAGAACGCCTGAGCCACTTCAAGATGGCGCTTAAATGGCACTAGGCGACCAACACACAACACAATATTTTTCTTCACCGGCATTGCATCATCGCAGGGATACGTGGTTGGGGGATACATCACTGTCGAATACCTGCCCCACCACTTCCGAACAAACATCTTGGTGTACTCAGAAATAGAATACAGATTGCCAAACTGCGCCACGTCATGAGGACTTATACTTGGGAACAATATCAGTCCGGCATATTTGCGCGCCGGGGCTGCACACCGCGGTAAATGCGAGATACTAAACTGAAGATCATATTGCGCCAGGGGCTTTGGTGGTGAGTCATAACCAAACCCAAAATACTTCTCTGCTTTCTCAGACGACAGAAACTTCCCATGCGCTAATGGCACCACATATAGCTCGGGTATCTGTGACAACAGATGGTAGGTTAGATAATACAGCCTCTCCCCGCCACCAACAATATTCTCAGCACCCTCCCTTCTTTTCGATCCCACATGCTCAGTAAACAAACCAACCCCAATCTTCTTCTTGCCCAAGGGATAGTATTGGGGAGCCAGTTTAGCTATACGCTGCCTAAATCGCTGCTCATCTAATTGCCGGGAGCGGGTATGCTCAGCCGAATCGCCCACACGAACCCCGCCAGACGAGAACCACAAATGCTGGCCGCTCACTTTTGGATCAACAACAAGTCGGAAACCAGCCCGCTTCAAACGAATAGTGCCCTCAGTCTCCTCACGGTGAGCCACATGCAATGTAAATATTTCCGCCCACCCCCCAACCGAACGCATCACATCAGCATTGTAAAGACACGCACTGTAAATGTGTGGCACATCCACTACCCGATCAAACTCCTCGGGTGGAAAATATGCCGATTGAACATGCTGATCAATAGCACCCAGAGTCAAGCCGCGCTTAAACTCCGCCAGGCTCGTCTGTCGCCGCTGACCACCACGAGTATCAAACCATAAGCCACCAACAGCAGCGATCTTCGGATCGCTTTTGATACACCTCACAGCTTCTTCAAGTGCTGCTGTATTAAGAATTATATCATCATCGAGTCGTAGAATGTACTTATGATTATACCCAGCATTCCACAAAGCGCGGTTGTGCCCTGCCACCTGCCCCTCGTGATTACTCACATGGGTAACAACCGAACGCGCCCTTCTGTGCGCCGCCAGCCAAAACTCCCCGCTGGCATCCAGGCAGTTGCCTGGCGGTGCATCAAAGTTAATAAACAGATCGTAATCCTGAAATGTTTGACTGGCCAGCGCTGCCAGGCAGCGCCCCAAGCTCTCGGGGCGCGCGTAAGTAGGAATGCCTACGAGGACTTCAAAGCCCCCTTTTGCCATCTCCGTCTCCTTCAGTCTAACTACGATTTCCGTTCCTCAAGCCAATTCATCACCCACATGGCCGGGGTAGTAAAGCAACCACCAGGCAGCGGCGGCGGAGGGGATGCAGCGTCAACTTCCTGAAAGACCAGGAGGTGACTAGTATGCAACCCACCCATAATAACCATGGAGTCTTCGGCCACCTCGCCAACCATGGTCACCCCATCCCACTTGCTCAGCGTCGGAAAGCCACCTTGCGCCAATCCCTGTGTCCATGGATAATCTGGATAGGGCAGGCCCAATCCATTCACGCGGGATGACGAGAGAGCCTTCATCTGTGCAAAGTAAGGTCCCGCTGTCTCTCTCCAGTTGTAACCAGCATTGATCGGGGCATTCCCAACCCAATCGTGTTCCTTGACCGGGGAGAAGAAGTGGTCACCATCTGGCCACCCAAGATAAAACAGTTCCGACTCCATTGCCCGAGAACCATCGCGGCGGAAGGCCAGCATGTATACATGATGGTCCCCACCCAAGTGGTCGCTACGAAATTGCAGGGCCCAT
>Ga0307380_10013050_pt1 | contig 10287 bp, 29 predicted proteins | sample UN3MG_FD_202239 | JGI IMG/M metagenome (GOLD analysis project Ga0307380, IMG submission 202239) | Soil microbial communities from Risofladan, Vaasa, Finland - UN-3 | ecosystem: Environmental > Terrestrial > Soil > Coastal area > Acid sulfate soil | place: Finland: Risofladan, Vaasa | collected... | reverse complement strand
CATAATTAAAAGCGAGATTATATATGTTATTAATACTATCATTGTCCCATTTATTGAGGACTCTTAATAAGTTTACTATAGTTTTACAGATTTGTAAAGGGGTCATTACTGAAGAGTACCCTTGTCATCATCATCACTATTTGTGAATAAATTTACTTGATCTAATTGATCCTCCAAAGAGTCACCCTGGAAGAATTCAGTTACCTCTTCCATTTCAATTCCATAATCTTCTGCTATATTTTCTAGGTTCTCTTCAGAAGTAATTATTATAGAAACTGGATTATCTAAATCAGTAACCATAAGACGATCTAAATGAGGGTACATATTTTGTATCTCTTTTATAATTGATAATAGTCTATTCTTTTTATTCACTATAAATCTCCCAGTAATACTAAATCATCACCATATATTATCTGATTTGTTTTTGGTTTATAGTATACCTTACCTTCTGGTCCTTTGTCAATAAAAACTGGCTCAGCACCTTTAGGTACTATATATACCCCACATTCTTTAACATATTCTGCATTTTGTGTAGTAACTATACCTGAAACTTTATATGTGGCAGTTTCTGGAGCTGTGAAAGCCTGTTCCTTCTCAGCCTTAGTTTCTTTTAAATCTGAATAATATATTACAGACACACTTCCTAATACTATAAAACTGAGTAATGTTATTGCTAAGGTTACTTCCATCATATATCTCCTATTTTCTGATTAACTTTAAAGGCAAATCCTGTTACTAAAACACCCACAAAAAAGTACCCAGTATTAGTCCAGAAGCCTTTAAATTCCGCTTTAGAGAGCTTATTACGTTGCGTCCTAGCATCATCCTTATAATACCCTATAAGCTCGTCTTTAGCTATTCCTAGGTCTTTTAATACTATATTAGATCTTTGAGCTTTATCTAGTTCTATAGCTTTTTCTTCAGTTATTAATACTCCAGCAAAAGGGGCTGTTTCACCTTTCTCAATCTTCACTGCATTTTGTGCAAATGAACTATTTATTAAAACGATCCAACACAGAATCAATGTCAGTTTTTTCATCTCTAATCTCCTCAAGTTTTTTCTCATTATCTTCTATTCTTTTTTCAATTGTCTGTAGTTTCTCAGTCTTCTTACTAAAAAATCCAAGTAACCACTCTAAAAATTTTACTATCATATTAATCCCAAAATCCTGGTACTTCTTTCTTTAAAAGATAATAGTACCTTTCTGTTAATTGTTCACAAACTTGTCTATCTTTCTTGAATGCGACCCTCATTGCTTTCTTGAGTTCCTTATTCTTTGTAAGAAACATGAAATCTTTAGCCTCTTCAGGGTACTTCTCCTTTACTTTACCATAGAAAGCATAGCTACGCAACTCATTTTCCGACATTCTTTTACTAAGCTCAGTAAACTCTGCTAATAGGCGCATCCCTTTTGTATTAGGATTATTATTCCATACTAGATGTGTATCGCCTGAGTTCATAAAGTTGTTCACCCGTTTCATATGGGCATATATTAAATCATGTATACAGTTTGCATCATAATCAACACAATTGGCTCCTATACGACCATAATAGAAGAATTTAGTGATGTATAAATAAATTCTATAAGGAGACTTAGTTACTCGATATATCGGATCAAACCAATCTGATAAATATATTTCATTTAGTATTTTTTTCATTAATTATCCTTAACTATTATTATTAAACATGTAGCTAATATCACCATATGTATTGCCATACCTACACGATCATCTATTGCTGAGTGATATAACAACCCAATGGCTGATATGGTCATGTATACGCCAGCTCTGTTGCTATTCATTTATGTCTCCTAATCTTATTTCTGCTTCTGTACAGATTACTATTATAATATTATTAAAATTCTCTCTGTCATTCTCGCTTTGAGGCTCCCCAAGTATAGACCTTAAAGTCATCCCCACTCCAAAATTACATCCTTGTATTATGTCCTTTACATCTTTTCTAACTGGTTTATTTATTGAAAAAACCGCCCAAATAGATACTACTATTATTCCCGTAAATAACGCTGATATTATTTTACTCATTTTCAAGCTCCCTGTTATATTTTTCTTGTTCAGTCTAAATCATCCTCAAATGTATGCTCTCCGATGTTATTAAGCTCGCCATATTTAGTAAACTTGGGTACTCTTCTAGGAGGTAACATTCCAATCTTATCCTCATACTCTCTAATATATTTAACAAGTTGTTTAACTTGAACATTATTCAATGCTAAATGTACATCTCTTTTAAGTAGGTGTTTAATCATTCCTTCAATGTAGTCTAATTCTTTCATGTTTCATCCTCCCAGCAAAAATCAGTAATGGTATCATCTTCATCTAATAATCCAGTATCAGAATACTTAAAAAGTTTATTAAAACCTTCTAACTCTTCTTTGGTCATTTTTCTTTGACACTCCGGAGGTGACATTCCTGAAACTACTGCTTTATCTATAATCTGCCCCATTAATACATCTACTATGACGCATCCATACTGTTCTATATGGTTAGCATATATAGGTAGTAACTCTTTAATTAGGTCAGTTTTTTTCATTTTCATCCTTCAATTCATCTTGAGCTTTACTCAACTCTGTATAGAAATGATTCATTCCCTTTTGTAATCTATCCCTATCCTCCAACAGTTCTTCGAAGAAATAAACACAATGCTTTATAGTCTCTTCAAATACATGTTCATCCCTAGAAAAGCTGTTCATATTGTTGAATATGTTATTATCTTGGTCTTTTTCCATTTTGAAATACATGGCTTCTATTAAAAATTCCTTAACATTCATTATTCATCCTCCCATTCATTGTTAAATCTATTGTCTATATACCAATTGTCAGGAGGTAACATTCCAGCCTCTAATAACACCTCTAATATCCTAATAGCAGCTCTTTCCCTATGTGCCTTATAAGTACAATTACATGGTCGTATGGATTCTTCTATTAGGGTTAGTGCTTCACTTTTCTTCATTTCAACTTCTCCCTTATAGCAATAGCCTCATCTAACGATCTCCTAAGTTCATCTATGCAATCCTGTATATCATCAAAGGTTACTTGATCGTAGTCATCAACAAAGTGAGATAGTATGTATGATAATGTGTTATCGGTTATATCAGTTTTCTTCATCTCCATCCTCCCATGCCCATTTTTCGATAGCTTCAATGTCTCTATTTATTTTTAGTTTGTTATAATATACTCTGACCATTCTATATAAAACCTAAGACCTTTAACAATAAAAGGAAAAATAGGTAATGATATCACAATTACTAAAGGAATGAATAATTTGTTTCTAAAAATTGATGTGGGAACCTCTTCAGGTTCTGTATAAGCCTCTTCAGGTTCTGTATAAGGTGGTTGGTTAAGTCCAATAACGTCACCTTTACGTAAAAAAGGTAGTCCATACGAACCGTCTTTAGGTATTGTATATTTTCCATCATGATTAAATTGTATACTCATCTTCATCCTCCCATGCCATTATCATTTTACCTGGAAAACATTCGCAGCACGGCGGCTTCATGCCTAAACGCTCCATACGACTTAATAACATATCAAATGTATGATAGTCACTAGCTTCTTCAGGCGTTGAATTATAGAAGTTAATCATTTCTTCAATCATATCCTCTCTTTTCATTATAACTCTCCTATGTAATCAAAATCTATACACATATTTATAAACTCTAAATACTTTACAGAGCATGGTACTCTCATCCAGCTATTTTGAACAAAAGTTTCAAAGCTATTATCTGGATAAAATATAATCAATCCATCATTTTCATTTATATAATATCCTGGTTTATTCATTTTCATCCTCCCATTGATATTTAACTGCGTCATAAGGTCCACAAAGTACATGTACTCCAGGTGGTTTCATACCTACATCTTCACAGACCTTAACCAGTCTATCAGGTAAACTTACAAAACCTTCTAGTTCATTAATATTTGCTGCTAACCAATCGTCTACCCATTGAGAGTAACATTCGTCTAATTTTTGTTTGAATTCACTTTTCTTCATCTTTAGTCTCCTGTAACGATAAATCAGTATCAGGTTTATCCTTACACTTAGTATACTCTATAAATCCTGGAATGCAAAATGATAATATTGATAATATCAAAAATATATACACACCTACCATGTAAATCATCGGTGCATATCCACATAAGACTTTTCAGTAGCTATTGTATATGATGCATGTTCCTTTTCGTTACCTATGTCAGTCTCGAAGTATCCCTTGTTATAGTAGACCCTAATGAAGTGTCCAAATACATATAGGCATATTATGAATATATGAGGATCGGACCATCCTGGACTAGTATTTAATCTGCGTTCTATTCTCATTTAATTCTCCTATAGAAAGCCTTTTAAAGTCGTGCTCAGGACTACCTTTACAAGCTTACTGGTCAGGATAATCGACCGCTTGAGGCGGGTTATACCTAATCATTTTTAGCAGAAGTCGATCACACTACAATAGAAGCCAGCTAACCTCACAACATTTTTACAAGCATGTGACTCTTGCACAACTAACTACGAATTATCAGTTTCGTTGTTACAAAACTGGTGGAGGCAGCCGGTATCGAACCGACGACCTTCTGCTTGCAAAGCAGATGCTCTACCAACTGAGCTATACCCCCGTTACATTTATACTATCATGTTATTTAGATCTTATCAAGAGATTTATTTAGAGTCATCTAAAAATATATCTACTAGTTTTGATGCTTGCTCAATATAATAATCGTAATCAATTTCACCTATATAATCATTTATATTATTACAAACTATTGTCTTTCTATTTACTTCAATATTATTTCTTCTGTCTTCAGTCTTATCTTTTAGTGGGGGCATTACTTTGATTAAAGTTTTAGCTTGTTTAGAATTTGACACATAATATCTAGTAACATTCTGTTCTTCTTTCTCATTACCTTCATCATCCACACTGACTAATTTGTATATTTTTGGTAACTTTACTCTAGACATAAAATCATATTTATCATAATGACTACGAATAAACTCTTCTACAGGAGTATCATACGCCAAAAAAGCTTCAACAGCTTTTTGAACAACTCTCATGGATTGATTTTTATGGTGCTGATCAGTGATCTCGTAAGCACCTTTTGATTTAGACTTACCAGATACTTCATATACAGCCACATAATTATTTACATCACGTATATACATTCTTGAGTAATCATTTCTCTCCATTTTGAGTTTAGTAACTTCTTCCCACTCTCTTGTCAACTTATTTACAGTGTCTGAGTCTGATCGTTTTACTCTAAATGTAATACCATCAGTATTAGATTGGACTGAAATAGCTCCTTCTAATTTTAAGATATTCTCTAGTAACATACATAATGATAGTTGACCATTAACCGTTATAGCCATAGTATACTGAGGATCATAGAACGGTGAGTATTGATTGTTTGAATTACCATATGTGGCGTTCAAAGCAAGTTTTATGCTACTATTTTCAGCACTACCTTTAGGATGTTTTTTACGTTCTTCAAAAAGATCTTCGTAAGTTTTACAAAACTGTTTACTTAAATGTTTAGGAAATAATTCATTCTTAATTGCTAAGTTCGGATAATATGACTCCACATCTAGATCAATAATTACATAATTATCATCTGACTCTATTAACGTAGGTTTCATACTTGAATGAATACCACCAACACCAAATACATATTCATGGTCATTAATTATTATGTTTAAGGCTGTAGCTACATTCCAGGTAAAGTAATATGATTTCTTTCCGCTTTTTAATTCATTCACTAGTATTTCAGCAAGTGGTATCTTTTTTCTAAATTCAGAAATCTCATCATCTGTTGGATATTCTGTCATCTTTGTAGACTTCTTCTGTACCATCTTAGCATATTTTGCAACATCATGGAGATCTGATTCTAGTATATCAGAAAATACACCCTTTGTTTCAGATATGCTCTGAAGCTTAAACCAATCTAATATCGCTTGAAATTCAGGTCGTTCAAACCCTATGTAAGGTAATATAACCTCTTGAAGATGAATAACTTTACGTTTTGTTTGTCTTATGATACGTTTACCTTTCTTGAAAGTATAACATGATCCTTTTTTCGCTCTCTCTAACTCTTGTATAAATATCTCGCCACCTATTTTAGAATCTGACGCATTAGTAAAGTCCTTACTATACTTCTCAGAAAGTGCTGCTCTAAGCTCCAATGCTCCAATATTCTCGTAGTAGAACATTAGTGTAGCCACTACATCATTAGCGTTGTATTCAACAATGTGCTGCATTTGTTCAGTAGTTAGTTTCGTATCAAAGGGATAGGGTAACTCCTGCAAGTTATCTATTCTCATATTAAATTGAAGAACCTTTAAAGAAGTACTTTTTGCAGCATTATCAAAATGATTGAGCTTGAATAAGTCTACTTGATCAATCTTTGTATCTTTTATAGTGTTTGCAAATCTATTTTCTCGTAAAGTGGCAATTGTTTTCTGAGATAGTTTATAGATCTCCTTTACGGTACAATCTCTATTATCCATAATAAAATGTAGAATTGGGTAATCAAAAGCTAGGTTATTAAAACCAACAAGTCTAGCACCATTTTCTTCAAGATCATCTAAAAATTTGAACATTAATTCTCTATTATCTTTTCTATCAGATATTTCAAAGATATGTCCATCTTTACCGTCTGCTGAAATAACACACATTGAGAATAGGTTCGGGTAAGTTTCTAAATCGTATATATGATCATTATCGAAGTATTTAATGTCCATTATAGTTCCTTAATAAATTTTGAATTTATAACCTGAGTTTTCTATAATATTAGTAACATCATCTTTAGGTTTTACTAAATTTATAATATCCAGATATTCATCTTTCACTGCAACAATATAATCTTCTGTAGTTATCATATTACCTATTACGGATAATATCCTAGGAGAGGTACTTAAATACTCCTTATATTGAATATAAGCAATATTATCGTCAATGTAAAGTATTTTTTTGTTATTCATTATAATATCCACATTAAAAATCAACATCTTCAAAATCGTCAGAGTCCCCTATAAAGCATAAATCCTCTCCGTCTTTGGGTTGTGAATCAATGTAACCTTTCCAAGACACATCATTCCATTTATCAGTAGGTTTCATTCCCAACTCTTCTGCTTTGTCTAACATAACTTCAGCATCTTTATAAAAATCAGCTATTGAAGCATTATATGAACATCCTGGGTATTTTTTTAACAACTCGTTGATACGTCTTTGTTTCATAACCTTTGCTATTTCTAATATGGTATTTTTTCTATTCATTATAAATAATCCCTCGTTTTATAATCTTCTAATGTACCTACATAAGCTAGAGTTTTAGTTGATCCAATAGCTATAACAAATTGAACCATGGTTATTATATCTGATTCCATGATAACTAATTGATCTACGTTATTGTCATAATATACTATTGATACACTATCCATTATTTTCTCCCTTATTATATGCAATGTCAGTAATTGCCTTGAGTACACCTTCCTTAAATATCTTCTTTCTAATACGCCTACTTTTACTTGAGACTCCTCTACGTGAGGATAGTGCTACCTTAGCTGCTTTTAATATTGAGCTGTATTCTTCATCTGTAAAATTAATTAATATCCTTGGCATAAAAATCTCCTAAGATTTATTGTGCGTTGTTATTACACATAATGATATCACAAATACAATAACTATACAAGCTATATACGATATAGTAGTTATCATATTTGTTAGTAGTTGATAATCATAATATCTCATATTGTACTCCTACCCAATTGTGAATATAACCTTGAACCATTTTATATCGTCGTCGTCTTTATCATTTCTCTTAAACCTAGCTAAATCAGGTCTTTTCTTGACATTAATATAACTTAACTCATACATATTCTTAACTGAGAAATCTATGTTTATACCACCACGATATTTATGTACACTGAAACGTATACCCAATATTAATATATGTATAATATTTCCAGTATTCTCTAGAGCATCAAAATGCTCAGGATATATTTTAATTAATTGTATCATTTGACGCTCCTAAATCCTTTACCTTTTTCTACTACTTCTTCAAAACTCACCTTAATTTTAACTATACCACATTCTTCGACACACTTACGATTTTTCTTAAGACTCTCTTCTGAGAAATAAACTGTAACTCCATCTGCATCATCTGGAAAGTGATAATTCCAATCTGTCTTACAAACATATGCTGTATATTCTTTCATAACTCTCCTAATCAATATCTATTTCTTCAATACAATACGCTAATATATAATATGCTATCATCTTTTCTCGGTCCTCTTTAGAAATAGTACCATTTTCTATGTAATTACTAATAATACGATCCATGAAAGGTTCGTCACATATTAAGTCCATTTCATCTATTAGATGATGATCTTCAAGATCTTCTACTTCTAATCTAATACTCCATGCTTCTATAATGGCTTTATCCACACACCCTCTTTATTTTAGAGTTCCTCTCTAGCAGTATATCCCTCTTTTATAATTTTGTCCACCATATATTTAACTTTAGTTGTAACTTCATAAGGATATAGTTCATAGAATACTGCTTCTATATTTTCCTGCTTGCAGCCCATTAACCCACAAGTGAAGAGAAAACTATTAGATCTATGGTACATTTCCCCAGACATTCCATCAGCAGCATTCTCCAGAAAGTACGCTACATTGTCCGGTATTTTATCTCTTTTCTCGCCAAATAACGCTATTGTAAGCTCCTCAATCGATTCCCCAACTACTACGTTATGTTTATGAGCAAAATGCTTTAAATCGACCTTTTTAGGCTTCTCAGCTACTGTTGGTTCAAGTAGCTTGGACTCATACCAGAAACCGGCTACCATTTTGCTACCATAATAGAATCTAGCTAAATCCTTACAAGCAGGGTCCACATTAAAGTGCTCAGCTAATTTTGAGTAAGTTGTTTTATATTCCTCACTGTTTCTAATTGAACGAACCAATGGGAATATTAATCTGAATTTATGAAGTTCAGGAGAGTGACTTGTACTCGGAAGACATAAACATGATATATCAAGTCTGTGTACAGCTTTTTCGGCTTCTTCAATAGTCTGACCATTATCAATGTCAAAAGCTATCACATCTGTATACAAAAAGTCATCTTGTTTGCGATATTCTTTAAACACAAAAGGCGACCAAGTGTTATTACATACTATGTCAATTAGATCTTCTTGAGTTTCAAAATGTACTACTTCTGGCTTATACGGATTAGATACAAATTTAGCTTCGCTAGCTTTTTCTTCTCGATTATCTGGATGAGCCTTAGCTCTAGGAAATATACTTAATTTGATAATATCCTCCTATTGCATTAACACTAAACATTTCTTCTGATCGCCTTTTCTCGTCATATAATATACATAGAAAAAGGCTTTGTAATTAAATAGTCTATATAAATTAGCAACAACTTCATCAAACTCCCATTTAGTATGAAAATGATCCATTAGAGTTACACACTCATCTTCAGATAATATCATCACCTTAGGATAATGTCCAGCTTTTAATGCTTGTGATATACAGTTCATATTTACACATCCTAAATTCATAGCTCATCATCTGGTGTTCCTCCACCAAATATATTAGTTAGCTTAACAACCTTACCATCTTTACCTTTAATCTCAGTACTAAGGTCAAACTGATACGATTTAAACTTCTCTTCATTTTTTCTAAGCTCAAGTACTTTATCGTAATATAACTTAAATGTGGCAAGCTCTGTAGGAGTCATCTTTACTAAATCCTCAGTATCGAAGTCAAACCTCATCAAATAATTCATACCTTCTTTACATTTATCATCTTTGTTTTTGTAACGAATCTTGGCATATTGCCAGCCCATTACTGCTAAGTCACATTCCTTTTCAACTCTTCTCAGTGGTTGAAAAATAGATATGATATTAGTCATAAGATTCTCATAAGCACTCGTCCCGAAGCAACCATCTTTTGGTACTGGAATATCTCCAATACCTTTACCTTTAGTGGTCTGAGCTAAAATAAGACCGTGGCTATCTAGAGCTACTGTCATGTTCTTAATCTCTCTGCAAACAGGATTATAATCTAATGATCCATTAATATTAATTTCTCTCATATGATCGATGACAAAAGCATGAAGTGTAGTATTTAAAGTATTCTTTATTTTAGTTAACTCTAGGTTAATATCTGATAAGCTAAGGTTTAAACAGTTACCTTCCTCATCAAAGTTCTCGACAATGAATAATCTATCAGCTAATTCTGGCTCGTCTTCTGTAGCTTTGAACCACTTCTCGGCTAC
>Ga0307380_10013047_pt1 | contig 10290 bp, 6 predicted proteins | sample UN3MG_FD_202239 | JGI IMG/M metagenome (GOLD analysis project Ga0307380, IMG submission 202239) | Soil microbial communities from Risofladan, Vaasa, Finland - UN-3 | ecosystem: Environmental > Terrestrial > Soil > Coastal area > Acid sulfate soil | place: Finland: Risofladan, Vaasa | collected... | reverse complement strand
CGCCCTGGCTGTGAAAGCTGGCGAAAATCCCGAACGTGTGGATGCTCTCCGACACGCCGCCGCACAGGGCCACGTCGCACTCCCCGAGCTGGAGCATCTGCACGCCTTGGACCAACCCCGCGTTCCCCGCCGCGCAAGCCGCCCCCAGGGTGTAGTGCGGGCCGGTGGTTCCCAGGTTCAGCGTGATCTCTCCGGCCGGGTTGTTGGCGACCGTTCGGGCGTTGTGGTGGTGCGACCAGTACTGGGTGTCGTAATCGTAGCCCTTCAGAGAATAAATCTCGTTTTCGGTCTCCACGTTCCCGTGCTCGGTCACGCCGACGTAGACGCCCACGGTCGACTTGTCCAGGTTCTCCCAATCGAGCCCCGAATCGGCGACCGCTTCGTGTGCACAGTAGATGGCGATGCTGCCGGCCCGGGTGCCCCGCCGGACCTCCTTGCGACGCTGATATCGCAGATGGTCGAACCGGCAGATTCCGGCCAGGGTGGGGCCGAAGTAGCGGACCTCATACTCCGTCACGCCGCTGCGGCCCGCCAGCAGATTCCGGCGGAACTCCGCCAGGTTATTGCCGTTCGGAGCCGTCAGCCCGACGCCCGTGATAACGACCCTATCGCGATTTCGCGGTTCAGCACTCATCCGGTGTAACGCGCCCGTTCAGCACTCGCTCACCCGGATTATTCACCAACCCCGTAGCGCAGGCTTCCAGCCTGCGAAATCGGCAAGCCAGGCAAGATGCCTGTGCTACGAACCATGAATAATCCGGCCTAACACATCCCAAGCCTATGACAGTACCCGTTTGTGACGCGGTTGGCAAGCGGCTCCTCGCCCTGGCCACCGCACCAGGGGGAACGGTGGCGGAAGAAATCGGGGGAGAGGCAGACGTCCGGGATGCGGTCAAGCGGCCGAGATCGTGGGACAGTGTGTCGAATGCACGAATTGTACGGCCTGCCAGTTGCCGCGGCACGCTCGACACCCCCCTACTTCTGACGGGCCAGGTCTCGTGCCAGGCGCCGCATCCCTTCTTCCGTGGATACGGTAGGCCGGTATTCGAAATCCCGACGGGCGCGGCTGATGTCGAAGTAGTGGGAGGTGGACAGTTGGGCCGCCAAGAAGCGGGTCATGGGCGGATCGCCTTGGAAACGCAGAAGCCCGTAGAGGCCCTCAAACAGCCCGCCGAGCATCCAGGCGGCGGGGAAGGAGAGCGACTTGCGGATCGGGGGCAGATCGGCCATGGCCAGGATCTGGTTGATCCAGTCCCAGCAGTTGACCGGCTCTCCCTGGCTGATGAAGTACGCCTGTCCGGCCACCGGAGAGCCCGGCTCCAGGGCGTCGGCGGCCTGGAGGTGGGCGGCCGCCGCGTTCTCCACGTAGACGGTGTCGATCCGGTTCGTCCCGTCCGCGATGCGGCGGAGCCTGCCTGAGCGGGCCTGGGCCAGCAGGCGAGGGATCAGATGGGGGTCCCGCAGACCCCAGATCAGGTGTGGGCGCAGGGCACACGTCAACAAGCCCCCGCTGCCGTTGGCTTCGAGCACGTGCCTCTCGGCCAGGGCCTTGCTCCGCGGATAAGGGGCCAGAAAGCGGCGGGGATACGGGACCGATTCGTCCACGCCCTCCTGGTCGGTCCCGTCGAAAATGACACTGGGACTACTCGTGAACACCAACCGGCCTACCCCGTGGACCCGGCAGCCCTCAACCACGTGGTAGGTCCCCAGCGTGTTGATCCCGTAGTAGTCTCTCCACCGGCCTCCCATCCCCACGACTCCGCCGACGTGGAACACCACGTCCATCCCGCGGCATGCCGCCACGGTTGCCTCACGATCCCGGAGATCCCCGCAGACGGTCTCCACGCCCAGTGCGTCGAGCTCGGCATGACTCCTGCGGCAAAACGCCCGGACTCGGTCCCCGCGAGCGACGAGCCTCTCGACGATGTATAGTCCGAGGAATCCCCCGGCCCCGGTGACCAGTGCGTTCACGGAAGTGTGCTCAGGAGTGTCGAGTGGCGGCGGCTACCTTTTCGCCCGTTCCGGGGCGCGATCGGCCCGGTTCCCCTTCTCTTGCCGTCGCAGGAGCTTCTCGCGGTCTTACGGGAGCTTCGGGTCGGCGGCGAAGCCGGAGCCGCTTTCTCCGTCACTGCTCGGCTCGTTGGTTACGCCGGGGATGGGGATCGGGCCGCCATCGTGCGCGGATGCCGTCGCTTGGGCTTCACCCGCCTTCTGGGCCCCTCGCCTCCCAGCAGCACGTTCCGCGGCCGAGTCCGACGCCTCGCCAAGTCCGGACTCCTGCGATGCATGCGCCACAGCGATCATAGAGATGGGAATTTGGAACTTCAAGGAGCCCTGTTCACCAAAGGCCCTTGCCGGCAACTGAAGCCGCAAGAGCGCGGCACTCTTGGCGGGCCTCTCAAACACGAGCATGTCCACCGCCACTCCCCCTGGAGAGAGGACCGCTCCCCCCTCGGTTTCCCCGTCGAGCCCCGACCGTTGATCGACGAAAGACTCGAGGGAATATCGCTTGTCCTGGTCATCGACCAGCGTGACGCCTGCGCCCACGACGTTCCAACTGCGATATTCCCGCCTATCGGATTTCCCCTTGTTCCACAGCTCGAGTTTCAGACACAGGTAGTCTTCGGTGCCTCTGGCCGCCTTTCCGGATGCTTGGCTCGTCAATCGAGGACGAGCGATCTGGGCAGACGCGATCTTCACGACTACTTCCCCGCACTCGACCGACGACGTGGAGGCGTCGGTCCACGCGTCGGCGGCGGAGCTTTCAGACGGGGAGCTGCCGGGGCTCTCGGGCCCCGTTCCCCCAAGGTATTCGTCGAGCCCCGGGATCACGACTTCCTCGTGTTCCGCTTCAACATCCTGGGAGGCCTTGTCCGCGGCCTTGGGGGCCTTGGAGGCCGTCGTCGCCCCCTTGCCTGAGAGAATCACCGCGGCGGTCACGGCTGCCAGAGCCATCAGGACCATGATGCCCCCAACAATCACGGCCTCCTTCTTGCGGCGCCTTCGGGAGCCGGTAGCGGACCCTTGTTGTCGCCCCGCGTAGCGCGCCATGAGGATGTCCTGCCCTGTCTCGATCGCGAACGGGCCGGGCAACGACGCCGCGGAAGCCGGCGGCGCGGGCGTTGCCCCGACCGCTTGAGCCACCGGGATTCCCGGCTGCGCGGTGCCGGGGAGGCTCGCAGTTGGGGCGGCAGCCGGCTTCGTTCCCGTCGCCAGCCTCGCTTCCGCTGCCGGTTTCGTCTCCCCGTCAGGCCTACCCCCCGACGCAGCCGGGGGCCTTTCAAGCTGCTCGGCGACGGGCAGGCGGCTGGGCGGCGGTTGCTCCACCGAAGGTCCGCCCGCAGGCAACAACCCCCGCACGCTGCTCGCTGGGACCCAGCGCCCGTCGCTTCCCAATCGTACCGGGTCGTACGGCGAGATCTGGCCCTTGTCGGCCATCGCCTTGAGCTGTCGGGGCGCGAGAGGTCCCACCTCTTTGTTGGCGACTTTGAGATACCACCCACTCTCCATCGCGGCCCCCGCAACTGAAATCACCCCGCTCAAGGCACATCGTGCGAGGTGTGACGACCTGCTATACCGCTCACGGCCAAGTTTGTCCGTTTTGGGCGACGTCACACTAACCCGAAGCGCAAGCGAGGTAGTAGGTTGCGTCCCTCGCTTGCGCTTCGGGTTGGTGTCAGTCTTGGCCGTGAGCGGTATATCTCAAGTGTAGCTCTTCTGAGCCGTCCGCACCAGCGAACGGGAAGAGGAGCGAGGCTTGGTGGGGCAGTTGCAGCTCCGCAGGGGGGGGCGAGTGGGTCCGTGCTTTGTAGCTGCGGAGCGCCTATCGCTTCCGTCCAAGCTGTTCCGCCGCCCAGACCGCCAGCTTCTCCCGGAATATCTTGGCGTTGTGGCGGATGTCGACCGGGAAAGCCGGATGGAGCAGGAAGTCTTGGATGCCCGCGGTCAGCCGGTTGGACTCGCCGATTCGGCGGACCTCCCCGATCAGGGCGTCGCGGGCCGCCTTGCCCCGGGGCATGCGGCCTCGGACCGGTTCCAGGACCGCCACGCCGCGCTGCTGTCCCGGCGGGCCCACGCCAACGACCGCGCTGCGGAAGACGTGCGGGTGGCGGTTGAAGATCGCCTCGCAACGGACCGGGTAGATCGGCCCATCGGCCGTCAGCACGCGATGTGCCAGACGCCCGCAGTACCAGAACCGGCCCTGCTCGTCGAGGTACCCGACGTCACCCATCCGGTGCCAGACCGCGTCTCCGTCACGGATCTTGCCCCGCTGGTTGGCCTCAGGGCGGTTGACGTACTGCCGGGTGACCTGGGGGCCGCGGACGATCAGCTCCCCGATCTCGCCGCACGGCAGCTCCTCGGCCTCATCCAGCCCGCCGATCGGGCCATCGACGATCCGCACCACCTTCCACTCGATCCCGGAGAACTTCCGGCCCACGCACACGCCGGCCCCCGTCCCCGTCCTTGCGGCGGGCTTTCCAAGGACCTCGCTGGCGGCGATCGAAGCCACGGGCAGGGCCTCGGTGGCCCCGTAAGGCGTGTGAACGTCGCCTTCCGGATGGATGCACGCTTTCATCCGCTCCAGCACGTCGGCCGGAATCGGGGCGCCAGCGGATAAGACGCGACGTACAGAGCGCAGCTCGACCCCGTGCTCCCGGCAGTAGCGACCCACGCGGTTCCAGACCGCAGGGGAGCCGAATGCCTGGGTAACCTTCCAGTCGTCGATCGCCTCGATGACGTTCCGCGGGTCCACCGTGGCCGGCCGGGAGGGGTCCATGTCGGGGATCACGGCCGTCACACCCATCGCGCAGTTGAACAGCCCGAACATCGGGAAGCACGGCAGATCGATCCCCCCCGGCTCAATCCCGTAGAAATCGCGGATCTGGCTCACCTGGGCATCGAAGTTGCCGTGGGTGAAGAGGACTCCCTTGGCGGGCCCCGTGCTGCCGGTGGTGAAGATGATCGCCGCCGGATCGTCGGCCGTGGTGAGGGCCGGCTCGGCACCGTGATGCGGCTGGGCGCGAAGCTGATCCAACGTCACCCCGCCCCAAAACCAGCGCCGGCCCACCGTCACGTTGAAGCGCGCCTTGGGAAACCGCCGCCGGACGAGCGTCCGCACCGCATGCACCACGGGAATGGCCACAAACCCATCCGGCTCGGCCTCGGCGAGGCACCCGATCAAGCTCCGCCGACCCATCCCGGGGTCGATCAGGATCACCACGACCCCGGCCTTGAGCAACGCGAACACCAGGGAGATGAAATCGATCCCCGGCCGGACCAACAGCGCCAGTCGCGTCCCCGGCCCCGCGCCCAGGCCCCGCAGCCCTTGGGCGATCCGGTCGCTATCTTGATCCAGCTCCCGGAACGTGACTCGCCGATACTGTCGCTTCCGTCCCGGCCCGTAGCCCAGCGGCTCGACCACCGCAATCGCGTCGGGCATCGCTTGGGCCATCGCCGTCAAGCGGCCCGCAACGTTGACCGAGCTGGGCATCGTGGAACTGGCAGTCACCTAAGCCTCGACTGGCTGAAAACTCGCGCGGTTCCTGCCACGACGCCCACTCGCGCCGGGCAATTGCCCGAAATCATACGGCACCTCGCCATCCCGGGCCAGGAGGGCCGCACGACCATCCCTCGCCGTCTCCACGCGCGTCCCCCGCTCACACATCCGTCATTCATCCTTCATCCTTCATCAATCCCTCCCGACCCCGTTTGACGAGCCGCCCGGCAAGCCGTAAAAAGGTATCTGGCCCGCACTCACCGGCTTCCGATGAGGGGCCCCCACAATGGGGAACCGCGAACCTGGTCAGAGGCGAAAGTCAGCAGCCATAAGCGGGGTACTCATGTGTGGTGGGCCTCTCGTCGGGTGCCGGAAGGCGCGGCCTTCCCGGGCCAGGGAGCGCGTTGAGACGGCGCTCTCGGGCCCGATGGGTCAAGCCGTTCCGCGGAAAACGTCCCTTGCGGCCAGTTTTCTGTCAATCCTTCCCTTGTGAGTTGGGTGCCACTGGCGTCTCGCCAGTGCATCTACGGAAACACGGGCAAGATGCCCGTGCCACCCACAAGCCAACGGTTGACACATCACTGGGACCGTGGCCCCGTGAGAGTCCGGGCACGGTCACGCCGTGCTCGTCCGATGCGTTTCGACCGTCCCTTCCCAGATCGGCGCTGAGACCGCATGCCGGATTCCTCTCCCAACTCGACCCAAGTCGCCGACGCATCGCCGGGCCAATACACCGTGATCGCCCGACGGTATCGTCCGCAGCTCTTTGAGCACCTCATCGGCCAGGAGCACGTTGCCCGGGCCTTGATGAATGCCATCACCACCAAACGGGTGGGCCATGCGTACCTGTTCACGGGCGCGCGAGGCGTGGGCAAGACCTCCACGGCCCGAATCCTGGCCAAGGCCCTCAATTGCCAAACCAATGGGCCGAGCCCCAGTCCGTGCAACGAGTGCGACATCTGCCGGAGCATCACCTACGGGGACGACGTCGACGTGCTGGAGATCGACGGGGCAAGTAACCGCGGCATCGACGAGATCCGCCAGCTCAGGCAGAACGTCAACGTCCGGCCGAGTCGCGCGCGGTTCAAGGTCTACATCATCGACGAAGTCCACATGCTCACCCGGGAAGCCTTCAACGCCCTGTTGAAGACCCTGGAAGAGCCGCCGGAGCACGTGAAGTTCATCTTCTGCACGACCGAACCGACCAAGGTCCCGGTCACGATCCTCTCCAGGTGCCAGCGGTTCGATTTCGCCGGGGTGCGGCGAGAATCGATCGCCGAGTGCTTGCGGAGAGTGGTCGAGGCGGAGGGGGTCTCTGCGGAGCCGGAGGCCCTCGATCTGCTTGCCCGACGGGCGGCCGGATCGATTCGCGATGGACAGTCGCTTCTGGAGCAGCTCCTGGCATTCGCGCCGGAGCGGATCACCGTGGCCGACGTGCATGGGATGCTCGGCTCGGCGGGCGAGGAGCGTTTGGCCGGGTTGGTCGGGCACCTGGTGGATCGCGATGCGGCGGCGGCCCTGGCGGACCTCGAGGCGGCCGTGCACGAGGGAGTCGACATCGCCCAACTGCTCGAACAGCTCTTCGGCTACTTCCGCGATTGCATGGCCGCGGCGGTCGGCTGCCCGGCCGAGACGTTCCTGTACGCTTCGCCGACCGGCAAGGGCGAGGTCGAGCGGGTGGCCGAGCGGCTGGGGCTCCAGACGGTGTTGGCCGCGATGCAGATCCTCGAGCAGACCCTATCGCGACTTCGCTTCACCACCCAAGGTCGGATCGTGGCGGAACTGGCCCTGGTGCGGATCGCCAGCCTCGAAGAGCTGGACGAACTGCCCGTACTCATTGCCCAGTTGAAGGGCGGAAGTCCGCCTGGAGCGGCGGGGTCGGGCAGCGCCTCGCCGATCGCCGGGCAATTGGGCCGTCCAGCGCGTCCGAAAGGGCCAGGCCCACCTCCAAAAAGTGATCATTCTGCGGAAACCGGCCGTTCGGAAGGACCCTCGGCCGCCCGCGAGGTCGGCGAGAAGACCGTCCTGACCCCGGAGAATGCGGCCCAGGTGTGGAACGAAGCCCTGTCGCGGGTATCCGGACTCGGCGCCCCGCACGCGAAGGACTACGCCCGGATAGCAATTTCTGCGCCAAACCGTCTGGTAATTAGCTTCCGATCGGCGTATACTTTCTCGAAGTCGGTTTGCGAGCGCCCCGATCAAGTGGCCAAGTTCGAACAGGCCCTGGCCGATCTGACCGGACAGCCCGTTCGGGTGGAGTTCGCCCTGCTGGAAGAGGAGGCGGACCCGGCGGAAGACGGGCCTGCCTCGCCAGCCGTCTCCCCTCGGCAACGGAGGATCGAGGCTCTTCGTCACCCGATGATCCGTCGGGCGATCGAGCTGTTCGACGCCAAGCCCATCGAGTAGATGAGCCGTCGGCAACGAGTCGACCGCCGCGGTCGTCCGCCCGGCAACCTGGTACTCCAACCGCGGTTGGTCGCAAGACAACCAGACAGGAGCCGAACGTGTTCAAGGGACTCGGCAACCTCACGTCCCTGCTCAGACAGGCCCACGAGATCAGTGGCCGAATGCAGGGGCTCAACCAGGAGTTGCGAGGCCGCCGCGCCACCGGCTCAGCCGGCGGGGGCATGGTTGAGGTGGAGGTCAATGGCCTGTTGGAGGTCCTCCGCTGCCACATCGACAAGCAGCTCGTCGAGCAGGGCGACGGCGAAATGATCGAAGATCTCGTCAGCACGGCGGTGAACCAGGCGATCGGCAAGGCAAAACAGCTCCACATGGAGGCGATGAAATCGTTGGCCGGGGGACTGGAAGTCCCCGGATTGGACGCGGCCTTGGGCGATATGCTTGGCGAGCAGGAGCCCGATTCGACCTAGTGGTGTGTCAACCGTTTGTGGGTGGCACGGGCATCTTGCCCGTGCTTCCATGGACGCACTGGCGAGACGCCAGTGGCACCCAACTCCCAGAGCAAGGATTGACGGTCCACGACGAGCGTCGAGCAGTTCCATAGGGATCGCGTGGCCATGTCGGAACTCTCCGAATCGGTCAGCAACTTGATCAACGAGTTTGCCAAGCTGCCCGGCATCGGCAAGAAGTCGGCGGAGCGGTTGACGTACCACGTACTGCGGGTCTCCGCGCCGGAGGCATTGGCCCTGGCCGACGCGATCCGCAACGTCAAGCAGAACGTCCGATATTGCCGAGCCTGCTATAATTTGGCAGAAGAGGAAGAATGCACAATCTGCCGAGACCCGAAGCGGGAGCGTGACCTCCTTTGCGTGGTCGAACAGCCGAGAGACTTGATGGCCCTGGAGCAGAGCGGCTCGTATCGCGGCCTGTACCACGTATTGCTGGGACGGATTGCTCCGCTGGAGGGTATTGGCCCGGATCAGCTCACCATCGAAGCCCTGGTTCGCCGGGTCCGGGGGGGCCGGTTCCGGGAGTTGATCATGGCGACCAATCCCACCGTGGAGGGCGACGGCACGGCGCTGCACATTTCCAACCTCCTTTCGGAGTTGCCGATCCGCGTCACCCGGCTCGCTCGGGGGATCACAACCGGCAGTGTGCTGGAATTTGCCAACAAGGAGATGCTCTCCGACGCCCTCAACGGCCGTCAGCAGTTTTGACCGGCGAGGTCTATACGGTACAATTGAGTGACTCGATCGTGTTTGATGCCTAATCACCAATCTCCCGTCCCGGATTTCTAGCCCGCGGTTCCCATGCGACTCTCTCTCGGTCAAGAGCTTCGACAGGTTCAGAAACAGGTGCTCGCACCGCGGATGATCCAGTCGATGGAGATCCTCCAGTTGCCGATCCTGGCGCTGGAGGAACGGATCGAGCAGGAGATGGAGGAGAACCCCGTCCTGGAGATGCAGGAACAGGACCCGGATCTGCCCACCGACGAGGCCGACTACGAAGCGCCGGAAGCCCCCGATTCGCCCACCGACGAAGAGCGCGAGCTGGTCATCGACGAGTCGACCGACAACGAGGACGACTTCGAGCGGCTCTTGAAGATGGACGAGGAGTGGCCGGATCATTTCGAGGAGCACACCCGGCCCTCGCGAAATCGAGTCGCCGAGGAGGGCGATCGCCAACACGACGCCATGGCCAACATGGCGGCCCGCCCCCAGTCCCTCCAGGATTACCTGCACGAGCAGTTGGGGTGGTTCAATCTGGATCGCAAGCTTCGGGCGATGGCCGATCGGATCATCTACAACCTGGATTCCAACGGGTACCTTCAGAGCAGCCTGGAGGACCTGATCGGCTCGGACGCCACGGAGGAGGACCTCGCGCTGGCCAAGCAGGCGTTGGCCGTCATTCACCGGCTCGACCCGCCCGGCGTTGCGGCCCGGGATCTGCGCGAGTGCTTGCTGCTGCAATTGACGCCCGGCATGCCGTACTACGAGCAACTGCAAACGCTGATCTCCAGCCATCTGGAAGATCTGGAGCACAACCGCTTGCCGGCGATCGCCAAGCGGACCGGGTATCCGATCGACGTGATCCAGGAGACGATCCGGGATCTCCGCAAGCTGAATCCCAAGCCGGGAGCGCGATTCAACGAGGCCTTCGTTCCCACCGTCACGCCCGACGTGTTCGTCGAGCCGGCCGAAGGGGGCGGCTACAAGGTCCGACTGGAGGACGGCCGCACGCCGCATTTGTTCATCAGCCCCTACTACCGCAGGCTGCTGGCCAGCGGCACGGCGAACGAGGAGACGCGGGAGTTCATCAAGCGGAAGTTCAATTCGGCCCAGTGGCTGATCGACTCGATCCAGCAGCGTCGCAACACGCTCACCCGGGTG
>Ga0307380_10013045_pt1 | contig 10292 bp, 8 predicted proteins | sample UN3MG_FD_202239 | JGI IMG/M metagenome (GOLD analysis project Ga0307380, IMG submission 202239) | Soil microbial communities from Risofladan, Vaasa, Finland - UN-3 | ecosystem: Environmental > Terrestrial > Soil > Coastal area > Acid sulfate soil | place: Finland: Risofladan, Vaasa | collected... | reverse complement strand
AAAATCAAATTTTTATTTATCATTGCGAAGTTTTACCCAACACGTTGTTAGCGGATAAAGATTATCAGGAAAAATATGGTATTAAAACAATACAAATACCATTATCGGAAGTACATGTAACAGCCAGAAAAAATAATTTTATACAAGAGTTCGACCAAATAATTATTAAAACTAATTCCATGACTACGCCAGAATGGATTGAATGCACGGTTTTATCATGGTTAGTACAATTATGCCACAGTCTTAAAGTCGCGAATTTAATTGTAGATTATATAGTAAGTCAATATAACATTAACTATATGGATATTTATACTTGGTTACTATACGACATAGACATCCAAGAAGTGGTAGATTTATGGTTACATGCAGAAAGTATTCTAGAACTTAAAACACGTTGTTTGGTTGATGGAAAATTTGGCAATATTTATTATGAACCTGAAGAAATGTACTATTTGCGTATTATGTGCGATAAAGATAACTTCTATGATGCGTTATGTAATTCCTTCTCTAATTTTTTAACAAGTAAAGGTTTAGATAATAATCCAGACTTATCAGAAATATTTAAAGTTCAACTTGAAACATCACCAAATGTAGAAGATTTTGACTCTTTAGAAAATTTTGCTACTCAAGTCATTTTACATGGTAGAAAAAGTAATAAAATCGTAGTAAATTCAATATCTTAAAAATATATAATCAAAATGAATATATTAATTACAGGAATTACTGGAAGTGGTGGAAGTTATTTAGCAGAACATATTATTAATCATTATCCAAGTGTTAAAGTTCATGGATTATGTAGGTGGCACAGTACAACAACACAAATTAATTTAAACAATATTCTAGATAAAGTTAATGTTCATGAGTGTGATCTTTTAGATCTTGGATCAGTTATTAGAATTCTTCAAGAAGTACAACCATCTAAAATTTTCCATCTTGCAGCATATGCTAATGTCCAAAAATGTTTTGATACTCCGTTGTCGGTTATTAATAATAATATTATGGGAACCGCCAATTTGTTAGAAGCTGTTCGTATGTTTTGTCCAAAATCTATAATACAAATGTGTTCTACTTCAGAAGTTTATGGACAACCTAAATATACTCCAATAGATGAAGACCATCCACTAAAACCAGTAAATCCTTACGCGGTATCAAAATTAACACAAGAAGCATTATCTTTTTCATATTTTAAAAGTTGGGATTTACAGATTGTGATTACTCGTATGTTCGCATATATTAATCCAAGACGAACCTTTTTGTTTGCTACGGACTTTGCTCAACAGATAGCTAAAATTGAAAAAGGTCAACAGAAAATATTATTGCATGGTAATCTAGACTCCACTCGTACATTAATTGATGTTAGAGACGCTATGGAATCTTATTGGATAGCATCAGAAAAATGCAATATAGGTGAAGCTTACAATATTGGTGGAAATACCATTGTGTCAGTTGGAGAAGTGTTAGATATTTTAAAAACACATGCTAAAATTCCTATTAAATCCAAAATTTCACAGCAATTATTACGTCCGATCGACATTACTCAACAAATACCTAACACTGATAAATTTGATAAAATTAGTAATTGGAAACCACAATACAGTCTTGAAGACAGTGTTAAATTATTAATGGATTACTGGAGAAATGCAATACCGGAAATATAGTTTAATATTAAAATTAATAATAAAATAACAATAAAAGGTAAAAAATGTGTAAACTATCTATACTTGTTCCAGGTATTCGTAATTATAATTGGGTCGCGTTATATGATTCAATTGATAAAGCCATGTCTGATAGTTGGGAATTAATTCTTGTAGGCCCACATCTGTTACCTCAAGAGTTATGTGATAAAAAGAATGTACAATATATTCAAGATTTTGGATCTCCTGTTAGATGTCGCCAAATAGGGTTAAATAAAGTTAAAGGAGATTGGACATTTCATGCTGGTGATGATGTTTTATTTTTACCTAATGTATTTGATATAGTTTTTGATAAAATAAATTTACTTAATATCAATGATAGAACCGTTATATTAGCAAAATATACAGAAGGTAAAAAAGATAATCCAGAAATGTTATCAGATGAATATTGGACATTTCAATATCACGATAGTACACGAAATATTCAAAATTGCACACCATATAAAGCGTGGATTATTATGACAGGATTAATTCAGACTAAATTATTAAAGGAGATAGGGGGATTTGATTGTCAATTTAATGTTTGTGCTGTAGCGTTATTAGATTTGTCTTTAAGATTACAAAATTATGGTATAGATTTGATTATACATGACGATCCGTTCTTTCATGCTGATCATTTGCCAGGAAAAACTGGCGACCATTCACCAGTCTCTGATTCTCAACTATACTATGATATGCCATTATTACATCATTTGTATACTAACAAATATGCTCCCAAAAGAACTGTAATATCATTAAATAATTGGAAATACTCTCCACAAGTATGGTTAACTAGATTTACAAAATAACCCTAATAAAATGAAACAAATTTATTTAAACGAATATAATCTTGAAAGTGGCGATTCTGTATTTTTGCCTTATTCTACCGGTATATTACAAGCTTATGCTCAAAAATCTAAAGTTATTAGAGACGAATATGAATTTAAACCTATAATTTTTCGCAAAGATACCGTCGAAAATATAGTAGCTCAATATGATAACCCGGATATTGTAGGTTTTTCTACTGTCGTTTGGAATTTAGAATTAAGTTTAGAAGTTGCACATTGTCTAAAAAGAAAATTTCCCAATTGTCTAATAGTATTTGGTGGACCGGCAGTTGATAAACAATTTACACATAAACATTCAGAAGTAGATATAGCAGTTTATGGAGAAGGGGAAATAGTTTTTACTAGAATTTTAATCAATCGACTTTCAGACATAAATATTTTTCATAATAAAACACTTATAGGTGCATTTCAACATCAAAATCTAGATATATTTCCATCTCCTTATACTGTAGGTATTTATGATAAGTTACTTGAAGATAATCCAGAGATTAAATTTAAAGCGTTAGTAGAATGTAATAGAAATTGTCCATTTGGATGTGCGTATTGTTTTTGGGGACAACCAGAACTAGATAAGAAAATAAAGTATCACAGTCCTCAATATATACAGGCAGATGCAAAATGGATTGCAAAACACAATATTGACTATGTTTTTTGTACAGATGCTAATTTTGGAATGTTTAAAAGAGATATACATACGGCATCTATTTATACTGAAACTAAAAAGCGGTTTGGATTACCGGAAAAATTTAGAGTATGCTATGGTAAAAATGCCAAAGATTCTATATTTGAAACAGCTTGTATTTTAAATCAGGCCAATATGGATAAACTTATTACTTTATCTGTTCAGTCTACTAATGAAAAAACTTTAAAAGCTATAGGACGAAAGAATATTAGTTATAATGCATTTAAAAATTTGCAGAAACGCTATATAGATGCTAATATTTCCACTTATACAGAGTTTATTTTAGGTTTGCCATGTGAAACTAAAAAATCATTTCTAAATGGATTAGAATCAACACTAAGAACAATTGGCCACAATCAAATTTTTGTTTACCCATGCTTAGTTTTACCCAACACTAGATTATATACACAGGAATATAGAAAAGAATATGGGTTGATTACTAAGAAAGTACAAATGAAAGTTCCTCATTCTAATATCACAAATAAAGAATGGGTGCAAGAATTAGATGAAGTAGTGGTTGGTACTAACACAATGTCTGTAGAAGATTGGAAAGGGTGTATATTAATATCTTGGTTGATTGAATTATTTCATAGTTTAAATGTCGGACGCGATATCGTTAGGTATATACACCAAAACTATCACTTTTCTTATATTGAAATTTACACTCAAATTGCTAAATCCAATCTTGATATAGTGTGTGAACTAAGATCTCAAACCGACTTTATTGCGTCTGGAAAAGATCATTGGTCTATGACATATCCTATATATGGCGATATTTATTATGAGCCAGAAGAAATGATGTATCTGCATATTCTATTTGACAAAACACATTTTTATCAACAACTATGGCGATTTTTAAAAAAGTGGCTAAACTTAAATATAAAGATACAAGACGATAAGCTAGTTGATATATTTTTAAAACAACAACAAAATTTACCAGATACAACCGATATTAAAGACTGGGCGTCTTTTGCGTTTAATACCATAATTTGCGGAGGAAAGGATAACTCAATAAATAAAAATGTATGATTTATCTATTTTAGTTCCTGGTATTCATAATGAACGATGGCCATTTTTATATAATTCTATTCAAAAATCGGCTTCTTGTTCTTGGGAATTAATATTTGTTGGTCCATATCCATTACCATCAGAACTTCAAAACAAATCCAATGTCAAATATATTCAAGATTATGGTCAGCCAACACGATGTCGTCAACAAGCACTAATAGCATCAGAAGGTCAATGGATATTTTATGGTGGAGATGATGTAACATTTTTTCCAAATTCAATTGATTACGCTTTTGAGCAATTAAAAAATTATTGGGTTACCGATAAAACCGTATTGCTTGGAAAATACACAGAAGGAAAACGCGATAATCCCGAAATGCTATCAGATAAATATTATACTTTTGCTTATCACGACAGCACTAGACCAATACAACAATGGTTACCATATCACGCTTGGATTATTATGGCCGGGTTAATTCCAGCTAAACTTATTAAGGATTTAGGAGGATGGGATTGTCAATTTCAAGTTTGTGCTATTGGTTGTTTAGATTTAGCACTTAGAATGCAAAATTATGGTATAGATTTACAGATATGTCATCAACCATTTTTTCACGCGGAACATTTACCTAATATGACAGGTGATCACGGACCAATTGCACACGCTCAAATTTATTACGATCTACCTTTACTATATAAAATTTATTGCAATCCATCTGCAAATCAACGTACTTATATAAATATTAATAACTGGGAAAATACATCTAAAATATGGAATTTAAGATTCAAAAATGAATAAGAAAAAAATATTACTATGTGCTGATTCTCGTATATTATTTCCTCAAGTACCTGGGGCAGCTTTGGAAAATTTTACTGGTATAGGACGACCAGGAGTAGAACACGGAATGGATTGGTCGTCTAGATTACATCAATTAACGGGCGGGATACATGAATTTATAACACATAGGACTGGAATTGAACATTATATGCTATCTTTATTCGATATTCCAAATATTATCAAACCATTTCCTGATAAATATTTTGATTTAGCCATTTTGCAAATTGGATGGTTAGAAAATATTTGTTACTGGGAAAAGGGATTAATAAAAGAATTATTAGGTATTTCGTTTAAAGAAGAATGTTTAACTAATCCTGGTTTAAATCTTGAAAACAATTGTACTGAATATTTATACTATGATCTCGAAGGCGAAAAACAGATTTTTGAGCTTATTCGTAAAAAGAGTAAATCATGTTTAGGATTAGGATTTCACTCAATCAAAACATGGTGTGGCTTATTTAATAAACGCATTAAGTCACCCATTGAACATCATTACGATGCCTTAAGAATGAATGATCGTTATTCATCATACTGCGATTATCTTCATATGCCTATGGACCCTTGGTGGAATGAACATTATATTGGACCTGATCGCATTCATTATAATAGATTTGACCAAAATGCATCAGATTTTATTGCACCATTTATAGCAAGATATATTAATAGAATGGATAAAACTATTAATAATGTTTTAAAAGAACAAAATAATATTTTTTATCATAAATCACTTTCTATTGGTAAAAATATTGCTAATATAACTAATCGAAACGACATAGTTCTGTTAACATCATCAAATACAAACCAATTAACTTATTTATTTATTGGATGTATCTTATATGGACGCATACCGTTGATTATACAACATCCAAGTCATAAAATATCTAACGAAAAATTTGAGAAAAAAATAAAGTATATTCAGAGCCAAACTAAAGCTAAACTGTGTATAAGTGACGATCAATATATTGATAATTATAAACAAATTTTATCCACTGTTTCAGTTAAAGAAGTCAATAAAACATCAAATTTAAATATAAAACCAACCGATCCTGATATTAACGATATTGCATTTTTACAATTATCTTCTGGTACTACTAATCTACCTAAAATTTTATCCATTACACATAAAAATATTATTGCTCATTGTGATGAATATGCTAAATTTGTTGGGATTTCAGATCAGGACACAATTTGTTCGTGGTTACCATTATATCATGATATGGGTTTAATAGCTGGATTTTTACTACCATTACTAACAGGATCAAAATTTATTCATATTGACACATTTGAATGGTTGAGTAATCCCCGAATTTTACTAGAACAGATTACACAACATAAAGCTACACATGTCTGGATGCCTAATTTTGCTTTTAATTATATGGCACAACATTTACAAAATCAAGACCTATCAGATATAGATTTATCATCTATAAAACAATTTATTAGCTGTTCTGAATTAACTTTTATAGAAGATATTGAAAATTTTGCTAATATTTTTATGCCAGCCGGTTTAAATGTTAAATCTTTAAGAATTTGTTATGCTCTAGCAGAAAATATATTCGCAGTGTCTCAATCGTTGGGTATTTATTACACAGAATATAAAGGCTTAAAATATCTTTCGTGTGGACAAGTTTTACCAGGTGTGTCTCTTATTATTGAAAAAAATGGTAAAGATATTACAACAGAAGGTAATAATAAATATATTAAAACTTTACCTGGTGAAATCATTAGAGAAGACGATATAGAAATTGGAAGAATACTTATTAAAAGTGATTATACACCAACTGGTGAAACTGATTTTTTTGGATATTACGATACTGGAGACTACGGTTTTATGAATGAAGGACATTTATATATTGTAGGACGACAAAAAGACGCTTTTAATTCATGTGGGCTTAATATTTATCCTGAAGTTATTGAACATGAGGTTAGTAAACATCCAGCTATTATACCAGGTAGAGTTGCATGTTTTGGTATTTTAACCAACGGAACTTATGATGTAAATATATGTGCGGAAACAGACAATGCTGATCAATTAATTGCTACAGAGATCGTGCGAAATTTACAAGATTTATATAATATTGTATGCACTGTTCATTTAAGACCACGTTATTTTTGTATCAAAACATCTAGCGGTAAAATCAGCCGCAGTGCTACTAAAGAAAAGTTTTTAAATGAACCCGTTGCTCAAGCACGAGGAGTAACCCCATTTTGCTCACAAAAATCTTTTAAAAGGAATAAATAATATGAATAATTACATTACAATTGATCAACTTTTAACAATTGCTAACGAAATATTGTTAGACGAAGATTTACCATCTATCGAAATTGATGATGATTTACAAACACACGGATTTTCGAGTATGAATATATTAATGTTAATTATTAGAATAGAAAAAGCTGGACATAATATGTCTAATATTGCAGTTGAATCTATCAGTAGTCTACGTGAGTTACATTATAAAATAATTAATAAAGTTTCCGATAGGACAATTATATGAAAAAAATATTAATCACAGGTGCTAAGGGTCTTTGCGGTCACGCTTTACGTGAAAAATATCATAATGATTGGTCTACAAAAGGGCAAACACAATATGAAGCCTGTTTTATAGGACGGGAATATGGTGATTTGACTATTTTAGATAATGTAAAACGTATGTATGACAAAATTCAACCAAATTATGTTGTGCATACTGCTGCTACAGTAGGTGGGATTGGAGGAAATGAAGCACATCATGGCGAATTTTTCTATAACAATATCTTAATGAACACCTATATGATAGATCAAGCATCTCGCCATAATGTAGAAAAAATGATTGTATTTAGTTCCGTCTGTGTATTTCCGGATGGGCAAACGTTAACAGAAAAGAATATGCACAATGGTCCTGTTTTTTCTAGTAATTTTTCTTACGGATATGCTAAGAGGATGGTAGATGTACAAGTGCGAGCATATCAAAAACAGTATGGCATTAAAAACTACTGTTCTGTTATTCCTGGGAATCTATTCGGAAATCATGATAATTACAATTTAGACTATGGACATGTCATTCCTTCTCTAATTCATAAACTCTATTTGGCCAAAAGATACGATAAAAAATTTACAGCGTGGGGAAACGGTTCCTCTCTACGTGAATTTATATATGTAAATGATTTAGCTAAAATTATTTTTGATTTATTGGATTTGCCAGAATTACCTTTAAGATTAATTGTATCTGGACCAAAACAATATACTATTAAATCTATGGTTGACAAACTAGTTAAAATAGCGGATTTTAATCCCTCAGAAGTTGTATGGGATATATCAAAACCCAACGGCCAACACTCAAGACCATCTGATTTATCTTTATTCTATTCATATTTCCCAGATTTTAAGTTTACAGATATCGACGATGCATTACGTATATCTTATGATTGGTTTGTAAAAAATTATCCAAATATAAGACTGTAAAGAAAATGTAATAATTGGAATTTATGCGATGAAAAAAAGAAAAGGTTTTAAAACCATTATAGTAGACAATAACATTTACCAATATGCTATTTCGCAACGAACTAATCAAATAATTTTATACTTTGATGATGACAAATATGCGTTAGACCTTCCTTTACCAGAAGAAACAGTCTCGCCATCACGACATGGGAAACGTAAAAATAGTGTACATAGAGTATTTGGAAAAAAAGAAGTAACGCAAATCATACAACAGTATTTTCAAGAAATGTAATGATAGATATATTATTTATTCACCCTAATTCTTCTAAAAAAGTTTATCAAGGATTAGCAAAAAATCATTCAGCAATAGAACCACCAATATGGGCGGGAATGCTAACAAACGCTTGTATAAATAAAGGATTTTCTGCTGAATTACTAGACTGTGAAGTTCATGATTACTCAGACTTATACGTGACATACGAGATACAGTATCTTAAACCACGTCTAATTTGTATTGTAGTTTATGGACAACAGCCATCAGCTTCAACTCAAAATATGAGTGGTTCTGTAGAACTAGCGGAAAAAATAAAGCAACGTTGTGATATCCCAATTATTTTTGTAGGAGGTCATATTGCAGCAGTACACGAAGAAGTATTAGAGAAGCATAATTGTGTAGATTTTATCTGCCAAAATGAAGGTGTTTATACCATCTTAAACTTAGTGGGATGTTATAGATCTACTAAAAACAACCCATCTTTTGCTGACTTACATGCTATTAAAGGATTAGGATTTCGCCCTACTGGTTTTGGAATTGATGGTACTAAAATCATACTTAATACTCCCTCTAGTTTTGTTCGGCAAGAACATTTAGAAAGAGATTTACCTAATCTGAATTGGTCAGTTTTTCCAAACTTAAATAAGTATAGAACGTCTGGCTGGCACGCTTTTTCTAATCAAGGAGATAAAAGTCCTTTTGCGGCTATATATACTTCGCTTGGTTGCCCTAGAATTTGTTCATTTTGTGCTATTAACACCATTAACCGTACTACTTTAGGAGAATATTCAACACAAGATAGTCCGTTATTTAGATATTGGAATCCAGAGTTTATTATTAAACAATTTGACTACTTGGCTAAAAACAATATTCGTAATATAAAAATAGCTGATGAACTTTTTGTACTTAAGCCACAACATTTTCTTAAACTATGTAACTTAATTATTGAAAAAAAGTATGACTTTAATATATGGTGTTATGGGAGAGTAGATACAACTAAACAAAAATATCTAGATACTCTTAAGAAGGCGGGTGTTAATTTTATTGGATTAGGTATTGAAAGCGTTAATCAAAAAGTTAGAAGAAATGTTAGTAAAGGAAAGTTTGAAGATTTAAGAATAGAACAAGTTATTAAGGATGTGGAAAATGCAGGAATTAACGTTGGTGCTAATTATATTTTCGGTCTTCCAAAAGATACTCATGAATCTATGCAGGAAACGTTGGATTTTGCGATAGATAAATGTACAGTAATGGCAAATCTTTATGCGATTCAAGCATATCCTGGTAGTAAATTATATCAAAACACAAAAAATAACTATCCAGGGTTATTACCTACTACCTATTCAGGTTATGCTCAACACTCTTACGACTGTACCCCTCTTGCTTCTAAAAACTTATCAGCCGCAGAAATTCTAGACTTTAGAGATAAAGCGTGGATGAAATATCACCAAAATCCTAAATATCTCAAATTAGTTTTGGAAAAATTCGGCCAAAAAGCATATAATAGTATTGTGGACGCTTGTAAAATTGACTTAAAAAGAAAAATTC
>Ga0307380_10013044_pt1 | contig 10292 bp, 8 predicted proteins | sample UN3MG_FD_202239 | JGI IMG/M metagenome (GOLD analysis project Ga0307380, IMG submission 202239) | Soil microbial communities from Risofladan, Vaasa, Finland - UN-3 | ecosystem: Environmental > Terrestrial > Soil > Coastal area > Acid sulfate soil | place: Finland: Risofladan, Vaasa | collected... | reverse complement strand
ATCTGACAAAATCGATCTGACAAAATCGATCTGACAAAATCGATCTGACAAAATCGATCTGACAAAATCGATCTGACAAAATCGATCTGACAAAATCGATCTGACAAAATCGATCTGACAAAATCGATCTGACAAAATCGAGCCGCCGGTGGAAGATTATCGTCAGGGCAAGCCCTGACCTACGAGCCCCAAACCGTGTCCCACCAACGCTCAATCCTTCAAGCCCTTCAGCCCGTGCTCCAGCTTCTCGTCGCTTCGCAAAACCTCTTCCCAGGTGACTACGCGGTGCTCGTAAGCGGCCGTGCGGCCGAGGATGGTCAACAGATTGCTGCGGACGCTCTGGGGCACGGTCGGATTGCTGCAATCGCCCTTCTGAACATTGGCGTGGAAGGTGGCGATGTTGGCCACCGCCCCGTCCCGGTAGATGGCCGGCGAACTGCCCCCGCGGTAGAAGTTCTTGCCGCGGATCATCACCTCGCCGCCGTAGGCCGTTTCCAGCACGCCGTCGGAGCCGAACATGCGGTTGCGGATGCCCTCGGGCTGCGTGCCGTGGCCGTTGAACTGCCGCGAGCTGAACGTCACTCCCACGTCGTTGGGATACTGAAAGACCACGCTGAACGTGTCGAAGCAATCGCCGAAGTCGCGGACCTTCCTCGCGCCGGTGCCGTACGCACAAACCGGCGGGCCGTTCATGATCCAGCTTGCCACGTCGAGCGTGTGGATGTTCTGCTCCGTGATGATGTCGCCGGAGAGGACCCGATCGAGTCCCCACGCCCTTAGGCGGTTCTCCGGGTTGTTCGGGTCCTCTTGCATGTAGCGGATCTGTCCGCCCCAGGGGATGCCGGCGTGGTAGGTGGCCTCGCCGAAGGCCAGGTTGCCCAGTGCGCCGGCGTGGACGAGCTTCAGCGCCTCGATGTAGAACGGGTCGGCCCGGGTCTGGAAATCGACCTGGAAGCAGAGCTTCTTGGCGGTGGCCTGCTTGCCGCTTTCCTCGACGGTCTTGCAGCCGGGCACGTCGACGGCGATCGGCTTGGCCAGGTAGACGTGTCGCCCGGCCTCGACGCCGGCGGCCGCCTGTTCGGGATGGAAGTACGGCGGCGATTCGACCACCACGGCGTCAAACTTCCCTTCGAGCATCCGGCGGTAGCCCGACAGGCCGGTGAAGCGGCGCTTCGGATCGACGTTGAACTTATTGCCCAGGTTATCCACGCGATCCTGAAAATAGTCGGCGGCGGCGGCGACCTCGTATCCGCCGTGATCGTTGAACAACCCGGTGATCCAGGTCCCCCGCCCCCCGCAGCCCATCACGCCGATACTCACCTTCGCATTGGCCGCATAGCCGAAGGCCAGTTCCGGCTTGACGACCGCCAACGACGCGGCCGCCGCCCCCGCCCCGGCGATGAAGCCCCGGCGGGTGACGGTGCCGGCGGTTCCGGATGCGTTGGGTTTCTCACGTTCTCTTGACATGTCTTGCTCCCTTAGTAGTCTACGAGTGTATCTGTCGATGTCATAATGATTGAGTTCAGCCGCCCACGGAATATCCAGTGGCGTCTTGAACAATCATACCACGTTTCCATCTTCAGCGCACATGCACCAATCATCGCGGTAACACGGCGACTGTAACAACCTCGTTGCCCAGGGCGTCACGCGTTGCCCGTGTTGGCCGGGTGCTTGGATTCTGCCTGCGCGTACACATCTCGAGCGAAATCCCGTGCCTCGATTCCGTATTCGTGTACGTCTGACGGCGCAAGCGTAATAATATCACCTTCGCCCCAGTCTGATGCGGCAGCGAGTCGTCGGTCAACGCGAGCTGCGTTATGAATTATGCAATTGCGTACGAGAGACACTCGCTCAAGCATGTGTTTCCCGTCACGCTCCGGCCATTGGATTTGTAGGCGTTGTTCAAAGTACTTTGCAATTCCCTCAGCGCTCTCGTAGAAGATGGCGATTACTTCTCTTTCGATCATCTGGCCAATGAGCCCTTCGAGATCATGTTGTCTCAACACATCGCTGTATTTTATTTGCTTCTCGTGCGGAAGCATCTGTGGACGATGGCGATAGATCTCACGAACCAGATCCGCCAGGAACGCTTCAAAGTACGAGTAGCCGAGTAGAAAAGCCGACTGCGAGACCTGGTTGCGGTACGAATCGAAAGTACTCGGCAGGGCTTTCTCTTGTTCCGTTGAGAACCAGTGTTCGTGTTCCTGGCGGATCAGATCGAACACCTCTTCATGCGCAAGACCGAGGAACGGCACGAGTGTGTCAAGCTGCCGGATGATGCGTTCGTAAAGCGTTTCCATCGGGTCAAGCCTCGAGTTGTCAAGGACTGAACTGAGCCTCATGCGCGCCATCCCCTGGGCGTTGGACGATCATGACACATCTCGATCCTCACCGCTCCACAAGCTATCACTGCCGTGGCAGGTTGGCTGCAACGATCTGACTATATGCGCCGTCCCCGCCCGCTGCGTTCCACTTCTTGACTCCAGCGGTCTTGCTTTTCTATCAGTTGTCCGAGTTTTGCCAAGAAGAATACTGGATTCTCCTTAAGTGAGAAGCTGTCCTGCAAGTCATCCTTGATTGTGTTCACGAGGTCGAGTGCGCCAGCAGTGAGGCCAGCAATACCTGGAACCGGCACACCGATGTAGAAGAAGACCAGGGCGGACAACGCCAGAATCTCAGCCCGCAATCTGCGCCAGGGTTGCGTTCTTGAGTGCCTGGCAATCGCAGATTCCAAGCGTTTTGTCTCATCTTCAAGTTCGATACTGAGCTTCTCCACCTCTTGCGAGAACTGCGGTGACGACACTTCACTGGAGACTCTCGCCAGTAGGGCAACCAAATGACGACGAAAAGCGTCAATCGTATCCGATTCCTCGGCCCGGAATGCTGAGAAAAGGTCAGCGCTGATGGAATCCAAGTACGGGACTTTCAAATCGGCGAGTGCTGCTGCCGTTTGGGGATTTATCAAACGATTGCTTTGTGGAAGGACACCAGCGGACGCAAACAGCGAAGACAGATTGACGTTTTCGTTGAGCAGGCCAACATCCACTTGGCCGGGAACAAGAATGGGCGCGTATGTTACGAGTCCATTTTGCAACCATGCGCGGCCGTCACCGCACAGCCAATCGATGAAAGGGGCGACTTCTTCTCTTGGCGGACCTGATTGGAAATGCGGAAGGCTACGCGTTTGGGGTAGGTGATCACGGTGCTGTTCGATCCAGTCAATCTCTCCGAAGCCCGCGAAATCCGCGGGGTGGGCATCGAGGACGAGTCCACGAATCGGCAAATAGGCGTCGTGTCGGATGATGACGTGGTCGGCAACCGTCAGTCCCTTTCGAACAAGTTCTGGAAGCTGCCCAGCGTCATCTGTGGTAATCAGGAACTTGGAACCGGGAAGATTGGCTGCACAGCCCGCAAGGGCGGGGCCGCGTGCGCGCCAGTACATGAGCATTATTGAGTCGAGGTATGAGCGGCCGCGCTGGTCCGCGTAAAAGAAGAACTCTTGGCAGAGTTCCTGGTGCAGTTCACCAAAGTTGAGGTCGGTCATCGTGGCCCCCTTGCCAAGAATGCTGCCACCAGAGTTCTTGGTACTGGTTCATCTCAGTTCGGGGCAAATGCCACGGCGTTTTCCAGCGACCAGCCGGGCGGCAACGGGAGCGATGCCTCCTGGATGCGATCCCACTGGCTTGGCGTGACGTCCAACACGAATAATTTGTGCGCGGTTTTCATGCCCGTATCGACGCCGAAGTCGATCGGTTCGAGCACGTCGTCGCGGCGGTCTGCGATCAATTCGTTGACTTCGATCAGTCGGATCTCTCGCTGCGGCGCGCCGGTGGGCAGGTAGTAGACCGAGCAAACGCCCGGATCGGTCTTGAGGTGCTGCCGGGCGTACCAGTCGGCCATCGCGTCCCTGCTGAATTGGGTTGCGGGCATGGTTCACCTCAAGAGAACAATGACTATGTGCCGGACTCGTCTTCCAGTCGCCGAACCTGCTCTGTCACGCGACTTCCACTGCGACAATTCTACACGACCTTGCGCGGTCCCGCAAGTGGGTGCCCCTTGCCCCCAGCAGTCTCGATTCCGGAATGCCGTGCTGCCTCTCGAAATGGGGAAGAGGGGTCGGGGCTCGTTTCCGTCATCGACTCGCCAATGGACCGGTTGACAATTCGTCGCGACCAGTGTACACTTGTGTATCTCTAGAAGGAATGGCGATTGGCGTGCCCGTGTGGCCGACGAAAGACGAAGCGTGCGCTGGATGAAGCTCGTACGGCGGCCATTCGAGGGGTAATCTGCATTGTTGTCGCCGAAAGAGCGAAATCGGCGAAAAGTGGACAAGAATGTCGTAAGGTGATGTGGTCAAAGGATTTAGGTTGAAGCAACGAACAGGCCACATCAGTCGATGGACGGGGCCGCGTCAAGGGCCGGCGGGGCGAGCCAAGTTGTTTTGTGACAACGAGTTACGCCGAGATTCGGCCGTCGGAAGTGGTCAAGCGGTTGGGCAAGGGGCGGAAAACAACCGCGTTCGGGCCAAAGACGGCGGTTGTTGCGGTCTGCGTAAGGCGTTGCGAGATAGAGACTTGCGGACATCGGCGCGGGAGGCCAAAGGGCCGCTTGTTTCGCTCGGGCGTCCCAAACGGGAAAAAATCGGGCTTTCGGCTTCCGCCGCCCGGGACCGCCTGACTCGCCGGTTCGATGGACGCGTGAAGCGTACCGCGACCCGTCGCCGTTGGTGCGTTCGATGAAGCCGACGTGTTGTTTTCGGCTACGCTCGCCAATGACGAGCGCGCCGTCGCCGCCGCTCGCGCCGGGATAAACCCGGCGGTTTGGTCCTCGCGCCGGGATAAACCCGGCGGCTCACCGCTTATAGGGTCCAGCCTTGGCGATAGGGTGGATTGACGTACTGGTTGGCCTCGTCGTTGTTGGTGAACCGCGTCGCGGCGGTGTCCCATGCGAGCTTGACGCCGGGGTACTTGATGGCGATCGCTCCCAACAGGCCGAGTTCGGTCAGCGAGCCACCGTAGTCGAAGTTCGAGCCCGACTGACGCCCTTCGCGCATCGCAATCAGCCAGTCCTCGTGGTGGCCGGGCACGCGGGGGATCGTCTTCTCCGGCTGCTGGTACGCCTGCATCTTGGTCTCCGGGACCAGCCGCACGCCACCGCCGCCGTGCGAGCCGTGGGTGATCGTGCCCTCGGTGCCGATCACGATCGCGCCGGTGCCGGGCGGGTCGCGGCCTTCTTCGAGGTCTTTCGGCCGCGGGGGCTTCTTGCTGCCGTCGTACCAGACCAGCTTGACCGGCCCGCGGTCGCCCTTGGCGGCGAACTCGTACGTGACCTGCGTGCCCGGCGGATAGACGGCGGCGTGTATTTTGGGATCGTAGCCGTCGACCTCCGCCTCGACCGAGACCGGGGCCCCCAGGTCGAGCGCCCAGAACGACGGATCGACCACGTGGCAGATCCAGTCGCCGATGCCCCCGGTGCCGAAGTCCATCCAGCCGCGCCAGTTCCAGGGGCAGTACATCGGATTGTACGGGCGGAACTTCGCCGGTCCCAGCCAGAGGTCCCAGTCCAGCTCGGCCGGCACGTCGTGCTGCTCGTTGACCTTTTCGAGGTTGCGGATCTGGCTGTACACGGTGGGAAACGCGTTGCACGCGGCGTGCACCTCGGTCACCTTGCCGATCGCGCCGTCCCAGATCCACTCGCAGAACATGCGGATCGTCTCGGACGAATGGCCCTGGTTGCCGACCTGGGTGATCACCTTGTGCTCCTTGACCGCTTTCTGCAGCGTGCGGATCTCGAAGATCGAGTGGGCCAGCGGCTTTTCGCAGTAGACGTGTTTTCCGCGCCGGATCGCGTCCATGCAGACCGCCGCGTGCGAGTGGTCGGGGATGCCGATGGTCACGGCGTCGATCTGCTTCTCCACGTCGTCGAACATCTTGCGGAAATCGGTGAATTGCTTGGCCGCGGGAAATTGCTGCTTGGCCCTGCCGGTCTGCCGCTGGTCGACGTCGCACAGGGCCACGATGTTCTCGCTCTTCACCCCGCTGATGTCGGACCAGCCGCGTCCGCCGCAGCCGACCGAGGCGATGTTGATCTTGTCGTTGGCCGCCGCCTGGCCCTCGCCGCCGAGGACGTGTCGCGGGATGATCGTGAACGCCGTCACGCCGGCACCGACGCCGGCAACGAATTGCCTTCGATTGAATTTCCTCTTTCGCAGACTCATGATAGGTCCTCCAACGGTGTGAATGGATCGGTAGGTCGGCACGGATGGTTTGCCCCTATTTTGGCCGCACGGGGTGGGCGTGTCAATTCTAAAGCCGGCCGAGTTTTCGCAGGTGGGCCTGCCAGACGTCCTTTCGCACCCAGATCACCACGAAGACGTTGCGGCGCATCTCGTAGAAGCCGGGCATCTGATGCGTGCCTTGGAGCCTCTGGAACAACTCTTGATTGCATTGGGCCGACGCGACGACCACGGCCGGGGCCGGCCCGTCCGCCAGGTGATCCCAGCGGCGGATCGGGCCCCAACGCCGCAAGTACCAGGGCAGCGGCCAATAATAGGGGTCGTGCCAGACGACCGTCACGGAGAAGTCTCCCCGGTCCGACCATGCCTCGTCGAGCGCCTGCACCAACTCGGCAAGCTCCTTGAACTTGGCTCGCGTGGGGACATAGACGTAGGGGTTGCTCTCATCGGCCGCGAGCACGTAGTTTGTCCGATACGATTGCCAACCGAGTTGTCCCACGGCCGCCAGCAAGACCAGCGCGACGACGGCTTTCAGCGGCCATGTCGGCACCAGACGAACCAGCACGACGGCCCCGACGCCGGCCAGGAGGATCATGCCCAGGAGAAACTGCAACAGGCACCAGGGCGTTTTGTAGGGGACGGCGCTGTAAGTGGCCGTCAGCACCAGCGTATAGAACCCGAGCCAGCGGACCAGCGGGGCGCTGGCGTCGGGCAGGAAGAACCTCTTGGGCAACAAGGCCGCCACGAAGCCCACGGCCGCCAGCCCCAGCACGATTCCCGCCGACCACCACTGCCCGTCGTCGAGTTGCCACCAGGCGAGGATCTGCAGGTAATAGTGCCAAGGATGCACGTGGGGCGAGTTTCCCGCGGCCCGTTGGAACCAGGGGAGATACGTGAGCACGCCGTCGACGGGGCCTCGCATGTTCGTGAAGAAGGACGACAAGAGGAGAACGGCCACAAGAACCGCCATACCCAATCCCGCAGCGAGGTGCCACCACGGCCTGGAAACACGATGGCCGGTATCCTTTTCACGCAGCAGCAGGCTCCAAAAAATCGTAGCCACCAGGCCGATCACCGCGGCGAAGTAGGCGACCAGGCTGGTTTCTTTGGTGGCCTGCATCAGTCCCACGCACATGCCCGCGATCAGACACCATCGCAAGCGGCCGCTGCGGAGGTAGCGCCAGGCGGTTCCCATGGCGGCCAGCGTGAAGAAGACCAGCAGCGTCTCGTGGATGTAGTAGCGGCCGTAGAAGACCATCGCCGGCGAGATCGCCAGCAATACTCCGGCACAAACGACCGCCGGTTTTCCCAGCGCGTCGGCCAGCAGCCACAACAGGACGATCGCCCCAAGGCCGAACACCGCCGGCACGACGCGGTACGTGGCCTCGTTCGTGTCGGCGAAATCCTCCGGGCCGCTGAGCCACAGGCTCGACAACGTCGCGTATTGCAGCGTGGGGCCGTGGAACTCGTCGGGATCGTACACGTACCGGCCGTGCAGCCAGAGATCGCGGGACCGGGCGGCCTGCACCGCTTCATCGGCGTGCATGGGCCGCTCGCCCAGCCGGGGAAGGCGAAATGCGGCCGCCCCGGCCGCCAGCAGCACCAGCAAGACACCAACGGCCAGTCGGGCCCTTCTTTCGCCGGAATTCTGCTGGGGATCGCTCATGGGGGTGCAGCCGTCACTTGTGTATGTTATACTGAAAACAACGAACTTGCAAAATACGACGCGATGGAGGAACGAAAATGGTGCGCATCACCGCGACTTGGGCAATCATCATCGGACTGGCCGCATGGTGCGGTGCCGAAGAGACCAAAGTGCCCCTGAAGACGGACATTCCCGAAGAGGTGCTGGCCGGCACGCCGCCGGAGGTGTTGGCGATGCTCTTTCCCGGTCTGGAGAAGCTGCCGGAGGGCGAGCCGCCGGAGTTCCTGGTCCCCCAGGGCACGGTCAACCTGGCGCTGAAGAAACCCGTGACCTCCAGCGACGAGAACCCGATCCTCGGCAAGATCGAGTTCGTCACCGACGGCAACAAGGAAGGCAGCGAGCAGAGCTTCGTCGAATTGGCACCGGGCAAGCAATGGGTACAGATCGATCTCCAGAAGCCGTCGGAAATATACGCCGTCTACCTGTGGCACTACTTCCGCGAGGCCAGAAGCTATCACGATGTGATCATCCAGGTGGCCGACGACGCGAAGTTCACCCAAAACGTCCGCACGTTGTTCAATTGCGATCAGGATGGGTCGCTGGAACTTGGCGTGGGGAAGGATACGCCCTGGATCGAGACGTATTTCGGCAAGCTGATCGACGCCAAGGGCGTCCAGGCCCGGTTCGTCCGCCTCTACAGCAGCGGCAACACGGCGAACGACTTGAACCACTACGTCGAGGTCGAGCTTTTCGGAAAGCCCGGCAGCGACTCCTAAGGTTCCGCGCAGAAATAAGCCTGTGCATTTCTCAGCGAGGGTGGCACGCCCTGAGGAACGAAGGGCGTGGAAAACCTGCCAAATCACGCGCTTCGTTCCTCAGGGCGTGCCACCCAATTGGACAAGTTATTTCTGCGCGGAATCTAAGCGGGGCCGGGCAATGCTTGCGCAGTAGCCATCTCGCTGGGGCGAGATGTAACTTCGTCTCGCTCTGCGAGACGGCTACTCTATATGCACAAACATTCGTCAGCCCCGCTTGGCGTGAATCGTTGAAGAGGAGTTGGTAGTGACCGCATTGATGCGGTCTTTCGACCGTGCGGCCATCACGCGAACGCCGGCGCGGGCCGAGTTCATGCCCGACCGCGGACTTCTTCAGAAAACCGACTCCGCCGGCCTACTCGAAAATCCCCGCCCCGAAGCCTTCGCCGGCCGTCTCCTCGGTCTGCGGCTGGTGCGAGGGGGCCTTGTGCGGACCGCGGGGCTTTTCGGCACCCTGGACTTGGGCCGGCTCGACCCCGGAGGGACGCTCGCCCCCGGCCTCTTGATCGAAATCCTCGTAAGTGGGAACGTAGCCGGGAAGCTTCGCTCGCCGCTTCTCCTCCTGGAACGCCTGGATGACCCGATCCTGGATCATCTCCCGGCAGGCCGAATTGATCGGATGCGCAATATCGGCGTACAGCTTGGCGCGGCCTTCCTCGTCCTTGACCGCTTGCTGCTCCTTCAAGCGCGCGCCGCACTGGTTGCAAGAGGCTGCACGAAGATGATTCTTGCAGCCGCATTGCGGACAGTGGGCAGTCAACTTGCGACTGGGCATCGCCACGAACGGTCCGCTGGACCCTTCGATGATCTTCAAATCACGAACCACGAACGCGTCGTCGAAGGTGATCGAACAAAATGCCTGAAGCCGCTCTCCCGGCTCGTCCATGAGCTTGACTCGAACCTCGGTGATTTCCACGGCGGTTCTCCTTACGAAACGGGCGATTCAACGACAACTTCGCACTGCAAAGACGCTACCCACGCCGTTTGCCTGTAAACGTCTCGCGACGCGCCGTGCGTGACGCGCGTGACGACAAAGCCCAAAGTAAGACGTCCCACTCCCACTCATGCCGTGCCCCAGAAAGTCCTCCTTCGCAAATGCGATGCGTAATCTCTCGATCCAGGGCGTCAACCGCTCCGCGGCCGGCTGCAATCGGTTGAACAGCAACCGGCCTATTCGTTCTCGACTGCCTTGCGAAAGGGCCTCCACCAGCGGGACCACCGACCGCGGCCGCCGGGCAGGCCGGCACACCTCGTACACGGCCGCCGTGGACAATCCAGCCGGAGGCCGCACGACCACGAAGTCCAACGTGCCCAACCCGCTCACCGGCTCGACGCGTTCTCCCCGACCTCGGCAAATCGCCGCGCCGCCGACCAGGAAAAACGGCACGTCGCTTCCCAACTCGGCGGCCAACGTCGCCAGTTCCTCGAGCGAGAAGCCCAAGTCCCAGCCTTCGTTGGCAGCCCGCAGTACCGCGGCCGCGTCGCTGGAACCGCCACCCAATCCCGCGGCGATCGGAATCCGCTTGATCAACCGCAGCCGGGCACCCCGGCGCTCGCCCGCGCGTTGCCGAAGCAGTTCGGCGGCACGCACCACGAG
>Ga0307380_10013042_pt1 | contig 10293 bp, 7 predicted proteins | sample UN3MG_FD_202239 | JGI IMG/M metagenome (GOLD analysis project Ga0307380, IMG submission 202239) | Soil microbial communities from Risofladan, Vaasa, Finland - UN-3 | ecosystem: Environmental > Terrestrial > Soil > Coastal area > Acid sulfate soil | place: Finland: Risofladan, Vaasa | collected... | reverse complement strand
CAGGCAGATGCTCACCGGCAGATCCGTCCTCTTCCCCGCCTGACAAAACTCTTATCCCCAAGCGTGAACTGTTACCTCCGATACTCCTGTACTCCAATACTCCATTTTGATGCTATAATCACTCTATGCATAGTAAAGAGTTTATTCCTCGGCTCGTGTTCTGGGAGCTTACGTCCGCCTGCAACCTGAAGTGCATCCACTGCCGCGCGTGCCCCATTGATCAGCGATCCCCTGAAGACTTGACGACCGAGGAAGGCAAGACCCTCATCGAGCAGATCGCCTCCTTCGCCAAACCGGTACTGGTCCTGAGCGGCGGAGAGCCCCTCGTCCGGCCGGATGTCTTCCAGCTTGCCGAGTATGGGACGTCACAGGGCCTGCGGGTTGCCCTTGCCACGAATGGGACGCTGGTGACTCCCGAAGTTGCTAGGCAGATCAAGGACTCGGGCATCCAGCGAGTGAGCGTGAGCATTGACGGTGCGAGTGCGAAATCGCATGACGCGTTCAGAGGCACTCTCGGAGCGTTCGACGATGCCTGGCTGGGCATAGAGAACATCAAGGCGGCGGGCGTGCCGTTCCAGATTAACACTACCGTCACCAAGCACAACATCGCCGAAATACCGGACATCCTGAGCCTCGCCATCGAGCGGGGAGCGGTCGCATTGCACATGTTCCTTCTCGTACCGACCGGCTGCGGGAAGGAGATCGCCGACGACGAGATGATCGAGCCGCAGGAATACGAGCGCGTTCTGAACTGGTTCTATGACCGGTCGAAGGACGTCAAGATCGGCCTCAAAGCAACCTGCGCCCCGCACTACTTCCGCATCATGCGCCAGCGGGCGAAGGAAGAGGGAATCAGGATAACCCCCGAGACTCACGGCTTCGAGGCGATGACCAAGGGCTGTCTGGCGGGGTCGGCGGTGTGCTTCGTCTCGCACAAGGGTGAGGTCTACCCATGCGGCTACCTGCCGGTTTCTGCTGGAAATGTGGGAACCCAGCACTTCAAGGACATCTGGGAGAGCGCCGAGGTGTTCAGGGTTCTCAGGGACGAGGATAACCTGCATGGCAAATGCGGGTATTGTGAGTTTAGAAGAGTCTGCATGGGCTGCCGGGCGAGGGCGTATGGGTACACCGGCAACTATCTTGATCCAGAACCCTATTGTGTTTACGAACCACGAAGAACCAAGAACGATGAACCATGAACGGTAAGGTCTATCTCATCGGTGCTGGTCCGGGGGATCCCGGCCTGCTGACAATCAAGGGCCTGGAGTGCATCTGCAGGGCGGATGTGATCGTCTATGACCGGCTCGTCCATCCTGCACTGCTTGCGCACGCCAGGCCGGATGTCGAGCTGATCTATGTCGGCAAGGCCTCGAGCGCCCATACCATGAAGCAGGACGACATCAATCGTCTGCTCGTGGACAAGGCGAAGGAGGGCAAGACCGTCGCTCGCCTCAAGGGTGGTGACCCGTTCGTCTTCGGGCGAGGCGGCGAGGAGGCGGAGGTCCTGGTCAGCGAGGGCATCGAGTTCGAGGTCGTCCCAGGGATCACGTCGGCGATCGCCGCGCCTGCGTATGCGGGGATTCCGGTTACCCAACGAGGATTGGTGTCCACTTTGGGAATTATTACCGGGCATGAAAAGGGCGAAGACTCCCGAATCAACTGGGCTGCGGTTGCCGGGCTGGACACCATCGTCTTCCTCATGGGCGTTGAGAATCTGCCGAATATCGTCAGCGAGCTGGTCAAGAACGGGCGGGACCCCTCGACCCCGGTTGCGCTCGTCCGATGGGGCACGCGCACCGAGCAGGAGACGCTCGTCGGGACGCTGAGCGACATTGTGGAGAAGGCTCAACAAGCCGAGTTCAAGTCGCCGGCCGTGACCATCGTGGGGGAAGTGGTCAAGCTCCGAGAGAAGCTGCGGTGGTTCGACAACCGCCCGCTCTTCGGGAAGAAGGTCCTCGTCACCCGAAGCCGCGATCAGGCAAGCGAGCTTTCCGAGCTTCTGCGCCAATATGGGGCTGAGCCAATCGAGTTCCCGGTGATCAAGATTTCGCCTCCCGAGAGCTTCGACGAACTCGATTCGGCGTTGGAGCGTATTGAAAAGTATGACTGGCTGCTGTTCACCAGCGCGAATGGGGTTCGGGCGGTGATTGACCAGCTTCGTGAGCTTGGCAGGGACGTCCGATGGCTGAAAGGCCCGAAGGTCGGGGCAATCGGCCCGAAGACGGCGGAAGCGATCCAGAGCCTGGGAGTGAGGGTTGACTTCGTGCCTCAGGAGTTCGTCGCGGAGGCGGTGGTTCGGGAGTTCCCGGACGATCCGAAGGGCAAGCGCATCCTGATCCCTCGGGCGAAAGAGGCTCGGGAGGTGATTCCCGAGAAGCTGCGGGAACTGGGAGCTGATGTGGACGTTGTGACGTCTTATAAGACGGAGGCGGAGGAGTCGGATGTGGCAGACGTGTCGGACCGAATACAGGCGGGGGAGATAGACATAATCACGTTCACCAGTTCCTCGACCGTGAGGATGTTCGCCGAGCGGATCCCGAAAGTGCCGGAAGGCGTTATAATAGCATGCATCGGCCCGATCACGGCCGAAACCGCCGAGTCCCTCGGCCTCAAGCCGGATGTCGTGGCCGAGGAATACACGATCGAGGGATTGGTGAAGGCATTGGTGGCAAAGTGCGCATAGGAAGATGGCGCTGGATTCTATTGGTTTTGCCTGTGTTGGCACTGGTGGCCTTTTTCTTCCAGTTGCTGCCTTGGGGAACGAGGACCACCTACTCATGTCGTATGTGTGGGGCACGAGCGCACGAGTCACGCTTGCTATTCATTCCGTCTGGTCGGCATGTTATTCCCGAAGGTTTAGAGGAATATTGGCGCAAAAATGTGGATCCGCGCCATCAGCATGAATGGCTGGCATGCGCTAAAGGTACAAACTACTTCTTGATGACTGGCGCTGTCGATTACGTAGCTGGCCTTAATCCGCGCTGGATGCTAACCAGAAGGTTCCAGCTGGTGGTATTGCAGGCGTTACCGTCTGCGAATGCTCGGAAGTCCTTCATGGAAGACCTGTGGCAGATCGGGTTAAGAGACCGCAATGCATGTAGGAACGTTGTTTGGCCAATTCGAATGGCATACGATGAGAATCCTAAGAGAACGGATTGGCCCACGATACTAAGGAAAGTGGGCTGTGACCCCGTGACGGGACATATAGAAAGCAAGAAATGATCAACATCACCAGACTTTACTGCGGAATTGGGACGAGTGGGGATGCGCTGAGATACGGCAAGGCGAGTGAGGGCGTGCGTGAGAAGCCCTTCCACGCGTCGAAGTCGGTCGAGGAGCGGAAACCGATTGTCGTGTGGAACGGCACTCGGCGCTGCAACTTGAAGTGCATCCACTGCTACGCCGATTCCGACAATATCGAATATCCGAACGAGATGACGACTGAGGAGGTCCAGGCGCTCATCCGCGACCTGGGCGAGTTCGGCGCGCCGGTCTTCCTATTTTCAGGGGGCGAGCCGCTCATACGAGAGGACATCTACGAGAACGCCATCCTCTGCAAGCAGGTCGGAATCCGACCGGTCATCTCGACCAACGGCACGCTCATCACCGAAAGGGTCGCTCAGAGGATCAAAGAGGTTGATTTCGGGTACGTCGGGATCAGCCTGGATGGGATCAACGAGCGCAATGACTTCTTCCGAGGCAAGAAGGGCGCGTTCGAGGCGGCGATGAGGGGCTTCGACAATTGCGTCGCGGTCGGGCAGAAGGTTGGCCTCCGGCTCACCCTCACCCGGCATAACTACGAAGACCTGAATGGGATATTCGACTTCATCGAGGAGCACAAGATCAACCGCGCGTGCTTCTACCATCTGGTCTATACCGGCCGCGGGAGCGACATGCAGAAAGACGACCTGACGCACGAGGAGTCACGGAAGGCGGTTGATCTCATCATTGACCGCACGGCGGATATGCAGCGGCGCGGGCTGGATGTGGATATCCTGACGGTGGACAACCATTGCGATGGCCCTTATCTGTATGTGCGCATGCTCCGCGAGGGCAATCCTCGGGTGGAGGAGGTCATGAAGCTCCTCAAGTGGAATGGCGGCAATAGCTCGGGCGTGGGGATCGCGGACGTTGACAATGAGGGCAATGTGCACGCGGATCAATTCTGGTGGTATCACTCGTTCGGCAACGTGAGGGAGCGGAAGTTCGGCGAGATATGGATGGACACGTCCGATCCCCTGATGGCCGGACTGAAGAACCGCAAGCCGCTGCTCAAAGGTCGCTGTGCGACGTGCAAGTGGCTCGATATCTGCAATGCGAACTTCCGGGTTCGGGCGGAGGCGGTCTATGGCGATGTTTGGGCGCCCGATCCGGCGTGCTATTTGGGCGATTATGAGATAAAGTAAGCGTGTGGAGAGTTGGAGTGGTGGAGTGATGGAGTACTGGGCAATCCGGATATCCAATACTCCAGTACTCCAATACTCCATTACTCCACGTTCGTTGAGGAGGCAAGACTATGGGAAGCATACGACCCAGGAGATTGAGATCATCTGACGCCATGCGTCGGTTGGTGCGGGAGACCGAGCTGTCGGTAAATGATCTCGTTTATCCGCTGTTCGCGGTTCACGGCTCGGGCGTGAGGGAGGAGATCCCCTCGATGCCGGGATGCTTCCAGATGTCGGTTGACGAATTGGTGAAGGAGGCGGCGGAGGTCCAGGGCCTCGGGATTCCCGCGATCCTGCTTTTCGGGCTGCCGGCGACCAAGGACGAGATCGGCTCGGAGGCCTACGCGCCGGAAGGCATCGTCCAGCAGGCGGTGAAGGCGATCAAGGCGGCAGTGAAAGACCTCCTTGTCATCACCGATGTCTGCCTTTGCGAATATACGTCACACGGACACTGCGGGATCGTCCGCGAGGGGCAGGTCGTCAATGACCAGACCCTCAGGCTGCTTGCCCAGACTGCCGTTTCCCATGCTCAGGCGGGCGCGGACATAGTTGCTCCTTCGGATATGATGGACGGCCGAGTGGCGGCAATCCGCCAGGCGCTCGATGACGCAGGCTTCACGAACACGCCGATCATGTCCTATGCGGCGAAGTATGCGTCCTCATTCTACGGGCCGTTCAGGGAAGCTGCCGAGAGCGCACCGCAGTTCGGCGACCGGCGGACCTACCAGATGGACCCGGCGAACGCTCGCGAGGCGATCAAGGAAGTCATGCTCGACATCGAGGAGGGGGCGGACATAGTGATGGTCAAGCCGGCGCTGGCGTACATGGACATCATTCGGCAGGTCAAGGACTCGACCGACGTCCCGGTGGCGGCGTACAATGTGTCAGGCGAGTACTCGATGGTGAAGGCGGCCGTCGGGAACGGCTGGATTGACGAGCGCTCGGTGGTGATGGAGATCCTGACCTCGATCAAGCGCGCCGGCGCGGACATCATCCTCACGTACCATGCGAAGGATGCGGCCAAGTGGCTGATGGAGCCTACTCAGCCGGTTTCATCGAGTGAGGGACCAGCACCGTAGTCGAAGCCGTGGCCGTGTTCCCCGCCTGGTCTGTTGTCGTTGCGGTTATTGTGTAAGTCCTGCCATCATTGTCAGAGCCATATCGCCTGGCCTCCAACTGGATTACATCACCAAAAGCATGAATCTGGGGCTGGACTTTACCGTACTCATCCGTCACAACAAACTCAGTCTCCCACACATCGGACAGGCCGTCGGACACCTCACCGGCAATAGTAACAGGCACCATTTTGCCGTTTGGAGACCAGATCACGGAGGGATTCGCACTTATGCTGATGTGAGGTTGAGCCCTGTCTATCTTCACAGTCAGCGTCTTGGGAGACTCGCAATTGTCCAGCCAGTCCACAGACCAGTAGGTGACCTCGGTGATGCCATCCTGGTCAATCGTGAAGCTGGCTGAATTTCCGCTGACGACTGTGTCTGCAATCGTCTGAGCACCCTCGGCCGAATAATGCACTTCCCTGACTCCTGAGCACGTCTCGGGGCTGTCGGATGCGCTAAGAGATATGATGACCGGTTCTGTGTTCCAACCCAAGGCGTTAGGCCCGGGGTCCGTGAGCGCAGTGGTCGTGGGCGGGACATCGTCATTTCCGAAGCAATACAGCTTGCCGACCGAGGATTGGAAATACAGCCGCTCACCCGGGGCGATGCAGGGCGCGCTGGATGAATACTGCTCGGTCGAATACTGCCATTGGAGCGTGCCGTCCGGTTGGAAACAATACGCCATCGGCCCGGCACAACCGACGTATATCAGCCCATCTGCGCCTATTGCCGGGGCTGACTGGGCCATTGTGTTTACTGCTCCGACGTAGTACTTCCACAGAAACCCACCGTCAGGGTTAAGGGCATAGAAATAGCTATCCGTGGCGAGGGTGTAGATCTTTCCGTCTTGCCCAAGACCTGACGATGCCTGTACAGGCCCACCCATGACATATTGCCAACGGATCGTTCCATTGGGGTTGACGGCTGTCAGGGGCCTTGGGCCGACCGTGTCGTACTGCCCACAACCGACATAGACCGTGCCGTCGTCCGCTATCGTCGGCGATGAGAGGATCTGGCCGCTGATCGGCACTGTCCACCTGATCGTCCCATTGGGATTCACCGCACGAAGGCCATTGTAGGCGGTGGCGACGTATATCGTGCCGTCGTCGGCTATTGCAGGTCCGGCAACGAAAACTATGCCGCTGTTGCATATCCATTTGGCGGTGCCGCCAGGATTGAGCGCGTAAAGCTTGCCGTCATGAGCACCAAAGTAGATAGTGCCGTCCGGCCCGATCGTGCCTGGGGTGGTGAGAACATATCCCGTGCCATATCGCCACTTGCGACTGCCATCGGGATTGATCGCATAGATGCCGCCGTCGTAGGCGCCTACATAGATCGTGCCCTGGGCATCCACCGCAGGCGCACCTCCAATGCCTCCCGGACGATTAGTGCAATAATGCCCCCACTCGATCTGGCCCTCGGGTGAAATGGCATACAGGTAGCCATTGACGCAGCCGACGTAGATGGTACCATCAGGCCCTAATACGGGCGATGATTGCGTGCCTGCCGGCAGGGAGCAAGTCCACAGGAGCAAGAGCTTCCTCGGGCCAAGCAGCGTACTGCGCCCCGTGTGCTTTGTGTCCCCCTGGAACATCGGCCATGGGCTGTTTGCGAGCTGGGCGAATGTGGCTGCCTGGCAGCAAATGGCTAGCATGATGGAAAACAAAAACAGATGCTTTCGCATACTGAGACCCTCCTAATGCAGGCTACTTAGATCCATTATACCAAGCAGGCGGTGATCGGTCAATCGGGGGACCGGAAAAACTGGTAATATTACTGGGGCTTGGTTCATGGTGACTTGATGAGCCATGGACTCCCATCGTTCCCGGCCATCTGTTCCTGCACTACATGGAATCGGTCAATGATCTTGCTGCCGGAGGTGAGGTCCCAGGTTGAAGTGCCTTTCAGGCGGAGGCCCAGGACGGCCGTGATCCAGGCATTGCACCAGCCGGTTTCGAGACACCATGCGCCCCAGCCGATGTCACCCGAGGCCGCCCAGTAGTCCCATCGGTTGTAGTCGAATGCCCTGAACCACGCGCCTCTGAGGTAAGGATACTTGTCCGAGCGAATCTGGATTCGGCACAAGTATTCGGTTAGCTTGTCCTCGGCTTGTTTGAGCTTGGGATCGCCGGTGGCGGCGTAAGCCTCGTGCAGCCCGAGCAGCGCGAACCCCGTTGTGTAAAGCTGATCGCTGACGGGATTGCCGTTTTGCTGAATGAGCGGCATCTCCCCTGTGCCATATTCCTCATTCGAGGTCGGAATCTGAAAGCCAGTTCGATTGCCTGGAAATCGCTCTTGAATCGCTCCGCTCGGCTGCCTGCCCTCGACTGGTCGGGGCCGGCGCTCGATTATGCTGTCGGCGATGGTATTCATCCACTTCCGGTGCTCCGGCGTATCTTCGACCCGCACCAGCCAGGCCAGGCAGAGGAGCATCCTGGCGCGCTCGATACTGTCGTTCCAGCGCCATCCATCAGGGAAGGCGTCCATGGTCATGCGGATGGCGGTCTTCGTGCGCTCGATGAACGGCTTGTAGCCGGTTTGGTGATATGCCCAAAGGTTGCAGGCCCAGAGATACGACTCGTGATGAGGCGAGTAGTTGATCGTTGGGGCATCGTGATAGGCTTTCCACCCATTTGCCTCGATCTGGGGCATGTCAATGCGGTCGCCCCGGAAGCCCAGCGTGCCGGTCGTCCGCAGATTGGCGAGCAGGCCCTTCATCACCGATTCATCCCAGCGATCCGAGCCGAGGCACGCGGCTGCAACCATCGCACTTAGCATTACCCTGGCATCGTCATCGCTGTAGTTCGCCACATACCATGCCGGCGCGATGTCTCCCCAGGCTATGAGGCCGAACGCCGGGTGTCTGGGATCGCCTCGTTCTTTCCTATGCATACTTGAGGTGAAATAGACGTAATTGAGCAGGTTCTCCGCGACTTTCCGGCTGCGGGTATTGCCGTTGACCGACCAATCGAGCGCCAATGCCATCGCCGACTCGGCATTGCAGTCCGAGCGGATGGGGAGTCGCTGGGGCTGAGAGCCGTCATGGGCAATCTGGGAGGCATATCCCTCCAGGATTCCGCATGAGCCGTCGCCTGACTCCGAATCAGGCATAGCGACTACCTCTGCCCCCGACCTCAGTAACTCGTGGATTTCCTTCTCACGGTCCTTAGGGATCAGCAGTCGGGAGTCGTGATACCACTTCGCGGCGGCCTTGAACGCCTGCTTCTCGAAGTCCTTAGGTAGCTTCTCATCCCGCGTGAAGGCCGGGCGCACGTCGGGAGTCCAGGCGATTGTCGGATGCTCTTCGGGGTCGAGCCTGGCAAGGATGAAGTCCCAGACGGTCTGCCAATCCTTCGACGGCTCATATCGCCCCGTGACAAAGTTGCTGAGCCTGGTAGTGGCGATCAAGGCGTTCCCATGCTCAAAGAGGATCGGATGGGTTTCGGTCGGGAGGCCGTAAACCGCCCTATCAAAGCCGGCGACTCGTGCTACGACGAGCAATGGATTATCGGCAGTCATAGGCACGAAATGGCAGTCGTGGGTCATAAGGATTCGGAGTTTGGGCAATTGATCGCCGAACTCGTCCGAGGCGACGACGGTCCGCTCCCAGGTCGTTTGCTTGGGCGGGCCGATCTCGAGGCCCGGGAGAGCGCCGGGATATTCGAGATAGAGGCGCAGGTTCTTGCTCTTAGCCGCATCGAGGGCCTTCTTATCAATCGTGGTCGTCTTCCCGGGATATTCATCGGCGAGTATCAGCACCCCCGACCCTGGAGCGGCCTTAGAGACAGCTTTGGCAGCAGTGTCGTATCTCGCGCACTTGTACCCGCACTGCGCCATGACCTGGTACAAGTCGTTATCCCGCCTGCAGTTGAATGTGAGTTTCAATGCTTTGCCCTCCGAAATGCCGGTGATCAATACGAGCGCTAGAATTATTGCGAAGAACCTATGGATGGCGGTTTGCCGGTGGCTTATCTGGATTTTCATTGTCTTGTAGCCAGTTCACCGGATTCATCTCGATATACTCCCTGATTGCTTCCAATGATTTCTGGCTGCGGATGATGTGCTCGTAGTAGTTGCGCTGCCAGAAAGGAACGCCCGGCATGCGCCGCGATGCGTTGATCTGTTTCGTAGACTGATATTTGAAATAGGCGACCACCTGCGCCAATTGGGATTTCATCATCGCCTCGTAGGGGCTGGGTTCCCCTGCCCGGTTTGGTGGCGATGGCGCATCTAGATCAGGGCAGGGTAACCCAGCCCCTACCAGTAGTTTGGCAATCCAAACGATGAAATGAATATGATTCGGCATTATGACAAACGCATCCAGGCGAATGCTCGGGTAGTGGTCCGGCAGGTGGTTCCAGCAGTCCCAGACCAATCGGCCATACGCGTTCAGGTATACCGCACTATCGGAAACCTTGCCTAGCAGACAAGACTTCCCCTGTGTACAAACAGTCACAAAGTATGCCCCGGCACTTGAGTAGTCATACTCAAGCAAGCGGATAGACCGCCGACGATGTAGTTCTGGATCAAAGCGCATGACGAGCAGAGAATACCGGAAAGAATGGTCAATGGTCAAGGGTCCATGGGGGGAGGTAGATCGCCTGGTAGAATTGCCGGTTTTCGGAAAGATGGCCTAAAAGGCAGGCGAGCGCTGGGCAATAATGTATGTTAGCTCCAGGGGCTCGGCAAGCGGACCTCGGCAAAGGCCCGTTGCGGCTGCATTCCTGGAT
>Ga0307380_10013041_pt1 | contig 10294 bp, 15 predicted proteins | sample UN3MG_FD_202239 | JGI IMG/M metagenome (GOLD analysis project Ga0307380, IMG submission 202239) | Soil microbial communities from Risofladan, Vaasa, Finland - UN-3 | ecosystem: Environmental > Terrestrial > Soil > Coastal area > Acid sulfate soil | place: Finland: Risofladan, Vaasa | collected... | reverse complement strand
GTTCGATATACCCATAGTCACTGTAGGTACCCTGGCGAAATTCGTCAGGGCTTTTTTAAGCAGGACTTGACAAGTAATATTCTTTCGGCTTATGGTATAATAAGCATAAAGGGGTCGCGCAACCTTGAGCGAAACGTCAGGGCGCGACCCCTTTAGTTTTGCGAAGGGTTGCCGACTCGCCCGGTAAGTCGAGCCGGGGAATTATAAAAGGGGCGTAGCACTCTAGGATAGAGAGTTGAAGGCTACGCCCCTTTTTCTTTCTACCCGGAGTGCGCGCCACATAAAAAGGAGGGAAAGGCAATGGCACAGGAATTAGCATTCGCCGCTCCAAGAGCAGAAGAGATGACGGAGGTCGCTGTCGGCCTGGGTAGCGCTGGTGTTACCGGCCTGGCGGAGGGAGTTATCGTCAAATTTGCACCAGGCTTGGGCGCCCTGGAACCGGTATTCACCTGGGGGACCCTGCTCGGCGTGCCCCTGGTTGGGGTCGCTGGCGCTCTCTTCACCCGGGGTATGATTTCCGGTGTCTTCAAGGGCATCGCCGCCGGCGGTGCCGCTATCCTCGGCTACTCGCTGCCCGCAATTGTTGCACCGTTCATGCCCGCTGGTGGTAGAGCCCGTGAGCAGATTGGCGGTGGTCCCGGGGTTAAGCAGCTGCCCGCGGGTATGACAAATGCCCTGCAGCGGGCACAGTCCCAGGCCAGGGTCGGCCTGGAGTTTTAACAAATAAATAAGAGGTCGAAATAAAGCCATTAAATCTCAAATGGAACGGAGGGAAATATGGCAGAACATTTTGAACTAAGGTGTCTTTGTGATTACCTCGGCGGCGCCCAGGCCGCCAACGTTTGGGCAAGGCCAACACCGGCAGCGGTCTTCGGCGAACTGGAGTCCGATGAACGTGCCGAGATAGTCTTCGCCGAAGTCTGGTCTCCAGTAGTAGCCGGTGGTGATGAAGCGCTCAAGAAGATTATCATTGTTGCCGATGGCGAGGAGTTAGGCAAATATATCTCGCTATCTGGCATCCAGGCCACGGTTATGGCTCCGCCCAAAGACCGTACCTGGGCGGGAAGGCTTTACAGCTTCGGCACCCCGCTTGATATTACCCAGCCGGTGCAGAACCCCATCTTTAACACGACCATCAAGGTCAAGCAGAATGTCACCGTAGCCACCCTTTGTGGGCCGGCATCAGGTGTGCCGCCGCTATCTCCAATTACTGCGGCCTACCGCATCAGGCTCTGGGGCAAGGTCTACAAGAAGGACGAGCTGCCCAGGTTTGGCCAGATGGGATTTCCAGCCTATCTAACGGAGAGGACGAGAAACCGAACCGTTTTGCTGAGCAAATCGTCCATACCCATCAATGGCGATACCTGGCTGACCCTGCCCGGCGGCAAGGACCAGGCAATTCCCAAGATTAACCCCTTCGCCCGATACGCCCAGAATCTCTTGGCCACCGATGGCATGCAGGGAGATTACCAGTTCCGCCTCCAGACCGGTGGCGTCCTGGAAGAGCAGGAGAACTTATACTGGGAGTTTGACGAGCTGGACGCCCTGTTCATCGAGGGCCTGGGGATTAAAACAGGCGCTGTCCCCTTCCCATCAGTCAACATAGGCAGGACGGGATTAAGGATTGACGGCGACTACCATCCCAAGGGGCCGACAACGAGAACAAGTCTGTTCTCAACCACCGTCGGCGTCAATGAGCTCAACTTCGGTCACCTGGCCCCCATGGCCCCGGTGGCCCATCCCTACTACGCTGCTATTCCTAAACTCCCGCAGCCATACCTTATCTGGAATGAGATAGGCTATGTGGTGATCCGTGATGACGGTGTGGGTGTGGTTGCTGCCAATACTACCCTGGTCGCCCTGACTGGAATCCGAATCGAGATGAGGGGAGGTTAACTAGAATGCAGATAATACAATTTATTCCAGGTGCAATAGCCACTCCTAACCCGATAACCCTTCCAGCTTCGGCCCCCGATATTGATGCTGTGGTCTTGGCGGAGATAGAAAGGCTACCAAGCGCCTTGGGCGCACATACAGCCGGTGCGGCACCAGTAGCTCATGCTGCCACCGCAGTGCCGGTGGTTCATGCAGGTGCCGATGTTGCTGCCCATGCCGACCATGCGCACGACCTTATATCCCAGGGTGTAGCTGGTGCCGTAGGTATTGCTCTTGGTTGGGATGCCGTGGCACCAATAGCGCAACTCGAAGATGCCGGAGCCGCCGCTCTACACACGCTTGCGGGTGGTGGCGCGACTGGTGTTCAAGATGAGGCTATTCCAGCCCACGGTGTGACACAACCAGACAACCATCTCCCAGCCGCCATAGTCGCCGCAGTTGACGACCACCCAACGGCCGATATTGCTCTTGCATTAGCCGACCATGTAGGCGCTGACCCGGTTGTAGCAGCCGTCCCGACCAGGTTGACCACCAGAACATTCAGCCTGGATGTGAACACGCTGGTTGGTGACTTACTGACCATAAACTATCTTGAGGTCGGTGAGCGAGTATTGGTGAGTTAAGGAGGTAGGAATGAAAGAGATACGATGGGTTCCGGGCGCTGTTGCCCCTCTTACCAACATAACCATCCCTGCCACCGCTCCCGATATAGATAGTGTGCTTGCAGCGGAGATTACGAGGATACCAGCTGGTTTTACAGTGACTCACACAGGTAGTGGCGTACCAGCGCCCCATGCAGATGGTGTGGATGTAGCTCATGCTGCCCTGGCGGTTGCGGACCACGCCGCCCATGCCCACGACCTCATATCCCAGGGCACAGGTATTGCTCCAGTCGTACCTCTTGGCTTTGATGCTATACCTCTAACACAACTCGAAGATACAGGTGCCGCCGCCCCGCATACATGGGCCGGCGGTGGCGCAACGGGTATTCAAGACCAGGCAATACCAGCTCATGTCGTAACTCAACCCGATGACCACGTACCGGCCTCTGTCGCTGCTGCCCTGATTCACGATGCCGCCGATATTGCCGCTGCCCTGATAGACCATGCCACGTCTGGTGTTACCGTTGCTGTAGCAGCCGTCCCGACCAGGCAGACCACCAGAATTATCCAGTTGGATGTTGCTACCCAACTCGGCGACCTGCTGACTCTGTTCTATCTTGAGGTTGGGGAGAGGGTGCTGGTCAGCTAGTCGGATCGTCTAGCTTAATTGAATATTATCGCCGGAGCCTTTGCCGGTGAGAAGCAGAGTATATTGCCCATTCCGGCAGGCACTGGAGTGGGCAATTCTGTTATCAGGAGGTTACCATGCCAATTACTGAAGCAACAGTCAGGCTAGTGAAATACCCGCCGGAGTGCATCCCTGATGCCTGGGCATCAGGTGCCCCAGGTGTCCCTCTCAATGCTGAGTTTGCCCCGCCGGTCCTCGACCTGAAAAGGTTTTCGCCTTACTTCGTTATGCTCAACAACCTGCAGCTCACGGCTAACGCTGCCGTCGTGCTCAGGGCAAGGTATAACGACGTCAGGATAGAGGAGAACACCGCGGCTATGCTCAGTCTCTTGCCCGGGGCCTGGTGGCTGCCGGCCAGAGATATCCTCTACTACAACTTCTTCGGCACAGTCGGAGCTCCAGTAGCTAACTACACCACTCACTTCAGTTGTTGGGCTTTCCTGCCAACCATCGCTCATAAACTCTTCTACGGCATGACCCTGACCAGTGAGGAAAAGGCGATTGCTGAAGAGTTCGGTGTCAAGAACACGGTAGAGAAGGGGCTGCTGCCATTGCCTATCCCGCAGCTCCTGCAGAGGGAATATCACATCGTCGGTGAGGAAACACACTCGCGGAGCATTAACATCGCGGCGGCAGCCACAGTCTTTACCATCGAGACCATCTACCCCAAACCAGGGGAGTTTATCGTTCTCACCAGGATCGCGGCTGCTCCGGGAGGGGCCGGTCAGAACGTCCGCTTTATCGTCGACCGGGACGGCGACGTGAGTCTGGTTGACCTGCCCACCTTCCCTCTCAGCCTGATAGCCGGCGGCGAGATTAGCTGTTTCATGCCGGCGACAAGGGAAATCAGGCTGACAACATCGGCCGGCGCGATAGTGGGCGCGCACCTGTTCCGATATACCTACCATCGGATCCGTCTCAATAACATACTCAGGGTGCGATTTGGCCTGGTATCAGAGGACGAGATGCCGAAGGATCTGGTCCAGAAAGTCAAGGCGGGTATCGTTTAGAGGGGGTGCTATTATGGCTGAAGAAAAAGGCACACAAGAAGGGGGACTGCTCTCTGGCATCCTCACTGGTGGCTTCATGGGAGTTGCTGCCGGCCTCCTCATGTCCAAACCCGCAGCAGCAGCCCCACCGGAATTGAAACTGGACTACCTGATCGAGCTTCTTGAAAAACTGGTGGTGGGGAATGTGGTTATAATCGAATGGCTGGCGAAGATAAACGCTGCCCTAGGCATCCCAGGAGAACCCGGAGCCCCCGGAGTCGAGGTTACTGTGCTTACTCCATGGAAAGCCAGGGAGCCCGAGACAATCTTCGACCAGGCTATCCGGAGTGCCGGCGCTTTCTTCTCCGACAGGATGGTTAACTGGACTGAAGGCAAGCGTCTCCTTCTGAAGGCCGAGTCATCCCTTGACCAGGCGGTGCAGCTTCAAGCCATTGGGAACGTGGATGACACCAGAAACCTGGCGACCAATATTGGACCGCCGGTTGTTTGCCCGGCTAACGGCAATGCCTCTATAGGGATGGCCTGGGGAGACTGGCAGCCCTACATCGGCATTCAGATTACAGCGGCGCTGGCGCCGGCCGTTGGCATACTGACTGTCAGGACGGTCATACAGGAGTAGAAACATGGTAATGCCAAATTTGCACCAGGCCCTGGACAGGGACGCTATACTGCGGGCGCTCTCGTCTTTCTATGGGATTACCACCGCCGATGGCAACATAGGCGGTACCACGTTATTTTGCTCTACCCTGATTGGCAGCAACGACTTCATCACCAATAAATCAATCCTTCTTCAATCAGGACTCTCAATCTATGAGGATAATGGCGCCACCGGCTTTAACCCTTTAACAGGCCAGATTACCGTCAGCCCGGCCTTCAGCTCGCAGGTTCTGGCTGGCACAGGCTTCTATGTGCTCAATACCGCCGCCGTTGATATCGCCCCCATAGTGGCCGCAATCGCTGCCAACCAGGGTCTTTGCTACTACGGTGTAGTAACCGCCGTCCCTGTCGCTGGCCAGTTTACCATACCCACCTTAGCTGGACTGGGGGCAGGTAAGTTCATTGATTTGGGTTTAGTAAATCAATACTATGCTTTTGTCTTTAGAGATGCTGCCGGGGGTATCCCACCGCAGGGCGAGTCTCAGCCGGTTACAAACTATGCCACTGCCACTGGAAACTTCGTAGCAAATGCCTTTACAGTGCCGGTAGACATAGGAGATGAGATAATTATCATTCATCCATTTCTCGCCAGAATTATGAACTTTGCGGGGCTGCCACCGCATGAAGGCTCAATTGCTGCCAACTGGAGTACTGCCGGCGGTGCCCATGGAACAAGTGGTGAGGAAGGCGAGGATTTAATCGGCGGTGCCTCGGCAGCAGCGGCCATAGGGGCAGCTAATACCAGGTATAAACTTCATTCCTTGCTGCTCGATGTTTCAGCCCTGACCGATGGAGCTATAATCCATGTTAAGCTCTTTATGGAAATAGCTGGCGCTGTGAGGAAAATATATGACCAACAATTTATTGTTCCTACAACTGCTGGTACAGAGACACCCCCGCCAGATACAGATGGGCTGTGGATAGTCAATGGGACGCTCGTTATTCACGACCTCTTAAGAGTGGAAGTCCACAGCAGCATCAATGAAAACGTTGCCATTGGCTTTACTTACATACTGGAGGCAATGTAGTGAGCCTTCTAATACCTACCAGGGCTATAGTCGACACCAATGCGAATTACCCACTAGGCTACCATAGGGGTAATGTTGGTGGCTTGCCTGCCGTGGAAGCAGACCTAATCGCAGCCAATATCAAGTTCGGGGTTACGATGTTTGGTATTCTGGGGACAATGATAACCTGGATATTTGAAATTAACCCTCCCGTATTGTCTATTCCCGCCCCCTCCCTCGGTCTTGCCACGGCCACAGCCTCATCTCCACCAGGTCTAACGGCAACCCCAGCTCTAGTTGCACCTGTGCCAGTCATAGGTGATGCAGCGGAAGAATCCGCCCCTTTAGCCGTTGATGGGGGTGTAGCCCACGATGACGATGGTGCGGATACAGATGAGACCGCCGAGACCAATAGTGCTGTCATCAATGATATGCACCTGCTACCATCACCTGGAGCCCTTGGTGATGGTTTCTACATCGGCTCGCTCAACCCCTTTGACTGGTTATGTCTGAACATAGGGACGGCAGGAGCGGGGGTTTGGACTATTGCCTGGAAATACTGGGATGGCCTCACCTGGACAGCTTTAACTCTCATCGGATTAAAGGACCAGACCGCACACTTCAGAACCACAGGTAAGAAATGGGTTACCTTTCAGCGTCCAGGGGATTGGGCATTAAATGTAATATCAGCCCTGAACCTTTACTGGGTTAAAGGTGAGTGCACAGCCTATACCAGTATGACGGTACAACCTCTAGGCACCCAATCCTGGATAGGGAAATATACATAAAAAGGAGGCAACTATGCTGGACGTAAAAGAGGAGCAAAAATTCAAGCAGTTAAAAAAGCTGGGGCATGAGCTTCACATCCCAACCTTTGAAGCCTTTATAGAGTTTGAGGTCTTTGATAAGCACGGTAAGCTAATCCAGAGGCACAAGCAGAGAAGCCATAGCTGGGTAAGAAATGCCTATAATGTGCTATTCAGTACCCTGGCATGTAAAAATGGTAGCGATGCGGCACCTTTCGCTGGTGGAAGGTTGAACTGGAAAAGTACGGCGGGAGCTATTGCAAATCCCGCTACACCTCTCTATCCAGCCAACCAATCGGTAGACGGGGTTGGTACTAAAGGCTTCCGTGCCACGGCTGGTTCGGCGTCTTGGGGTATTCAAGTGGGTTCAGGCGTCAATGTTGAGGATTTTGAGGATTATGTCCTGCAAACTCCGATTGCCGAGGGTGCTGGGGCAGGGCAGCTCAACTATGCCGCTGTTGAGGCATTTGTAATAACCTATGTCGTCCTTACCCTAACCAATACTATTGTTCGCTACTTAAACAACAACAGTGGTGGAGCCATTGATGTAAACGAGGTAGGTATCATCTTTGGCCAATTCATAGGCACAATTAACCATGCCCTTTTCTCCCGTGACCATCTTGGGGTAACCGTCACCGTTCCCGATACTGGCCAGCTCAAGGTAACCTACACCATTGAGCTAACCTACCCAGCGTGATAATAGAGGTAAAATTGGAAAAGAAACCGAGATGGACAAGCCGAAGGGAAGCGCAATGACTAAACTGCTCTACACGGGCATAGGATTGATGGCTGCAGGCACGGTGGGAATACTCTTTGCCGTAGTCATGGAGCTAATCTCAGGAGAGCCTGTCTACTGGCTGGTAATGAAACTAACCGCCGGCTTGTTTGGCATTGGTGGCCCGCTTGTTGGAGTAGCTATTGCCAAGCGGGGAGGAAAGGCTAAATGACCGAAAGACAGGAAATCAAGATCCCCACCCCCCAGCTTCAGGATGTCTATAAGCGCTGGAAGGGATTAGAGCCAACCGGAGTTGAGCAGGTTGACCGAGCGAGGGAGTACTACATCAGCTTGCTGCGTATAACAGCAATTACACGCTATGTCTTTGTCCACTCGGCGCTGGCAGCAATACATTCCGGGCAAATACGTGCCTCGGGATATTTCTCCAGGAAGCGCTTAATGGACTCCTCATGCGTTTCGCCGTCCCGTTGCACCGGCATGTGGTGAACTTTCTCCATGTGGTCTGCGAGCTCCTCCTCGGTCTGGGGGAAATTGCCTATCTCGCTGCTGCGGAGTCCTTTTTGCATGATGCAGATTTTACAAGCTAATGCCATCTCATCCTCCCTTACGGCTCCCCTTCTGCTTCTCGTCTCATATCCTCGACAAACTCCCGGAACACCTCTATCCAGTTCGCTTTTACAGACCGGCCCCGTGGCGCCATGCGGGGTCTCATCTCAGGGTGCTCATGTAGCCACTTGCTCCATGCGGCGCCATGTTCCCTGCAGATACTAACGATATCCTGGCCGTAGTGTGTGATTTTGGTGTCCGAGCAGACGGCACAGTGACTCAGCGGGTCATCTGGGCACATCTCGGCCGCCTTGAGAATGCAGGTACTGGGCCGGATCAAGCCGCTCAGGGCACAGGCATAGGGGAAGAAGCGGGGGCAATTATAGACAACCAGGGGCCTGCCTTCTAGTGTCAATTTTTCCCGGAGTAAATCGTAACAACCGATGCATTTAATATCCATGTCTTACCTCCACAGTAGGCTTCTTTAATCTTCATGAACTCCTTCCTCCAGTGCTAATAACTCCGAGTAATCCGTATGCGCCCGACTAAATAGCTCTGACATTGGAAGCTCGAAGATGAATAGTCGAACCTCTCTGCCGTGAACCATGAGCATGAACCTAACAGCATGGAACCAGCCATTTCGTGTAGTGAAAAACTCAACACACCATCTATCCTCGGTTGAGCTCTTCCATTTCCACAGCATGCCAAACAACGTGGCTTCCGAATTCGCCCACTGCATAAATCCCATCAGTCACTCCTCCCCCAGCCTCTTTATCTCATCCAGCTTAATAAACTCCAATATGGTCGCCTTATCCTTCGCCCTGTTTATATCCCACACCACCTCGAGGACTCGTAGGTGCTTGGGAGAATCATCGCAGACAATACCAGCTAGAACACAGCCATCGAGAGCCGGCTTTACGCTAGTTATGGCATTATCATCATCTTTGATATAGGCCTCAGACGGCACCTGGAAGGTTACCCTAACCACTGCCTTTTCGTAATTCGGGAAGACACCGGGGCAAGCCTGTCTAGCGCAATAGTAAGCCGCCTCCCGCCAAACTTTGGTAGCACTCATCTTAGCCCTAAGCTCACCGTGATAATTCGGCGAAACCTCTTTTGGCGGAAGCATCGGTATATTCACTAGCAACCTATCCATTAGCACCTACCCCAAATCAGGGCCCGTCATAGTCCTGTAATCTTCGGCATCCATCTGGACGACTACACTACAGCTATGGTCAGCAAGCCGGCTGGCCACTCGCGGTGCCAGGTCTTCACTTTTGGCATTAGTGGTCACCACCAGGGGCATCCGGCTGACATATCGCCAGTCAACAATGCGGTCTATCTTCTCTCCCGCCCATTCTTTGGCATGCTCGGCCCCCAAGTCATCGAGAACAAGCAGCCCACACCGCCTCAGCTTCTCAAGCCTCTGGTGATAACTGTTGTCGTCATAGCCCTGACGGAGCCAGTCAAGCAGGTCGTCAACCCGGCTGAATAGAACACTGGCGCCATCATCAAACCACTCCCAGGCGATAGCCACAGCCAGGTGGGTCTTGCCTATCCCGGTGGGCCCGGCCAGTACTAAGAAATGGCCCCGAGTAAGATTACCCCGGGCTATATCCCTAGCTGCATAAAGGGCGTAAGACAAACTGGGGTTACCGCGTTCCCGCCAGGCGTGAAATCCCATAGACTCTCTGGACAAAGCTGGCAACCACGCGCTCGATGGATCCCTGGGACGTTCCCACCGCTCTGGCTCCCAGGTAGTCAGCCGTTTTATTCGGGGACCGCAACCGAGGATATCATACGGGCTACCACCTTCCGCGATAGTCTTCGCGGGGGTGGGCTTTGACTCTTTGACCTTTAACTTGTTCATCCTTTCTCCTTTCCTGGGCAAATTCTCGCGCTTTCCTCATCCAATTCCAGATTTGTGCAGATAGCCTCGACTCCGGCTTTAATGGCTCTGAAAGTTTCCGAGCGGCCCACGCTTTTGACTCAGCCAGGATATCAACATCGGGGAACTCTGTTCTCAACCTGGCGGCCAGTTCAGCTGCCTCCTCATTGGGCATGCTGAATTCCTTAACTGAGAACCAGACTGATATGACCTTTCTGTCTCCCTCCGATAGGCTCTCCTCATTTTCACTCTCACTCGGAGGGATTGATTCGCCGACATTTCTAATTTCTTTTGCGAAGTCAGTTACCCCACCCCCCACCCCTTTATCAGAAACAGATGCAGAAACAGCACTAGATACAGATGCAGAGACGCGCGTGAGTATCGATACTCTATCGATATAGTATTGATATGGTATCGATATACTATACCGATCAAGGTTGTACTCCAGCAGCTCTTTA
>Ga0307380_10013040_pt1 | contig 10294 bp, 9 predicted proteins | sample UN3MG_FD_202239 | JGI IMG/M metagenome (GOLD analysis project Ga0307380, IMG submission 202239) | Soil microbial communities from Risofladan, Vaasa, Finland - UN-3 | ecosystem: Environmental > Terrestrial > Soil > Coastal area > Acid sulfate soil | place: Finland: Risofladan, Vaasa | collected... | reverse complement strand
TTTACCCTTAACCTGACTGTTAGAGGTTTCAGCCCTGAATTACTTATAGAAATACCCCCCTACCGGTTGCCCAAGCTGCGACCTTCGGTTAGCAAGCTCTGGATGCGAATCTCCGGCTATCTGAGAGAGGCTGTCCCCATTGTTTTCCTCGGCATCTTCGTCATTACTATACTCTATGCTTTAGGCGTGTTCGACCATATTACCTCCTTCTTTGCCCCAGTGGTAAGCGGCCTGTTCGGGCTTCCCAAAGAAGCTGTATCAGCCATAGCCATCGGCTTCCTGCGCAAGGACATGGCAGTAGGAATGCTGGGCACCCTTGGCCTGAGCGCCGGACAACTGGTCATCGGCAGCGTGGTACTCGCCATGTTCTTCCCTTGTATCGCCAGCTTCGTAATCCTGGCCAGAGAACTGGGCGTAAGGGACATGCTCAAGGCAACAGGCATAATGATTGTTGTCTCCCTTGCAGTCGGCGGTTTGCTTAACCTCGTCCTGTAGAATCTTGACACTAGCATCGCACAAGAATAGTATATAGCCGCCTATCCCGATCCATACTCTAGAGATAGCTCTGCCATGAAGTTTACCTTTATAGTACTGTTTTCAGCAGTCCTTCTCTTATCTGTGAATGCTATTGCGTCACACAATTCCCTTACTTTAGCCTCTGAGGAATTACTTCAGAACGGTGGTTTCGAACAAGGCACCAGTAGCTGGAACATATACAGTGGCGAACTGTCCACAGTTGAATCACCAGTACACAGCGGAAGCTCTGCTGCCAAGTTTATTGTAAATATCTATCGACAAGAAGCGTGGATATATCAAGTCGTAGATATCATGCCCGGCGAAAGTTATACTCTGACAGGTTATGCCTTGAATAACGACTATCAGACTGAACATATTCGCCTTCAAATATCCTGGTGGGATGAAACAGAAGAAATCAGTTTTCGAGACTCACCGTGGCTGACCATAAATAGTTCGGAATATCAATTACTTTCTGTCACGGCCGTAGCTCCCTCAAGGGCTGCTTCAGCGAGAGTAAAAGCAATAGTACATCAGACCGACCCCGCTGGTTCAGCCACCGCTTACTTCGATGACCTCAGCTTTATCGGTCCTGCCTCCACACCCACACATACAGCTACTCCTCTGCCAACGCCTTCACCTACCCCGTGCCTTACCCCGACACCAACAGCAACGCCCAGTCCAACTCCTACTGTAACTCCGGCCCCGACACCCATACCCACCGCCACGCGTACCCCTACACCCACTCCGAGCCCAACGCCTAGACCAACGCCCACACCTACGCCTACTCCAACAATCGTACCCACACCTACGCCAACACCTCTACCCAGCCCAGTGCCTACCAGTACACTTGCACCGCCCGCAACTTCAGCAAGCATAGGCGATGTTTTAATCAACGAAGTTCAATATGACCCCCCCCAGGCTGGAGTTGACTCAGCCTTCGAATGGCTCGAGCTTATGAACTGTACAGACCAGTCTATTGATTTGACCGGATGGAAAATTGCAGACAATGTCGGAACCGATTTAATACCCTCTCTAATACTGCCTGCGAGAAGCTTCGCCATTATCGCTGCAAAAACTGACTTCTACACAAACTTTCCGGATTTCAGCGGTATCGTTGTATTCATAGCCGATGGCAGCATTGGCAACGGCCTGAGTAATAGCGGCGATTGCATCATTCTTTCAGACCCAACAGGTAAGGTTATAGATACTATCTCCTATGGTGACAACACGAGTGTGCTTTCACCTCCCTGTCCGGATGTGAGTGAAGGTCACTCACTGGAAAGACAGCCTGCCGGTTGGGATACCGACCACGCCAGTGACTTCATAGACAACGCATCGCCTTCGCCTAGTATTGGCTTGCCTTCCCCCACCCCCACATCAACTCCAACACCTGAGATTACGCCTACTCCGTCGCCTTCACCTTCACCTACACCTGCACCGTCTCCTACTCCATCGCCAACCCCAACCATAACCTCAACACCGACTCCAACCCCCACCCCTTCGCCCACACCGACCGTTACCCCATCACTCACATATACACCTTGTCCGAGCAACACACCCGCACCACAGCCCACACCTACTCCGGCAAGCGAAGGGGATATCGTAATCAATGAAATACAGTATGACCCTCCTCAAACAGGACCAGACTATTCTTTTGAATGGATAGAGCTCCTCAACCGTACAGAGCACCCAATTGACCTGAACGGCTGGGAGATTGCCGACAATCATGATTTCGATTCTATTCCCTCACTTATCCTGCCGGCGGATCGTTATGCCATTATCGCAGCCACAGCCGACTTCTATATCAATTTCCCACACTTCAGCGGCATAATCGGTTTCATAGCTGATGGGAGTATTGGAAATGGCCTGAGCAACAATGGCGACCGCCTCATACTCACAGACCCCACCGGCAAGATTATCGATGCGCTTTCTTACGGGAGCGATACCACCATAATGCTTCCCTCATGTGAGGATGTTCAGGAAGGGCACTCTCTGGAAAGGCAAGCTGCTGGAACGGACACTGACAAAGCCTCCGACTTCATTGATAATGAAGCTCCTTCACCAGGCGATGGACTTTTGTCATCCGTTCTAACTCCAATGTCCACGATTACATTCACCCCTATTTCGTTACCAACGCCTACAGATTCGTCTGAGTCGCTGCCCGCTAAAACTGCTCCCTCCTCGACATATACCTCCACAATCCTAACTTCACCGACCGTAACTCTCATAAGCCCCACCACCAAAATTGACCCCTGGACTCAGTTCAAAATCCCCCTCGTGCTTTTTCTAATAGGGCTGACTCTATTTACCGCCGTTTTCTGGCTCAAAAAGTAGAGCACCTAACAGCTAAAAGTATTTATACTCTGATGAACCCTTTCTGTTTCGGTTTGCGGAATAATACACGATACTTTATAATTGGAACTCCAGTTATAGACCAAGATAATCAGCATCAATAACAATCACGCAAAAGATGCTGTCTCTGATAACCGGCACAACCGAATTGATTAGTCTATGAGACTTTTCTACTGCGTTGCCAATATCGCAATGAGAACCCTGCTCATCGCCTTAACGTGGTGGCGAGTAGAAGGCAAGGAGAACGTTCCCAGGCATGGACCATTGATAGTAGTGGCCAATCACCTTAGCAATGTCGACCCCCCTCTCCTCGGTGCCAGTGTGCCGAGGAGAATCAGATTTATGGCCAAGCAAGAGCTATTTCACTCATCTTTCAGCGAATTTATAGTACGCGCCTATGGTGCCTTCCCGGTAAGAAGAGGAGAATTAGACAGAGACGCATTCCGTCAGGCTCTTGAAACACTAAGAAAAGGCCAGGTTTTAGGCATGTTCCCTGAAGGCAAAAGGAGCTTCGATCGTCAACTGCTGCCAATTCAACCAGGCACATCATTTATAGCTGCGCGCTCTGGGGCCCCCGTCCTGCCCGTAGGCATCAGCGGTAGCGAGCAGGTAAAAGGTATCAGTGTAATCCTACGTAGGCCATGCATTACCGTTAAAATAGGACGACCTTTCACTCTGTCCTATAATAAAGATGAGCCTCTCCGTTCCCAACTCCCTCAACTTTCGGAGTTGATAATGGAGCGCATTGCCGAACTCGTGCCGCCGAATTACAGGAACACTCTCACAACTGAGAGCAACCCGAGGAGCAAGGATGGAAATTGAAAAGGCCTCGGAAATGGGTTTTTGCTTCGGTGTAAGGCGAGCCATCGAGCTTGTAGAGAGAGCTGCTCTAGAACAGGGCCCGCTACAGACACTTGGCCCTCTTGTTCACAACAAACAGGTTGTGGATAATCTTTCACATGATGGAATTGAAGCCGTATCGAATTTAGAAGAAGTGAAGAGGCATATTGTTGCCATTCCATCACATGGGGTGAGTCCCGAAGTCATGAAGCGAATAAAGGCTCAGGGCCTCGAAGTTGTTGATGCTACATGTCCTTATGTGCGCAAAGTTCAGCTTGCGGCTAAGAGGCTAGGCAAGGATGGTTTCTACGTGCTGGTTTTCGGAGACGCCTCTCACCCTGAAGTCAAAGCTGTGCTGGGATGGGCTGGGGAGAAAGCAAGTGCAGCTCTGGAAGTTACCGACCCCGCAAATTTACCAAAACGTATCGGCATCGTGTGCCAGACCACCCAGAACCAATCCCGATTTGCCGACTTCGTAGCCAAGATTATTTCCTCTGAGACCACCAAGTACTCGGAGCTACGTATTATCAACACTATATGCGAGGCCACGCGCAAACGGCAGTCTGCCGCTCTAGAGTTAGTTAAAAGGACAGACCTCATTTTAGTGGTCGGCGGACGAGACAGCTCCAACACCAGACGCCTTGCCGAAACATGTGAAGCCGCTGGCGCTGTTACTTATCATATCGAGAATGAAAGCGAGATTAAACCCTCCTGGCTTCGGGGAAAACGCCGCATTGGTGTAACTGCAGGTGCTTCCACCCCCGACGAGATAATTGACAAGGTAATAACAAAACTTAAAGAACTTGATTGAAATAACTAACATCGAGGAGGTTTTGATGCAGCACGAGAAATTCGGTATTTACCTCAACACCAAGAAGTACAAGGCCATGCGAATTAGCTCGCCCCATTGGATTCCTTCGGGCAAGGAATGGGTACTGCTAACTAATGATGTGAATACCACGCTCCTCAAGATAAGAGAGATAGCTAAGGAGAAGAGTCTGGTCAAAGAACCTGAGAAGATTGTATGGGGCGACTGGAGCGAGGTGCCCAAGCGCTCATAAATATGAATAAGCTTGACTTCCAATTCAGCTAACATGATATAATTACAAGACACTTCAAGAAATTAAAGTGTCTTCCCTCTCCGCCAAAAAATAATCTGGAGTGGTTCATCATGAAAAAGAAGCGCCTGGATGTGGTATGGTTCATGGAGGTCGATAAGGAAGACCTACCTCTGGTGGGAGGCAAAGGGGCAAATTTAGGTGAATTAACCAAGCTGGAAGTCCCTGTACCGCCCGGATTCATTGTTACCACCCAGAGTTATTTTCACTTTCTGGACGAATCAGGAATCCGTAAAAAAATAAGAGCTATTCTGAAGAAATTAAACCCAGATGACAGTAAGCAGCTCCTAAAGGCTGCGACCCAAATCAAAGAGTTGATTGCTAACTCAAAGATGCCGCATCAGATTGTAGATGAGATAAAGGATGCTTATGAGCGATTAGAGGGATTGGTCGCCGTACGTTCCTCAGCCACTGCAGAAGACCTCCCCGAAGCTTCATTCGCAGGACAGCAACGCACTTTTTTAAATATTCAAGGCGAAGATGAAGTTGTCTCCGCCGTCCAGGGATGTTGGGCTTCGCTATTTGAACCCAGAGCCATATTCTACAGAGAACAGCATAGCCTCAACCATCTCAAAGTCGGCATTGCGGTTGTAGTGCAGCGAATGGTGCAATCAGAGGAATCAGGCGTAATGTTCACCAAGGAACCGGTTACCAACGAGGATAAAATCACCATCGAAGCTGTTTATGGTCTGGGCGAGGCTGTTGTATCAGGGGGAGTCACGCCTGACCTGTATTTAGTGGATAAAAAGAGCTTTGCCATAGTTCACAAAATGATATCCAGACAGGAATGGCAGCTTATAAAAAGCCCCAAAGCGACAAAGGATATCGAAGAGACCAATGTCAAGCTTTCGGTTCCAGATACCCATCAGGGCAAACAGAAAATCAGCGATAGAGAGATTGTCACTCTGGCCAGGCTCGGAGCAAAAATAGAGAAGCTCTACAAATACCCCCAGGATATAGAGTGGGCTAAAGGTGATGGCAAGCTATATATAGTTCAGACCCGCCCCATCACTACTCTAAAAACTCATGGGGGAGAAATACTGAGCGAGCTGAAGGATGCTCCAATATTGCTTAGCGGTTCCCCTGCAGGACCTGGCATCGGGTCAGGTCCTGTCAAAATAGTCGTCGATGCTGCCAAAATTGACGAGGTCAAAAAAGGCAATGTCCTGGTGGCCGAGATGACCACCCCTGATTTTGTACCTGCAATGAAACGAGCAGCAGGTATCGTAACTGACCGCGGCGGCAGAACCTGCCACGCAGCCATTGTAAGCAGAGAACTGGGAATACCCTGCGTGGTGGGAACTGGAGAAGCCACCAAAAAGCTAAAGCCAAATCAAGTAGTTACCGTCGATGGGTCAAAAGGAAATGTCTACGAAGGCAAAATTGAAGTCAAAGTTACAACGGTGGCTGAAAAAATCCCGACAGTTAGAGTTAAAACTCGCACAAAGGTATATGTCAACCTTGCCGAACCGGAGTTGGCTGACGCTGTGGCTTCACGCCATGTCGATGGAGTTGGGCTGCTCCGAGCCGAGTTCATGATAGCTCAAATCGGAGAACATCCCAGACATATGATAAAAGAAAAAAGAGGCAAAGAGTTCGCGGATAAACTCACTAAAGGGGTGACCGCTTTCGCCAAAGCTTTTAATCCGAGGCCAGTCGTCTACCGAACCACTGATTTCAAGACCAATGAATACAAGAACCTCAAGGGCGGTCAGGATTACGAGGAACCAGAAGAAAATCCCATGCTGGGTTACAGAGGATGCTCACGGTATATTAAGGAACTAGATGTCTTCGAACTGGAGATCGATGCAATCAAGAGAGTGAGGAGAAAATACAAGAACCTCTGGGTAATGATTCCCTTTGTGCGCACCGTTAAGGAAATGTCGGAAGTCAAAGATTTGCTGGAGGCGGAGGGCCTCCGTCAATCCAATGACTTTAAGCTCTGGATGATGGTCGAAGTGCCTTCAAATGTATTCCTGATAAACAAGTTCATCGATGTCGGTATCGACGGCATATCGATTGGTTCAAACGACCTGACTCAGCTTATTCTGGGAATAGACAGAGATAGTCAAAAGCTGGCTGAAGCCTTCGATGAAAGGAATGAGGCAGTGCTTATGGCCCTTGAGCGAGTAATCAAGGCCGCAGCCAGAAAGGGGATAACCAGCTCCATCTGCGGGCAAGCACCGTCAGTTTACCCTGAGCTGACTGAAAAGCTTGTGGACTGGGGCATTACTTCGGTTTCCGTTAACCCGGACGTCCTCGAAAAAACGAGGGGGATCATCGCTGCTGCGGAGCAGAGGTTAGCCAAAACGATATAGTTCACGAAGGGCTTCATATGATACACTCCGAGATCCGCCAGCGATTGGAGGAGCGGGAGGAAAGCCTGTCGCCATACGCGGCGAGGAGCAGGCTCAGTAAGGGTAGAGTGAGGGCTGAGTCCCCTTCACCAATGCGCACCGAGTTCCAGAGGGACCGCGACCGTATTATTCACTGCAAAGCGTTTCGGCGGTTAAAACACAAGACACAGGTATTTATCGCCCCGCTCGGTGACCACTATGTTACAAGGCTTACACATACCCTCGAAGTATCCCAAATTGCGCGTTCCATTGCACGCGCCTTGAACCTGAATGAAGACCTTACTGAAGCTATATCGCTGGGCCACGACCTGGGTCATACCCCATTTGGACACGTGGGTGAGGAAGCACTCAATGAGCTCTATCACAAAGGATTCAGGCATAATGAACAAAGCTTGAGAGTAGTTGAACATCTGGAAAAAGAAGGAAATGGATTGAACTTGACCTGGGAGGTAAGAGAGGGTATCCTTAAACACTCGAAGATTAGCAAACAGGATATACTGGGTGATATGTGGAACCTCCCGAGTACTCTGGAGGCTCAAATCTGCAGGATTGCAGACTCGGTAGCATATATAAATCACGACATCGGAGACGCCATAAGGGCCGGGCTGATAACTGAGAATGATTTGCCTCGGTCAGCGATAAAGATTTTGGGTAAATCGCACTCAAAAAGAATAGACACAATGGTTTGTGGTGTTATTGACTACTCCTGGGCAACGACAGGACTAGAGGGTACAGATAAACCTCCCATAATTGTAATGAGCCCCGAAGTTCTGGAGGCGGCGAACACTCTACGCCAATTCCTGTTCCAGAAAGTATACGAAGTGCAGACAGCTTTGAATGAAACGGAGAGAGCCAGACAAGTAGTCCGCTTCCTTTACAAATACTTTGTGGAAAATCCCGAAAAACTGCCGACAGAATATGCTAACGCTGGTGATGTGGAACGCGGTATAGTAGATTATATAGCAGGAATGACCGATAATTATGCCCTTAGGTTGGCTTCCGAGCTGGGGGCTCCGACTTTCAAGGCACCAGGGTATCTATAATGAGCACCATTGATGATATAAAACAGAGATTAGATATAGTAGATATTGCAGGCAGTTACCTCAAACTTGAGAAAGCCGGGCGTAACTTTAAGGCTCTGTGCCCTTTTCATCAGGAAAAGACTCCTTCATTCTTCATTTTCCCCGACAGGCAATCATGGAGATGCTTCGGCTGTGGCGCCGGAGGTGATGTTTTTGCCTTCGTGATGAAGAAGGAGGGTATTGACTTCGGTGAGACGCTGAAGCTGCTTGCCGATAAGGCAGGAGTTTCCCTTGAGCGAAAAAAAGATGTAATAGAAACTAAACTCACGGACAGACTTCATCAAATAAATGAAACAGCGGCCCAGTATTATCACAGGTTACTAATCGAGGCTCCAGAAGCCGGCGCAGCTCGCGATTATGTGATAAAAAAACGGGGGCTTACTCGCAATACTATAGATGACTTCAAGTTGGGATTCAGCACCGGTGAAGGCTTGAAGAAGTATCTCATAGAACGTGGTTATAATGAGAAAGAACTGCTTGCGCTGAGATTGCTTGGTGAAAAAGAAGGCCGAACCTATGATTTCTTTCGCCACCGATTGATGTTTCCCATCTGGGATATCAGAGGGAAGGTTGTTGGCTTTGGCGGCCGTGCCTTAGATGATTCCCAGCCTAAGTACTTAAACTCGCCGCAAACGCCTGTTTTCGATAAAAGCAGTATTCTTTATGGCATCGACCGTGCGAAGGGAGCGATTAGAGATAAAAAGCTCGCGGTAATTGTTGAAGGCTATATGGATGTTATCACCGCCCACCAGTACGGCTATACGAACGTTGTGGGCTCTATGGGTACGGCTCTAACTGAGAAGCAGATAAATGTTGTAAAGAAACTGACAAGGAGCCTGGCTTTCGCCCTTGACCCGGATACTGCCGGCGATGCTGCTACGCTGCGCGCCATAGAAGTCGCAAGACGCTCTCTGGACCGAGATGATTTGGAAATGCCAACCTGGCTGGGCACTACCTCCAAGCTTAAGGCAGACTTGAAAATAATATCGCTCCCTCAGGGCAAAGACCCTGATGTTTTAATAAAGGAAGAACCTGAGTTATGGCCACAACTAGTTGACCATGCTTTACCTTTAATGGACCACATTCTGGCAGTGACGGCATCAAGATTAGACCTGAGCAAACCCGAGGAAAAGTCACGAGCAAGTGAACAGCTTTTACCCTTGATAGCTGAGCTTGATGACGAAGTACAACGGGAATATTATCTGGGCAAATTAGCTAGTTTGCTCGGCATCAGCGAGAAGACGCTCATAGGATTAGCTGCACGACTGCATCGAAGCCGCCGTGATAAGACTCTCAAAATGGAGACCAAGGCTACAAATCCATCGTACTTCGGAGACAAGCTAGAGGAATATACACTGAGCCTGCTATTACAGCACCCTGAGCTCAAGGATAAGGCTAAAGAGCTTTCACCAGAACACTTCGAGCGGATTGAAAACAGGGAAATCTTCACTATTTGGTCTATGACCCAGAGCATTGAGGAGTTATTGAATAAGCTAGATATAGACCTCCGAGAACATTTAAATTCTCTGCAGCGGAGAGCCCTGCCACCAGCGACAGAGAGAGACCAGGAAAGAGCGCTCGCTGAATGCATTCTCCGTCTCGAAGAGAGAGGGTTATTGAACTTGAAAATACAGGAGGAATCACTTCTCTCTGACGCCGAGTCTGAGGGAAGAAAGGAAGATATAGCTGTATTACAGCAAAGAGGTGTCGAAATCAATTTGAAACTAAAAGAAACTTTTGAAAATGCTATGCAAATGACATCTTCATATAGAGAGGACCAATGAAGGACGAATCTAAAGACCTTGAAGAATTTCTTTATGAACAAGGGGCACTCCTGCCTGAGGACCTATATGTCTCTAAAACTAAAAAAGGCGATATTTTTGCTTCAATATCTAAATTTAAAAAGGCAGTTAAGCACGAGGATGATATCTTCGCTTCTATATCAAGCCTCGAAGAAACAGCAGAACCAGAGGATGAACTCTATATGCCTATCGCTGAAGGCAAGGCTGAAGTGACAGACGAGTTGGGA
>Ga0307380_10013033_pt1 | contig 10296 bp, 12 predicted proteins | sample UN3MG_FD_202239 | JGI IMG/M metagenome (GOLD analysis project Ga0307380, IMG submission 202239) | Soil microbial communities from Risofladan, Vaasa, Finland - UN-3 | ecosystem: Environmental > Terrestrial > Soil > Coastal area > Acid sulfate soil | place: Finland: Risofladan, Vaasa | collected... | reverse complement strand
AGCCACCCGGAGCACCAGCCGCTCAATCATCGCGTCTATGGCGTTCATCTTTTCGTTGATAGCCAAAAACTTGGCCGGCGTCTCGTTGATGATTTTCTGGCTCCTCGCCAATCGAAAGATGCCCATGTGGATTTCGCCGGAAAGATCGTCCGTGTTCCGCCCCTGGGCCGCCTCGAATTTCCCGAGTTCCTGCATCCGGGGGTCGTCTTCGTGCCAGCAGAATTTGAGGATGCCCCACTCCTGCTCCACGGTGTAGCGAATGTTGACGGCGTTGCCGGCAACCCGGATGATTTCACCGAACATCGAGTCGGTGAATTCCCGGTTGGTGGAGACCTCAACCTTGTCTCCACGAGAAAACATACTTGGATAGTCCATGTCTCACTCCCTATGCGCGTACAGTCCGAATGGGAAACGTGCCGTAGGGAGCGGCAAACCCTCACGAGAGGGCCTGTTCAGGTTACTCTTCTATCTATCCTCCAATCTCCATTGCCGCCCCGAATTGCCGGCCGCCGACACCACCAAGAGCGGCGCGCCGGGCCGCGTGGTAGCGTCGCTTCTCGCGGAACTGCTCTCCAACCGTCAGGACTGTGGGTGGGTCCCCTAGCCCTTCGATAGTCACGGACTCCGGTGGGTGGTAGCCCGGCTCGAAAGCAGCCCCGTACTCCAGCGCGTCCAGCAAGTCTTGCGGGAATTTGTCCGATCGCTTCGCCCCTTTGCCGCCTTCCGTCTGAGCCCTGGAAATCTGCTTGTCCAATTGCGGAATCGCTCCACGGGCCACCTGGAGCTTGGGTGTCCCGGAAAATGGGCTCACTGGCCCTCGCGGCATCATCCACCTCTTCAACGCCAACGTCCGAGCCTCGATGTCATCCAGCCCAGGAAAGAACCCAGCCATCGGCCCGTGGGTACGGAACTGAACGCCAAGCTCCTCAAGCGCCTGCCAGTAGTGGGCGGCCGTAGTGAGGTCAGTGAGCCCACCTACGTGGCGATTGCGGCCCATGTGTGAGTCGATCACGGCCGCCTCAAACTTCATGGTGCCCATGCGGTCCTTCACAGCTTTTGCCCACGGCAAGCCACCTGCTTGCTGAAGATCGAAGCCATCGTAGACCCAAACGTGCTTCTCCTCGGGATCAACCGCGACAAACAATGTGCCCGCATGTTGTCGGGAAGGATCAAACAGGATGTACCGTGCCCAGTCCAGCGGAATCTGAAAAGGCTCGTACCCGTGGATACCGTTCGGCTTGTACTCCCGGTAGACCAAGCGACTGGCAGTGGCGATCTCTCCGTGGTAGCGGACGTTCACCTCCTCGTCGCTGGTCAGTGTCTCGCGGAAGAATTTACGCTGCTCGTCTGAGATAAACGGGTTCTGTGTGATGAACAGGTTCCACACGTCGATGTATTCACACCCCTCCTCGGCCTTGGTGACAAGTTCGACCAGCTCCGGGCCACCCTCTTGTCCGGTCGCTGCCCAGACCAGTTTGCCGCTGTGCTTTAGGAGTCGCGGAATCAACTCGTTCACCCACGCACCAGCCCTCAAGAGGTCTTCGTCGAACCACGCCAGGTGAAGCTGCCGACCACGAGGGGGGCGACTGTTCGATGACCGCCAGAGGATACGCCAGTTGTTTTTCAGCTTGGTGAGTCGGGGAATTTCTTTGTTGGCGTGCTCCCATGCCTGGTCCTTTACAAACCGGGGCGGGATCAGCGGCGGAGCGTCGACCCACTTCTCAGAATAGGCTTTGTCGTAAGGGTCGATCTGCGTCGGGTCGTTCAGGTCCGGACGAACCGCACGGAGTTTTCTGGTGCGCTCATCGGGGATTAGCTTGAACTCCCCTTCCACAAAGAGCTTCCGATAACAAGGATCTGAAAGGTGATCCCCGTCATACCCAACTATCAGGGCGCGACCGTTCTCTTTCGGGTACTCGCCATGGGGATGCTGGCCCGTCACAGCAAGGGCCATCTCGACACAGGCGTGTAAAGTTTTCGAGCTCTGATTTGAGCCAACAAGTATTCGTACCGCCTTCCTGGACTCGAAGAACGACTCGACGTGGGCCAGCGGAGTGAAGTGCCGAAGGGACTCGCCCTCTAGATCCCGAATCTCAGACACCAGCCTAAAGGCCCGGCTTTCCAGGAGCTTTCGCTTCGCCGCTGGCTTCGGTTCGCCAATCCCCTGGACGAACTCCACGGAGGCCCGAACATCATTCAACATCGCGACCACTTCTGGAGATAACCCCCCGGATGTGGGCATCGGCGGAAGAGTTTCAGGTTGCAGTAGCGGATCAGTCATCATCTTCGTCAGGGTCGGTGGCGAATTCGTCAGCACCCATCTCGGCGAACACTTTCTTCAACTCGTCCCGCTTCTCTTCAAACGTCTGCTCCTCGCCCCCTGTACTGCCTGCCTTCATTAGTTCCTGGAACACAGCCAAGTAAACCTTGACACGGCTGGCGTGCCCTTGGGGTAGCTTCCGCGTCTCTTGACGGAACTCCGAAAGAAACACTGACAGCCCGCCCCACTCCTCCATGACGGCAGACAGTATGTCGTTCGCATCGTGTTTACCGGCCACGACTCACCTTGTCGGCATGAATTTCCATCCTGGTGTGCTCCGTACCGTCTTCTGTTCTCCAACGGTACATAACCAAATTCCCCTCGATCAATACCGGCGTTTTGGCACCAATCGCATTCAGCTCCTTCGCTATGTCGCCATTGGCCACCACCAGGAACTCACCGTCCCCGGTAACGATCCTTGCCTTTGCTTGTACGTCCCGCATAAACGGGATGGGCACCAGCTCCGGCGTCTCAGCTAAGGTTCCTTCGATTCGCACAAACGTCTGATGACGCCCGGCACCGCCCTCTCCCGCTGCGTCATCCACCGTTTTCCCTTGCAGTGGCACTGTGGGTCTGGCCTCGTCAAACATCGCCGGCACACGTAAGCGGGAAGGTTTTCTTCGATTTCACGCCGAATCAACTGAAACAGCATCGCAACGAGTCCCCTGTCCACGTCGACCGCAAACGGTTCTCGGTTCAGGATGTACTCGACGTGCTGCTCGCATGTCTCCAGCTCCCAACAGGCGTCCAGAGCCCCCCGGCGCCCGGCAAACACGGGCGCCAGGGACTCCGGCACGTTCCGCAAGAAGGCGTCTTTCTCCATTACCCCGCAGCCGGCGGCATCGCCAAGGAACCGGGGCACACGAAAATCGCGGTTGCCGTGGTCGCCACGTAGGTTGCCTGGTAGGGCAACCGGCCAACGACGAACTCGCCAGCAGCCGAGCCGCCAGACACGTTCGCAATCTTCCCCGCGTTGTCCGAGGAAATCGAAATGCCAGCGGCAAGGTTGGTGACACTTGCGCCAGTCAGCACGGAGAAGTATCCGTACAGGCCGACGTAAAACAGGTCGTCGTCAGCAATCGTCGCGCCGACGATGTAAGCGTCGTCCAACGGGAGACACACCGCGCCCGCAGTTACGTTGGGGTGAACATCGACTGCACCTGAAACGCTCAAGACAGTCGTGTTGTCCAGCTCCGCAAACGTCCGGGCAACGGTAATGTCGCCACCAGTCGTGTTTCGGACGCAGAGCACGACAATGGGCGTGCCAGTGCCGTGCTCAGTGTCCTCACTGAAAAACGCCTTGCCCTCCAGGTTGCCCAGGTAAGTGCCCGTTGGGGTCAGCAACCCCTGCGAGGCAGTCTTGCCCCGGGGGAAGGGAAGGTCTCCGAGAATGGGAAGGAACATCTCTTATTCTCCGTATCGTGAAAGTTGTCGCAAAAAGACGCAAAAGCCTCGGGTTGGTTACGTGCCTGCGGCGGTGATGGCGAGCATCTTGCCCTGGTAAGAGGGCGCGTCGCACACGAGGTTCTGGTACGTGTCCAACTTGTAGAGCTTTTGCCCAGTGCGGATGTCGTAGTCCTCCTCCATCTCGATGAGCTGACTGCCCATGACTCGCAGTTCGAGATACTCCCAACTCAGGAAGTAACCGACGGCTGTTGGAATACCGTACTCAGTAGTCACCTCCATGCCGTCGTACTGGAGCGTGCGGTGGCCGAGACGGACAAGACTCGAATCCGCCGTGGTGGTGAACCGCTGGGCACCCTTGAGCGAATCCTTCGCCGATGCATACAGGGAGGGCGCGAGGTACAGACTGTTCGGAGTGACACGCTGGAGAACCAGCATGTAGGTCTGCACCCGGTTGATTGCGAACTCCCACTGATTGGCAAAGTTGGTGGTGGAACCACCGAGCGCCGTCGCGTTGTAGTCAATCAGGAACGGGGAGAAGCTGTGGTATTCCACATCTCCGGTGCCCGTGGGCCATCCGTTGCTGGCCTCGGCGGTCCAACTGCCCGTGACACCAAGGGCCGTGGAAAGACCCGCGTAGGTGTCTGACGGATTGACGAAAACGCTGTTAGAAATCAGCGCCCCAGTGGAGCCGAACCAACTCTCCAGGCCGTGGATGTCCTTCGACCCCGTGGCAGAGCCATCTTTGTAAAACTTTGGCCCGTAGTCGCGGATGAAGTCCTTGGAGAGCGACTTGAGAATCTTGGTGATACTGCCGAAGTACCCACCCCCCGATTGGGTGGCCAGTTTCTCGAACTTCGTGGTGTGCTCGCCCATATCGTAGGTACGATAGGGAAGCTGGGCCACCTTCTCCGTGGTGGTTTGGTTGAACGAGACCCCGGACGGGTTTCCAGCCCCAGCACGGATGGTCCGAGCCGAAAGGGTGGGTCGCCACTCAATCTGGTTTCCACCGTTGCCGAAACTGACTCTTCCGGCACTCTTGAGATCACCGTAGAACTTGGACAGCCGGTCCATCGGCGCAATCTCACGCCGGATGTATTCGTTACCTGCGCGAACGCTCATCCTGGCGCTGGTAGCGATGTGTGTAGTGGTGGTGGTTTCAGCCATCAGAAGTTTCCTCCCGCTGTAGTCTGTTGATTGTCAAGAGGGAGCTAAGTGGCTGTCGTCCGGGTGGTAGGGAGCGTTAAAATGAGCGGCGGGACGGATCGCGGGAGCGAGTGCCCGTCTCCGCCGCTCGAACCCACCGGACAACGCTCCCTACAAGCCTGATCGCCCGGCAAGATATTCCGTTATTCCTGTGCCGCCTTCTCTTCGGCAAGACATTGTGCGTTGAAGGTTTCAAACGCCTTATCCTCCGGCATCTGCTTCAGCAGATCCTCGTAGGTTGGCTTTTTCAGGGTCGTCCGTGTTCCGGGCACCTTCACGGCGCTCTTGCCAGGCGTCCTGGTTCTGCCAGAGGCTGGCTGGCTGGCCCGTGCGGAGAGTAGGGCGATCTCAAAACGCTCCAGGCTTGTCTCCGGCTTGCTGCTACAGAGCGGGTCCGTGTCAAAGGCGTTGGCAACTAGGCTGCCGAGCGCAGTGAGCTGGCCGGGATTGTCCTCCTGCCACAACTCGTGCGCGTGCCGGACCTTCCACTCGTCGATTTGTCTCTGCTCAAGCGCTGCCCGAGACTCCGCCTGCTGGCTGGTGAACCCCTTTTTGAGTTCTGCGACCTCGGCCTTGAGCGTCTCGACTTCATGCGGCGCCCGAAGCGTCCACTCCCCGAGTTCCTGTTGAGCTGCAACCGCCCGCCGATATTCCGGGTCGTCCTGGAAGCCCGGGTTCCCCTCCTTCTCCAACTTGGTGGCCTTTTCGATGAGCAGCTTGTACTCCGCGTGCGTGCTCGGGAGCTTGCTCTCCCTGACAGGGGGCACCGGCTCCTGTGCCGGGTGCTCGCCTCTTTTGAGTCGCTCGATCTGCTCGGGCGTGAGTTTTTCCCGAATAGCTCGCATCTCTGCGGCATCCTCGCTTCGCTGACCAATCAACTGGATAGCGTGCCTGTACCCCTCGGCAACGGCATCGTCGTCGGCGTAGCGAGAGGAAAGCGAGAGACCCGTCTTCTCTTCGAGCCACCTCAGCCGCTCGGTAGACGGCCCCGGATCGGACTCCGGAGAATCCTCGTCCTCGGGTGGGTCGGCTGGAGGATCGGCAGGTGGGTCGGCAGGTGGGTCGGAGGCCGGCTGGTTCAGCGTGCCTGCCTTTTCCTGGGCGGCCAGCTCATCCAAGCTCGGCTCGGTCGTGGCGTCCGTAGACATTGAAGACTCCCTATGCGCACAGTCCTGGTGGGAAACGGTGTCGCGTAGGGAGCAGGCAAGCAACGGGGGGGTTCTTTCCCCACTGATTACCCAGACGGAGAGATAAGTATAGAGTTTATACGTTCTTTAGTTCAAGCGTATTTCACTGCCTGCGGATGCTTTACACCCCCAGGTAGTACACCCCCTGTTATGTTGCGGGCTTAATTGCGCCCGCAGCCAAGAGCATTTCCACGACCACGGCGCGGGGGACAGACGGTGGTGGTTTGCCATCGAAGTTGAGCCGGGCGTCAGGACCGCGGACCAGCAACTCTGCCACGTCCGACACCCGGGCAGCCACCTCTTCGTCCACGTAGTAGCCGAGGTTGATCGTCTGCCGACCGGAAAGGTTGTTCCGCGCATGCAGCTTCGTGATCCACCGACTCGTGCGACCGTACCAGTAGACGTTGTGATATTTCGATTTCCGCTTATCCCATTTCATGCGACTCTCCATTGACACCCCTCGCCAGAAACAACGCACACGCTGGCGAGTCAATGGTCATCGAGGGCCGGACTAATTGCATCTCCATCCGCATGACCCTCGCGGGGGCGCCTGGAGATGTAACAATAGGGCTCATCTGTTCATTGGCAGGGACCAGAACAACCGATGGGGGGGCGCCTCCGCACAAACCAGCCTGGGGGTCCGGAACAGCATCCTTGTTCAGAAAATAGCAGTCACCGCAAGTGTTCATCGGCACACTCTCCTCCCTTCAGCTTGCTCCGGAGAACGCGCAACGCGGTCTCTAACCCACGAGCGATCCCCACCTTTGCCATCACATGCTCGCCTTCAACGACAACCGCTGGCCGTTTTGTCTTGATCTTGATGCGATAGTATCCCTCTCCGGGGTCTACGGTTCCCTCGTATTCCTCCGGCAGCTTCGAGGAAAACGCAATCTCAACATCCCACTCGCGGAATAGCCCCGCTTCCTTCCACTGAGTAAGCACTGTCGACGTACCGCCCACCGCATAGTCAAACGCGCTCCGTTGACACTGACGCTCAAGCAGAGCGGACAGAATTTCCTCCAGCTCTATTGTCAACATTCAAAACTCCTTGGTTTTTCCAGGCGGCTGCACACCAACCCCAGGAACCACCTCCTCGTAATAGTTCCATACTCCCCCACTGGCACGCCACAGACCCTCGGTCATCTTGCGCTCAAACAACGCACGGGACAGCGCAATCTCGTCGTATTGCTCCGTGTGTGGGTGGTGCTGATGGTGGCCGATGATGTCAGCCGAGTATTCTGCCCATAGCCCCCGGCCATTCACCAAGCAAGCAGCGAACCAGTCGTCGTCATATCCCGGATGGATGAACTCCTCGTCGTACCCCCCAATGGAGTACAGGTCGTGGCGGTACAAGGAGCCCAGGAAGAACAGCGGCCGCTTATTGTCTGGCCCCGTGTACCTCACAAGAGCGTCGCCCCACCCCTTGCCGTGGGGGTCCGAGAATGGGCGCCCGGCCTCGTCTACGTTGACGACCGTGGCAATCAGGAACCGGCCCGTCCTCAAATCGCCCACGAGCCTTTCTATGGTGTCCGGCAAGGTGTGGATCACGTCGTCCGACTGGCAGATAATCACCTCGCCGCGGGCCGCACGGTAGGCCACGTTGCGCGCTGCGGCCGGGTTGCAGTAGCCGGGCCGGTCCAGGTAGTGGTACTCGACCGGGAAGTTTCGGCACACGGACCGGGTGTCGTCCGTCGACCCGTCGTCGCAAACGATGACTTCGCACTCGAAGGGCGGTGTCTGGACGAAGATGCTGGCCAGCGTCCGCTCCAGGGGCCGGGCCTTGTTGAAGGTTGACAGGCAGATGGATGCTTTCATGTTTGTCACCAAGGCTAAACTCCCGATCTTGTAATCGTTGCTCTCGACTGATCTTCGTGGTCCCACTTCTCCCATGTGCCAATAAGACGATCCGCTTCTTCCCGGGTGTTCAGCAAGTATTTGTCGTCGGTTTGAGCATCGTAGATTGGGTAATACCCCCACCCGCCAAACAGCCAGCTTCGTCGCAGGAGCTTGATTGTGAAAAACTTGCCCGCACGTTCGATCCTGAACTTTGGCGAATCCGGCTTGCGCGCCAGCAAACATAGTGTTACATACGTCAAGACCCAAGCCGCCAAGCACCCGATGACAACTAGGGTTATCGCAAACTGATAGTGGGTCCAATCGGTCATGGTTTTCACTCCTTTGGCCATCCCCTCAAAACCGACATTGAAAAGTAGTCCTGTATCCCGTCGTCGACCTGCTTGAGCTTCTCCGGGTCGATCAGGTCGTGCTCGACGCAGTAGTCGTAGAGTTTCGTGCCACGAAACGGATAGAAGATGGACATCTGCATGATGTCCGGCTTTACGAGATCGTTCAGCGCCTCTGTTTCTCTGGTGAGTTCGTCGTCGTAAGGGACAGGGTATCCCCGCATGTTGAACGACGTAAGGGTTATCCCGTCTATCGTCCTGAGCATGGCGAACGCCTCAGTAATCTGTGCGTTGGTCATGTGCCGATTCAGGAACTTCCTCCTGAACTCCTCGTTGCCGCACTCGATGCCCAGGGCCATGTACCGGCACCCCGTATCCGCGAGCAACTCCACAACGGACGGCGTTATCTTCTCCACTCGCGACATGCAGCCATAAGGTACGCCCACTTCGGACTGGACGCGGCCGAACAGTTCGGTGATGTAGGGTTCGTCAAAGAAAATCATCTCGTCGCCAAAGTAGAAAATCTGGACCGGATAGTGTTCCTTTAACCACAGCAGCTCGGCAATCGTCTGCTCCACGCTTCTTGTGCGAAGGTAGTCGCGGTGGTAGACATCCAGATAGCGGCCATTGCAGCAGTAGGAGCAGTTGTACGGACACCCACGGGTGGCCCAGACATAACAGAACCCCGGCAGAGGGGAGTTCTGCACAACCGCCTCGTCGCTCGGGAAGAGACTGTATCTTAGATGCGGTAGCGTATCGAGGTCCGTAGGTGGCCGAATCGGGTTCACGACTACAGCCCCATCGGCAGCCCGATACCCCAGGTTGTCAATCACGTTGACGCCATCGGTGCCCATCGCTGCCAGGAAGTCCAGGACGAACTCCTCGCCCTCGCCAACACAGATGTAATCAATGTCGGGACACTCTTCGAGCACCTCGCCCTTGACGATAGTAGCGTGAATCCCACCCAGCAGGATTGTGATGTCGGAATACTGTTTCACCGCTGCGGCCAGCCTGGTCGCCTGTGCGTAGAACAGGCTGGAAGCGGACAGCAGGAGAGCGTCGTAATCGCCCGCCAGCACTACCCAGGCCACGCTATCGAGGTCGCCGCAATACGCCGTATCAAAAAAGTCAACGTGGTGCCCGGCGGCCATGGCCGAAGAAGCGACGTAGCCTGGTCCCCGGCTAACGTACTTGTCGTTGTTGAGATAGACCATCGCTATCCGCTTGGGATTCGTCATCGGCCCACTTTCAGGAAAGCCCTAGTTCCGATGGCTCGAAGACAACTCGTAAAGGTGTTGTTGTATTCGGTCCAACTCTCCGGCGTGAGCAACCTGTTCCATGTCTGCGAGAGCGGATCGCCGCCGAACCAATGCATCCCCAGACATTCCTCGGGCACCGACACGTCGGACTCGAAAATTTTGCCGATCTCTCTCCAGTCAAAAGGATAGACGGTGTTTTGCGGCAGCGTGGCGATGTCCATGTCGGGATACCGCTCTCGCAGTGCCCGCACCACCTGCACACCCGCCGCCTCGGAGGGGTGTTTCGCCTGCATGGGAGTCACGCCTGCAAACCGATACACCAGCTCGGTGCCGTACCACTGGTAGGATGGTACGTGACCGCATGGACCGCCGAGACCGTGTTGTAGGATGTCTCGAAATATCTGGCACTGCGGCTGCGAAGCACAGAAGCCAATGGCCATCATCCCGTCTTCCAGACAGAACGCCGCGTTCGTTGCTTCGATCTGCCGCCTGAGCGGCTCCAGCGACCGCAGCCACAGAACGTCCATATCCGAGTAAAACCCACCGGAAGTTGCAAGCGCTCCCCACTGGAACAAATCGCACGCATGCGCTGGTGCCAACGAATGGATCGGCGAACTCCAAGTCTCGCGAGTGACCCCTAGCGCATCCACCTCCTCGTTGTAATCGTGGCCGACGTAACCCGTGTCGTCGTTCTCGTGTGTGTTCCAACTCCTCCTTCCGCACTCCACTTCCGGCGA
>Ga0307380_10013031_pt1 | contig 10297 bp, 8 predicted proteins | sample UN3MG_FD_202239 | JGI IMG/M metagenome (GOLD analysis project Ga0307380, IMG submission 202239) | Soil microbial communities from Risofladan, Vaasa, Finland - UN-3 | ecosystem: Environmental > Terrestrial > Soil > Coastal area > Acid sulfate soil | place: Finland: Risofladan, Vaasa | collected... | reverse complement strand
TGTCGTTCGCCGAGCCGGTGAATGAAATCTGATCACCCAGGATGAAGACCGCGCCATTGGCGGGAGAAGTGATCGACGCTACCGGCGAGGAATTCCCGCCAGACCCGGAATCGGGAGCGCCCATCGAGATCTCGAAATCGAAACCGCCGCCGACGCCCAGATTGGAACTGTCGTCGGCTGGGAACACGCGGAATCGGAATGTGCCGGCGCTCGGCGGAATGAAATGTACCACTTCGGCGCGCCCGATCGTACCGCATTCGCCCCGGGCTGGGCATTCGCTGAACGTAACTTCGCCCGAGCCGGCCGCGACCTGCGACCAGGAACCCGGGGTCACCTCCCGCTCAAGAATGACCTCCAGATCCGGCGACCAGACGTTTTCCGGGATCCAGCAATCAGAGCCGAACCAAAACAGGCAGCCTTCGACGAAAGTTCCGTTGATGGTCGCGGTTCCGGCAATTGGTAATCCGACCAGGTCCGGGGTAACCGTGAATTCCTCGGTCCAGTTGCCGAAATCGGCGACGGTCTGATTGGCCAGCGAAATGGCGCCCGGATAGGCGTTCGGGACGTAGCTGGTGACGAGCGGATCGGCCTCGGCTACCGCGCTATAGGCGTCGATGACACCGTGGCCATATTCGTTGTCGATGCCAGGGGCGCCGCGGTCGTGGGCGGTGGAGGCTAGGATGTTCCGGACCTTGACATGGGGCAGTCCATCAGCGTTCGCGAGTACGAGAGTCGGATCGGCTTCGAGCATCAGGGCGATGACGCCGGAGACGAAGGGGGCCGACATGGAAGTACCGCTGGCGATCGCGTAGGCGTTAGCGGTGCTTCCTATATAAGACGACAATACTTTCGATCCAGGCCCGACGATGTCGGGCTTTATTCTGATCGCAGCGCCATTGCTGTCAACGACCGGACCGCGGCTGGAGAAAGAATTCAGATATAGTCCATCGTCCTGCCAATTGGTCGACGGATCACCGGTCCACTCAGCCGCCGAGCCCACGGTTATAGCATTTTCCGCAACGCCGGGGGTTCCGACCGTGCTCCACAGCGCACCGGAATTTCCGGCGGAAACCACAACGATCTTGGGCGTGTTGGACTGGCTGCAGGTGGGCGAAGACGCGGAATCGGCGACGCAGTTGACCGCAATGCTCAATGGGTCGGTTCCGTCGGTACCGGGTCCGCCAAGGCTCATCGACAGGATGTCGACGTCATTTCGGCCAGCGCACCACTCGATCCCCTCGATGACCTGAGCGTCGCTGCCGCTGCCGTTTGCGTCCAGAACCTTTGCCACGACAAGGCTTGCGCCGGGCGCAACGCCGATCGCGTCGTCAGCGAGCGAGGTTCCACCAACGCCATCGCCGGTCGAAATTCCGGAGACATGAGTGCCATGGCCCTGATCGTCGTACGGCTCCAGTTGACCGTTGACCGCGTCGTGAAACTCCTGCGGACCAAGCAGCGTCAAACCCGGCCCCTTGGTGTTGAACTGTTCATGCGAAGCATCGACCCCGGTGTCGATCACACAGATAGTGACCCCGGACCCGTCAAAACCGAAATCGGCCCGCGCGGCGGTGACGCCCATGTCGTCATTTGAGGGAATGTCGAATGCGCTCACCGTGGCGTTCTCGGAAATCTTGAACAGGCCATTTGCCCGCGATAGGCCGCGAATTTGCCCGGCCGTCAGCGACGCCTGAAAGCCATTGATCACCGTAAACTCTCGTGTGACAGTGAATGGACCCGCAGCTGCCCGGCCACGGCCGACCGCATTCGGCCCCTCGAAAATCACGATAACGTCAAACCGTTCGCCATTTCCGCGCCCCGCCATGCGTGCGGCGAGACCGTCTTCGATCCGGTCACGATTGACGTCGGCGCGCTGATTTGCGACGGCAGCACCCGGCGGCGTGGTCGGGGCGGCGCCGGGCGGCGTCTCGATCGACGCGGCCGCTGCTGGGCCAGCCAACAGCAGCGCCAGCCCGAAAGCACTTGCAATGAGTATTATCGCCGCGAAGATGGCTTCGAGTTTCGGCATCCAGCCTTCGGCAAGACCCAAAGGCCGAGTAGCACCTGAACTCGCGAAGTTGCCGTCACGATTACCGCCATTGCCGTTCATGTTCATCGCGAATCCCCCGGGACCAAATACAAACCAGACCGCCGCCCGCGAGCCTCGCACGACCTCTTTTGAGGCTCTCATCTGCACAAAGACTATCACAACCAAAGATTGAATCAAAATGCCGAGTCCATTGATCCCATGGATTTTTGTGCGTTTTTGAAGCGAATTCCCGGCTTGGCAACAATAAGTTTAAAATCAAAACTCAAGAGATCACATTAAGATACTAATCGCCCTTATAAAATTTCTTGCAGGAATTGGATCAATCCGGTGATTCGGCGGTCGATATAGGCTGGCGCGGTGGCGCCAGCCTGATGGCACAGCCAGACAGTGGCCATGCCCAGGGTCTTCGGCACCTCGAGGTTCCGGGCATCGTCTTCGACCATTGCGGCGCGGTTGGGGTCGTGCCCAGACAGCCGGATGATGCGGTCATAAGCATCAGCCTGCGGCTTTGGCACCAACGCCTTGTCCTCGATGGCGTAGACCGCATTGAACACTCCCTCCAACCCGCGCGCCGCCAGCACCCGAGCAGCATGCGAGCGAGCACCGTTGGTGTGGACGATCTTGGTACCCGGCAGGCGGCGGATCGCGGTGGCGAGCTCGGCATCGGGCTTCAGCGCCGAGAGGTCGATGTCGTGGGCCTCGTCGAGGAACCGCTCCGGGGCAATGCCGTGATGATCGATCAGCCCGCGCAGCGTGGTGCCATGGCGCTGCCAGTATGTGCGTCGCAAGGCTTCCGCCTCGGCCTTGGTGACGCCGAGCTCGCGGATGATGAAACCGGTCATACGAGCGTTGATCTGGTCGAAAAGGCGGGCCGAGGGGTGGTATAATGTGTTGTCGAGGTCGAATATCCAAGTCTCGACATGGGAAAACATCGGCGAACAGCGCTCCAGCGGGTACGGTTGCCAATCTGTAGCGGAATTTGTCAGGCGGGGGGAGAGACAAATGGCGGAAGCAGAGTTTTGGGCTGGCGAGATGGGCAAGGAATGGGCACGGCGGGCCGACGCGCTAGACCGGCAGCTCGCTGCGGCGGGGGCCGCTGGATTGACGGCGCTGGCGGCGCGGCCGGGTGAGTGTATCCTCGATCTCGGGTGCGGCAGCGGCGCGACCACGATTGAGCTGTGCCAGGCTGTCGGTCCAGATGGCGCGGTGACCGGGGTCGATATTTCGTCCGATCAGGTGGCGGCGGCGCAGACCCGGCCGGGCAACGAACGCGCCGAGTTCGTGGTCGGAAACGCTGAGACCTGGCCGTTCGAGGCGGCAACCTACGACGCCCTGTTTTCGCGCTTCGGCTGCATGTTCTTTGGCGACCCGCCCGCCGCCTATGTCAATATCCGCCGGGCGTTGAAGCCAGACGCGCGCGTCGTGCTGGTGGTTTGGCGGGCGTTAAAGCTGAACCCCTGGGCAGATGTACCAGCGCGGGTCGGCGCCGAGGTGCTTGGTCCGACCGAGCCACCGGTGCTGGGGGCCCCCGGCCCCTTCGCCTGGGCCGATCCGGTGATCTTTCAGCCGATTCTGGAAGGTGCCGGGTTCACCGGGCTAGAATGGGCGGAGCAGCCGATTACGATGCAGATCGGCGAGGCGGGCCAGGAAGGGCCGATCGCGCGGGCAGTAGCGATGCTGATGCGCGTCGGGCCGTTGGCGCGGCGGCTGAAGGGACTACCGACGGAGGAGCGAACCACGATCGCCGCCCGGCTGGCGCCGAAGCTGGAGCCGTTTGTCGAGGATGGTTGGGTGAGGTTGCCTGGAACGATCTGGGTGGTCCGCGCCCGGGCGTGACCGGGAGCGGCAGATATTCGCCTCTCCCCCCTTGCCCGTCTACTCCTTCGGCTTGAACTCCAAGGCCACGCCGTTCATGCAATATCGCAGCCCGGTCGGCTTTGGGCCATCCTCGAAGACATGACCCAAATGAGCGTCGCAGCGGGCGCAGTGGACCTCGGTGCGGCGCGAGAACCAGGACCGGTCCTCCTGGGTCTCGATGGCGTCGTCAGTAGCGGGCCGGTAGAAGCTGGGCCAGCCGGTGCCGGATTCGAATTTATGCGCCTGATCGAACAGGTCCGCCCCGCAGCAAACGCAATGAAATTGGCCCGGCTGCTTTGGGAAGTTATCGTGGGTATGGGGCCGCTCGGTGCCGTGACCGCGGGTCACCTGAAAGGCCTCCGCAGACAGAATTTCGGCCCATTCAGCCTCGGTCCGTGTCACTTTCTCCGCCATTTTGCATACTTCCTTTCCCTTGAACGCGCGGCGCTCATACTCATGTAAGGTTTCGTGCCCACTATATAGGGTAGAATTGCCGCCGGCGAGGGCAGGTGAAGAATTCGTGAGGCTCCGGAATGCCTATATTCCTGGCGGAAAAATACAAGGTGCGGCTGGCGACGACGAAGGCCGATGTGATCGGCTGCCAGCAACTGCGGTATCTGACCTTCATCGAACAGCGCGGGCTGGACCGGGGAGCGCAAATGAGTCGGCTCGATCGCGACGAGTTCGACGCGATCTGCGGCCATATGATGGTCGAGGAGACGCGAACCGGAAAGCTGGTTTGCTGCTTCCGTATGTTGCACCTGAACAACGGCAGCGAGATCGTGCGCAGCTATTCGGCGAAATATTACGAGCTGTCAAAACTGGCGGCCTATCCCGGCCAGATGGTCGAAATGGGGCGATTCTGCATTCATCCGGCCTATCGCAACCCGGCCATCCTGCGGGTCGCCTGGGCGGCGATGAGCCGGTTCGTTGATCAGGAGGGAGTAGAGCTGCTGTTTGGCTGCTCCTCGTTCCACGGTGTCGACGCCGAGGCGTACATGGACGCCTTCGCGCTGTTGAAGGAGAAGCATCTGGCGCCAAAGCGCTGGCTGCCCCGGGTCAAGGCGCCAAACGTATTTCGCTTCGCCCGTTTGTTAAAGCTGATGCGGCCGGACGTTAAGCAGGCGCTCAGGCTCATGCCGCCGCTGCTGCGCACCTATCTGGTGATGGGTGGCTGGGTGTCGGACCATGCGGTGATCGACAACGATCTGAACACGCTGCATGTGTTCACCGGGGTCGAGATCAAACGGATGTCACCAACGCGAGCCCGCATGTTGCGCCGCGCCGGCGTATGATGTTCAATTCATAATCTGGATTCTTTTGAATCTCGCCGGACTATGAGCAACTCGAGACGCTCCGACATATAACAGTTTGGCGTCAGGATATTTGTTCAGGCCGAGACACGCCCATTGGTCTGTGTCGAAAATTTCATAAGCCAGTCGAGAATGCTGAAATCGATTGCGGATTAATCTCAGAACATGTTGCATAAATTGGCTCGGCCTGAAGCACCAACGCCGCGAGCCAGTGAGGCGCAATCCAGGGGGTCGGTCGATGAAATTCCACCTTGCCATCAACATGGAGCGCCTGGCGCCCGACATTGACATGCGGGCCGTCGAGCGACACACGCTCGAGATGGTGCAGATGGCGGATCGGGGTGGGTTCGAGATTGTCTGGGCGGCCGAGCATCACGCGCTCGAGATGACCATCGCGCCGAACCCGTTCCAGATCTTGACTTGGTGGGCGGCGCATACCGAGCGCATCCGGTTGGGTACCGGCGTCGTCGTCGCACCCTACTGGCACCCGATCAACGTTGCGGGCGAGGCGGCGCTGCTGGACCTTTATAGTGGCGGGCGGTTGGAATTCGGCATCGGCTCCGGCGCATACCAGCGCGAGTTCGACCGCATGCATAACGGACTGAAGCAGTCCGACGCCTGGCGCTACATGCAGGAGATGCTGCCGGTGGTAAAGGCGTTGTGGGCCGGGGACATTGCCCATGAGGGCGAGTACTGGTCTTTCCCCACCGCGACCTCGGTGCCAAAGCCAATCCAGCAGCCCCACCCGCCGATCTGGGTCGCGGCGCGGGCGCCAATCACCTTTGACTACGCGGTCGATCATGGCTGCAACATCATGTCCTGGCCGCTGACCCGGCCAATGTCGGAGGCCGAGCTGTACAAGTCGCGCCTCGACGACGCGATGGTGAATCATTCCGGCAAGGCCCGGCCGACCTTCGCGATGATGCGCCATACAGCGCTTTCTGACCGCGAAGCTGATTGGGAGGTGCCGGTCCGCGCCGCCCAACGCCAGCTTGGCCAGTTCGAAAACTTGTTCAAGAACCTCGGCGACGTGAATGATGGCTTTCCGCAGGAGCTTGACTTGGCGTCGATTGCCAATCGGGTCGAGTACGACCCAAAGATGCTGCACGAGAACCTGATGTTCGGCACGCCCGACCAGGTGATCGCCAAGCTGAAGCCGTATCAGGATCTCGGCGTCGACGCCTTCATCTACTATGCCAGCCTCGGATTGGGCCAGAAGGAGCAGAAGCGTTCGCTGGAGCTGTTCTGCAACGAGGTCATTCCAGCTTTCAACTGATGCCTAGCCCGAAGGAATCCAATCGATGACGCAGCATGTGGAAGTGACGCGATCCGGGGCTGTTCTGGAGGTTTGTCTCAACAAGCCCAAGGTCAACGCCATCGACCAGCCGATGAGCCGCGAGTTGGGCGCGGCCTTCGCCCTGTTGCGCGACGACCCGGAGCTTCGCGTCGGTATCCTGACGGCGACGGGGGATCGGATCTTCTCAGCCGGGTGGGATCTGAAATCGCTGAACGACGGCGATACCAAGCTCGATAACTGGTGGGAGGACGGCGACTACGGCGATGGCGGCTTCGCCGGGCTGACCGAAAACTGGAACCTGAACAAGCCGGTGATTGTGGCGTTGAACGGCCTGGCCATTGGTGGCGGCTTCGAGCTGGCCATGGCCGGTGACCTGATCATTGCCGCTGATCATGTGGAATTCGCCCTGCCGGAGATGCCGCTCGGCATGGTGCCGGACGCCGGGGCGCTGCAACGCCTGCCGCGCCGGTTGCCCTACAACATTGCCATGGAAATGTTCCTACTCGGCCGCCGGATGCCGGCTGACGAGGCGGCGCACTTCGGTCTGGTCAACAAGGTCGTGCCCTATGCCGAGCTGATGCCAGCCGCCCGCGCCTGGGCCGCTCAACTCGCCGAGGCTGCACCTCTGGCTCTGCAAACCGTCAAGGAGGCGCTGCGGGCCATCGAGGCGGTGCCGCTACAGCAGGCGTTCCAGACCATGCGCACCGGCAATCTGCCAACTTACCGCGCCATGTTGAAGTCCGAGGACGCCGAGGAAGGCGTGCGGGCCTTCGTCGAGAAACGCGCGCCTGTGTTCAAGGGACGTTAGGAGGCGCCATGACCCGACCCACTCCCTTCAACGTCCGGCGTGTTGCCAGCATCGGCGGCGGCCCGATCGGCGCCGGTTGGACGGCGCATTTCCTCGCGCGTGGCTATGATGTGACTGCATACCTGCACGATCTGGCCGAGGAGCCAGTGTTCCGCGGCATCGTCGATACCGCCTGGATCAGCCTCGAGGCGTTGGGGCTGGCTGACGGCGCCTCCCGCACCCGATTAGCCGTCACCACGGACCTTACTGAGCTGGCGCGCGATGCCGATTTTGTCCAGGAAAGCGCGCCCGAGAACCTCGCCGTCAAGCAGGCATTGTATGAACGGCTCGGGCAGTTGGTGCCCGGAGATGTGATCATAGCCTCCAGCACGTCGGGCCTGACCATGACCGAGATACAGGCGCGCTGCTCGACGCCAGGACGCACCGTCGTTGGCCACCCGTTCAACCCGCCATATCTGCTGCCGCTGGTCGAGATTACCGGCGGCGCCAGGACCGATCCGGGTGCAATTGCCTGGGCGCGTGATTTCTACCAGATCGCGGGTAAAGCGCCGCTGGTGCTGAAGAAGGAGATCCCCGGCTTCATCGCCACCCGGCTGCAGGAGGCCCTATGGCGCGAGGCGCTGCATATGGTCGCCAATGGCGAGGCGACGCCCCAAGATATCGACACCGCGCTGATCAACGGGCCGGGGCCGAGGCTGGCGTTGATGGGCCAGTGCATGGCCTTCCATGTGGCCTGCGGAGCGGGCGGTATGGCCACCAACCTCGATCAGTTCGGCCCGGCGCTAAAACTGGCCTGGACCCGGCTCAAGGCCCCCGAGCTGACCCAGGAATTGCGCGACCGCATGGTAGATGGCTGTAACGAGATGGCCGCCGGGCGGCATTTCGAGGCGATGGCCGCCGACCGCGATCGCGGCATCGTGGCTATCCTCAAGGCGATCCGAGAGGCCGCACAGCCGGCATCTTGATCTTCTCAATGAACGAGAACACCGTCCCCGGCCACGACGGCGCCGAATCCTGATCGGGCCAGGCCTGCCGGTACTCGCTCGGCTTCTTGCCAAAGCAGCGGGCGAAGGTCTGCGAGAAATACGACATCGAGTTGAAACCGGTCGCCGCCGATACCTCGCGGATAGATAATCGGGTACTGGTCAACAGCACCCGGGCGTGCTGCAACCGCAAAAGTTGGCTAAACTGCACGGCGGAGCAACCAATATAGCGCTGGAACAGGCGCTCGAGCTGACGCTGCGAGATGCCGATCCGCACTGCGATCTGGGGCACCGTCAGCGGCTCGTCGATGTGCTGCTCGATCATCGTCACAGCGGCGCGCAAATCGGCCGGGATCCGGTCGGTTGCCGCCCCCAGCGTGTGGCGCTGAGCAACCGCCGCGCCGCGCACCGGGTGGTGCAGTATCTGCTCGGCAACCTCGAACGCCAATTGTTGCCCGTGCCTCTCGGCAATCAGGTGCAGGCTCAGGTCCAATGTCGCGGTGCCACCGGCGCAGGTCATGATGCTGCCATCCACAGTGTACAGTTGCTCGCGCATGTCTACCCGTGGAAACTGCTCGGCAAATCCGGGCATCCATGACCAGTGGGTAGTCGCCATGCCGTCGCCGAGAAGCCCGGCGCGGGCCAGCACATAGATACCCAATTCGACGGCCACCAACCGAACACCCTTGCGGTGCAGTCGCCGCAGCCAGGTCAGCAGGGCGGTGCTGTGGTAGTGCTCGGCGCCCCAACTGCCGCAGATGAGCACGGTTGACGGATCGCCCGCCTCGGCCAGCTTCGCGGTGGCCTGGCGCATTCCGTTGCTGGCGACCACGTCGCCTGCCTCGGCGGACAGATATTCCCAACGGTACAACGTCCTGGGTGCTAAATAGTTGGCGATCCGCATCGGCTCGAGCAGCGCGGCCATCGACATCATATTGAAGCGTGGCAGCAGGACGAAGGCGACGTCGGTCGGCTCCGGCTTTTCTTGTGGGCCTATTCTTGGCATTCCTCGCCTCCCTGTTGCTGGCAGGTTAGCGATAAACAGACCCGTCGAAAAATAAAAAATTGTGGCGATTAATTCGTAGATCGTTCCACGACGGCGGAACACACTATTGCGAAATAACTCGGGAGGGTTGCCGTGAACTACGACGTGATTGTTACCTGTGCGGTGACCGGGGCCGGGGATACGGTCGGGCGGCATCCGAGTGTTCCGGTGACCCCGCGCCAGATTGCCGATGCGGCGATCGAGGCGGCGAAGGCAGGTGCAGCCATCGCCCACATCCATGTCCGCAATCCCGAAACCGGCAAGGGCTCGCGCGATCCTGAATTGTTCAAGCAGGTGGTCGACATGGTCCGGTCCAGCGACACCGATGTTGCGATCAACCTGACCTCCGGCATGGGCGGCGATTGGGTTCCCAGTGACGAAGATCCGGCGATGCCCGGCCCCGGCACCGACATGATCGGTCCGCTGGAACGATTGGCCCATGTAAAAGGCCTGCTGCCCGAGATTTGCAGCATGGATTGCGGCACGATGAATTTCGGCAATGGCAACGAGATCTACATCTCGACCCCGCCCTATCTGCGCAAGATGGCCGCGCTGACCAAGGAATGGGGCGTCAAACCCGAGCTTGAAGTGTTCGAGCTGGGCCACATACGCTTTGCCAAGCAGATGATCACTGAGGGTTTGATCGCCGACCCACCGATGTTCCAGATCTGCCTCGGCATCCCCTGGGGTGCTGACCAGACCGTCGATACTATGAAGGTGATGAAGGACGAACTGCCTGCGGGCGCCAGCTGGGCCGGGTTCGGCATCTCGCGGATGCAGATGCCGATGGCGGCAGCCGCCGTGGCAATGGGCGGCAATGTCCGGGTCGGGCTCGAGGATAACGTCTGGCTCGACCGTGGTGTCCTGGCCTCCAACGGCCAGCTCGTCGAGCGTGTCGTTGGTATCATCGAGCGCATGGGTGCGCGGGTGCTGACCCCAGCGGAGGC
>Ga0307380_10013030_pt1 | contig 10297 bp, 7 predicted proteins | sample UN3MG_FD_202239 | JGI IMG/M metagenome (GOLD analysis project Ga0307380, IMG submission 202239) | Soil microbial communities from Risofladan, Vaasa, Finland - UN-3 | ecosystem: Environmental > Terrestrial > Soil > Coastal area > Acid sulfate soil | place: Finland: Risofladan, Vaasa | collected... | reverse complement strand
CCGGTGGGAGCAGAATAGACTTCCACCAAACCGGCTCAATCCGTGTCAGATCCAGCCTCACAAGCTTCCGTGCCATCGAGGTTATTCCACTATGCTCCGCCAGACGTGTCCTCACCAGTCGACCCATCGGACACGCTGCGTGACAATGATAGCACTTCTCCGGGAGCTTGAGCGCGGGGAGAGCGGCTCACGCACGTTGTTGCTTCGGTAGCCTTGTGCGCCTCTGGCGCATTGCTGCCGAAGCCTCCCCCGGCCGTTCGTCGTCGGCCGTTCTGTAGGGCGGGGACACCGATCCCCGCCGGCCGTTGGCCGTTCTGTAGGGCGGGCATGCGCTCCTGGCGAATGCCCGCCGCCCGTTTGCATTTTCTGTGGGAGCGGCACTTGTCCGCCTCCGGCGGATTCCTGTCGCGACCCCTTCAGTTCCGTAGGGCAGGAGCAATTGGCGGCTCGTCCTTCCGAACGCCAAGGCCGCTGTCTCCTGCCCGTCGCACCCCATTCCGCCTACGCAAACATCTTCGAGCGGACTCGATGCGTCCCTCCCACCACACCCGCCGGCCGTCGCCGTTCCCCATCTGTCATCCCGACCGAAGCGGAGGGATCCGTTCCGAAACCAGCGCCTTCGCGCAGCGAAGGCCATCCTCATCCCATCTTGTCATCCCGAACGAAGCGGAGGGATCCGTTCACCAACAAACGCCTTCGCCCCGCGAAGGCTGTCCTCTGCTGTAGGGCGGGGATAGCTCCGCTATCCCCGCCGCCCCTTCACCCTTCCCGCATCGTACGCCGCCGGGGCCATCCCCGTTCCATACGAGCGCCACAGTCGTCTTGGTGGGAACCGAACACGTTCTCTACGACCCACGCCGCCTCCAACGGGTGGAAGCGGCGTACGATGCGCCCTATCCTAGGAAACCCCCGCTCGCCGCCGGCGACCCAAGAACACATCCACCCTATCGCAATGCTGATCTCAGGTGGGGAACCGCGTCACCCCCCGCACGAGCGTCCCCCCGTAGTCCGGGCGGGAGTGCGCCGGGGCAGTGGCACGACAAAGGCCCGCACCATCCTGTCCATCCGACCAGCCGCGACACACCGTAACACCCCACCCGCCACACTCCCTGCCCGCTATCTCTATGAGAGGACTGTCTCTCGTTGCGCGGTATGGCGCGGCGGGGACCGAACCGGCACCGGGTCGCTGCTATCCCAGCGAGTCAGGAGTGGAGCAGGTGACTGCCTTCGGTCTGGCTGCCTAGCATGGCGCTCAGGAACGCCCGCCAACACCCCCTTGACATCTGTATAGTACGAGATATAATAGCCCTGTAAGTAGAGCATTATATAACCGATGCCTGGAGTTGTCCCGTGGCATACAACGAACCCAAGGGAGTTAGGGCTCCTCGTGACCGGTGGGTGTTGATCGATGTTCTTGTTGACCACGGCAAAGGACAACACGCTCTCGCAATTGGCGAGTGGCGCGGCGGCGGCCCTGCACATGACCAGCGTGTGTTCGCGATGCGCTGGAATGGTGACGATAACTACGCGGGACATCCAACTTCTCGCGGTATCGCTACCTGGTTCATCGTTCCGAGCACCTACAACTCCGCACTCCTTGAGGAACTCCCAGAGGAGAAGAAGGTCCTTGCCACAGCTCTTCTGGAGAAGTGAGTCCTGGTTCGGAGAGAGGTATGCATCATGACGCCTCTGCACGCAGCGGCAGCTCAAGGGATGGTAGAGAGCGTGACAGCAATGCTCGCCAGCGGAGCCGATCCGAACGTCACTGACACCCCTGGTCGGACGCCGCTACACTACGCAGCGAGCCAAGGCCACACCGAGGTGGTGAAGCTGTTGCTCGGCGCGGGTGCCGACCCCAACGCTACAGGCCCCCACGGAGGGACGACGCTACATCATGCAGCGATGAATGGCCAGACTGAGGCCGCGAACCTGCTGCTCGCCTGGGGGGCCAGTCCGAATGCTGAAACCATGTATGGTTCGACCCCGCTACACTATGCGGCACTCAGGGGGTTCGCCGAGACGGTGAAGGTCTTACTCGTCGCGGGGAGCGATCTAGACGCGGTGCAGAGAGATGGTCGGACAGCTCTCGTCCTTGCAGTAGACAATGGGCAGGCTGAGGCAGCAAAGGCGTTGCTCGCCTCGGGAGCCGTGTGGCACGGAGAGGACGACCGCGGTCAAACGCCGCTCCATTGACGCCCGTTGTCCCTGCAAGCCGCCCACAGAGCCGTCGGGAGGATCCGGTGACGAGGGCAGGGCCACTCCGTTGGGCGGTGGGCCAACCCGCGGAACACTCACCAAGACGCAGAAGGAGGCAACGTGGCTACAGAGAGATCATTGGTCTGTGAGCAGTGCGGGCCGTCGCCCGCGCCGGGATCCCTATTCGATGTTCTTATGGCCAAAGCACGCGGCGACGGGTTGCAGTGCCCCCGATGCTCCGCGCAAGCGGAACTACACCTGAGGTTCAGCTTCGGTCTCAACGCGTCCGACACTGAGTCTACGGTCCTGGACTCCTTCATCCCCCGTTGCCCTGAGGAATGGCCGGGTAGCGCCGACAGCAAGGTGACGTTCTACCCATTCCTGGTGGTGCTTCAACGGCACGGGCGAGGACTCGCGACATGGTTTCCTTACTGGCACACTGTGGAGACAACGGCAGGCAAGACGAGGTCGAAGTATGGGCAGTGGGCCCCCTTCATGGACTTCTGTCTATTCGAGGACCTGCTTGCCCAAGCGCAAGCCAAAGGCTATCTCTGCAAGGCGGCGATTAGACTTGAGAAGCCGGGGCTTGGCCTGAAGGAGATGTGGCAGCTGCTCCTGCCTCCTTGGGGCGGCACGCGGCCCGTGGATGTGAATGACCCGAAGCCCGACGCTGACACCCAACCACCAGACGACCCTGTTGAGCCGAAGAATGATAGCGGTTGGTCGCCCAGGCAACGCGCATACAGGCAGTTCTACATAGACCTCTTGTCCCGCCTGAAGAAGCGCTACCCTCAACTGCGTACGAACAAGAAAATCGGAAAGGATGCCCACCTCCTGCTGCCATCCGGAAAGAGCGGCATCCAGCACGCCTTCGCTTTTCGTCCTAGCGGGCATTTCGAGGCGGCGGTCTACATGGATAGCTTGCGGAAAGACAAGGACAAAGTGAAGGGGTGGTACTGTACCTTGATGGGCCACAGAGGAGAGATCGAAAGGTGCTTCGGACATAGCCTGAACTGGGAGAGACTCGACCATAGGGCAGCTTCCCGCATCTCCGTAGAGCGACCGGGCTCCCCCCAACTCTCTCCCGAGGAACTCGACGATCTGAAGGAATGGGCCCTTGATATGTATGGCCGCTTCCTCCGGTGCTTCGCCGACCGTATACAGAACCTATAGCGTCCATCCGAGTAGCGCGCCCAAGCCTGCCCAATCCCCCCCCGGCGCCCTCAACATAGGGGGCGCACGCACCTGACTACGAGCGCCTAACGAACGTCACGTGGGGTAACACATTTCCATCGCACGAGCATCCCCCGTAGCCCGGGCGGGAGGGCGCCGGGGCGAGGTGCGGCCGCCACTCCAACCTCCCCCCTCTCCGCGCGCGGGGAGGGGGCCAGGGGGTGGGGTTTCTTCGGCGCCTCGGCCGCTTCCTTACCAGGCCCCCGCCTCGCTTCCCCCTACCTGCTATCTCACTAAGCAATCGCTATGACGTATACCAAACGAACCATGCTGTTCGCGCCCCCCTTCGCACTCGTCCGAACCGGCCCATCCCGGCCCCCTCCCGCCCCTCCCCCCGACGGCCGTGCCGAAGACGGCCATTCCGTGCCGAAAGGCGTGCCGTTCGTGCCGTTTCGCGTGCCGCGCGAGGCCGCCCCCGTGCCGATCAGGTCCCTTTTTCGCCCTTCGGCCGTCAGGCCACCGGACGAACGTACAACGCCTCGCCTACTCCCCCGAGCGGCCGATGATCGGCCGCTCCACCACGGCGTCCCCGGCCGCCGCGAGCTTCTCCTTGAACACCGCCGCCAGCGCCGGGGTGTTCTCGATCTTCATATTGCTGTTGTGTGCCGGGTCGTCGTCGTTCTCCCACTCCTCGTCCCACCACGAGAACCCGATCACCCGCGGCCACCGCCTCCCAAGAATATCGCTCAGAGCGTCTCCAGCCCACTTCTCCGGCGAAATCAGCGGACAGCCCGCGGTGCATCCGAATTCGATGACGATCACCGGCTTGCCCGGAGCCAGCCTCTCCAACCGTGGGTAGGCGCCATCCATCTGCTTGCGGAACGTCTCGTACTCGTCCGCAGTAGGCTCCTGCGGCCCGTAGGCGCTCACGGCGACCCAATCGACGTACCCATCCCCCGGATAGTAGTTCTCGAACCTGTTCCACCCATCCTCAGGCCAATCGCTGGAGTTCACGTGGAACACCCATGTGATGCTTCGCGCCCCCTGCCCCCGGATCAGATCGACGATATGCCGATAGGCCGCCGCGAACCGCTCCGGCCCGTCCGGCTTCGCCGGGTCGCCGAACCCTTCCAGCGTCCCTGCGCCGTGGTGGAGCCCATTCCAGGGGAACCACTCCCCATTGCACTCCGTCCCGAATTCGACGATCAGAGGCCCCGCAAACTCAGCCGCCTGCCTCCCCCACCGCTCGATGTCGGCGTCCAACTTACCCGCCAGAACCGCCTCTATGCTGAACCGATTGGCCGTCCCCTCCTCTTCCTCCCTCAGCATGAGCCGGATATGGGGGACAGCGCCCATCTCCCGAATCCACTGCGCCGTCTCCTTGGGAAAAGCGGTGCCCTGGTACCAGTTATGGGAGAAAGAGACCCAGGCCACGCGCTTGCCGGCGGCTGCCTCGTAGGAGAGCACCTGGGCCGGCGTGATGTCGTCTTCCATGCCCGAGCTGCCGCCGGGGAAGACGCCGTGGTAGAGCTTCCCGGAGGGCGGTTCCGCCACCATCTGTGACGTGCCGGCCGGCGGGGATGCCTCGCATCCACCGAAGCCGGTGGTGAGCAGCAGAGAGGCAGCGAGAGCGAGTGCGGACCAAATGGGTTGTTGCATTTGTGACAGCCGTCCTTCCTTCTTCTTCGGTAACCGGAAGACGCGGCCCCGGCCTGTCTGGGCGGCAGGAGGCGCGTTCCTATCCGATTCTGCCGGGGTGGCGCACGCCCCTGCGTCGGGAGGGCAGGAGACCAGCCGCCACGGCGCCCACGCTCACCCTACAGTTCGCTGTACTGGGTGACGAGCGGGCCCTTCTGAAGGACGGGGAAGTGCGACTCGAAGGTCGGCCGCTCGTGCGTGTAGATGATGCCGATGGGGATTTGGTCGCCCCAGGTGAAGGCGAGCTGGAGGGCGGCGGCGCGGTCGTGGGGGTCGTGGGAGTCGTCGATCTTCTTCACGCGGTCGCGGTACCACTTGAAGGTGTTCTGCTTGTTGTAGGTGGGGCAGGGCTGGAGGATGTCGAGGAGGGCGAAGCCGCCGGTGTGCTGGAGGGCGGCGACCATCATCTCCTGGAGGTGCTTGGGGTCGCCGGCGAAGGCGCGGGCGACGAAGGAGCATTGCTCGACGATGGCGATGGCCAGCGGGTTGAAGGGGAGGCTGGCGACGCCGTGGACCTGGAGCTTGGTGGTGAAGCCGAGTTCGGAGGTGGGCGAGGCCTGGCCTTTGGTGAGGCCGTAGACCTGGTTGTTGTGGACGAAGGCCTTGAGGCCGATGTTGCGGCGGAGGTTGTGCAGGAGGTGGTTGCCACCTTCGCCGTACATATCTCCATCCCCGGAGGTGATGACGACTTCGAGGGCGTGGTTGGCTAGCTTGATGCCGGCGGCGGCGGGGAGGGCGCGGCCGTGGAGGCCGTTGAACACGTTGGCGCCGCTGACGTAGTGGGGCAGCTTGGCGGCCTGGCCGATGCCGGAGACGAGGACGAGCTGGTGGCGGTCGAGGCCGACCTCGTCCACTGCCTTGTCGAAAGTCTTCAATATGGAGTAGTTGCCGCAGCCGGGGCACCAGGCGATGTCTGAGTCGAAGAATGGCTTGTCGATCATTGTGAGATCCTCCGGGCGATTTCCTCGGCGGTAAAGGGCAGGCCGTCGTACTTGGTCATCAGGTCGCATTGGGTGAGAACCCCGGCCTGGCGAAGGATGGCGGCAAACTGGCCGGTCTGGTTGCATTCCACTGATGTGATCTTCTCGCGTTCGCCGATGGTGGCGCGCAGGGCCTCGGCGTCGAGCGGCCAGACCTGGGTGAAGTGGAGCATGGCGGCGGAGCCGCCGTTGGTGTTGATGAGGTCTACGGCCTCGCGGCAGGGGCCGTAGGTGGAGCCCCAGGCTATCAGCAGGTGCCTGGCATCTTCGGGGCCGTACCATTCGGGCGGGAGTGCCTCGGCGAGGATGCCGGCGAGCTTGCGCATGCGCTTGTCCTGCTGCTCGATCCGAGTCGGAAGGTGGTCTGTGATGTGGCCGTCGGCGCCGTGCTCGTCGGAGTCAACCAGCACAAAGGTGGGGCCGCCGGGAATGGCGCGGGGGGAGAGGCCGGAGTCGGTGACGGCATAGCGCAGATAATCGGCAGGCGGGTCCTCGACGATATGCCGGTCGATGGGGCGGTAGGTGGTGTCGAGCCCGGGGCAGTTCTTGCGGATGTCGGCGAGGAACTGGTCGCTCATGAGTATGACGGGACTCTGGTGCTTGTGGGCGATCTGGAGGGCGTGGCGGGTGAGATCGTAGCACTGCTGGGGCGTGCCGGGGGCGAAGACGGCACGGGGAAACTCGCCGTGGCCGGCGTGGAGGGCGAAGAGGAGGTCCTGCTGGGCGGTGCGGGTGGGGAGGCCGGTGGCGGGGCCGGGCCGCTGGCCGAGGACGATGAGGATGGGCAGCTCCAGCATCCCGGCGAGGGAGAGACCCTCGACCATGAGAGCGAAGCCGCCGCCGGAGGTGGTGGTCATGGCGGGGACGCCGGCGTAGGTGGCGCCGCAGATCATGTTGACGGCGGCGATCTCGTCTTCGGCCTGCTCGACGACGATCCCGTAGCGGTCGGCCACCTGCGCCAAGAAGGTGATGACGCCGGTGGAGGGGGTCATGGGGTAGGCGGTGGCGAGCTTGACGCCGGCGGTGGCGGCGCCGAGGCCGACGGCTTCGCTGCCGGAGCAGATGGCCGTGGGCGCGTTGCTGGGCGGGGGCCCCTGGAGCTTGGCGGCGTGGTCGCGAACCAACTCGGCTCCTTTGCGGGCGCAGGCGAGGTTGGCCGCCACGACGTCGTCGCCTTTCTTGGCGAAGCGCGCGGTGAGGTTGGCTTCGATCCCGGCGAGATCGTAGCCGAGGAGGGTGAGCGCGGCGCCGGCGGCGACGGTGTTGGCCATGATGGCCGAGCCGCCGACTTCCTTGGCGACCTTCTCGAACTCGATGGCGATGACGTTGTCGCCGTCGAGGCCGTTGTAGAGGATGATGCCCTGCTCGGTCAGATCGCTCCGGAGCCAGTCTCGCGCCTCGCCGGTGAGAGCGACGAGGAGGTCGGCCTTCTCGCGCCCGGAGAAGAGTTCGACGTCGGCAATCCTGACATCGTACCAGTTGAGGCCGCCTCGGATGCGCGAGAGGTATGTCTGGGTGGAGAAGCAGTGGATTTGCTGACCGGCGAAGGTCTCGACGAGAAGATCGCCGGTGGTCTCGACGCCCTGCCCCGCGGCGCCGGCTATCCGTACATTCATGTCCATAGCGAATCTCCGGTTGTGCTGGATCGGCGAACTAACAGGCGATTCGCTCCGAGCGGACGTTGTCCTGGGGATCGGAATCGGATGCTTGTGTCGATGACGGGCCATGCGGCCGAGCAGGTTCGCGCGCTGGCAGCCCCGAATCCCGCATGCGTGCTCATACTTGGGATCGAGACAAGCTGTGACGAGACGGCGGCGGCGGTGGTGCGGGGGCCGGGGGAGGCCGGTGTTGAGCTGCTGGCGAGCGTGGTGGCGTCGCAGGACGACCTGCACGCGCACTTCGGCGGGATCGTGCCGGAAGTGGCGTCTCGGCGGCACGTCGAGATGATCGTGCCGGTGGTCCGCGAGGCGATGCAGCGCGCGGGGGCTCGGTGGGACGACCTCGATGCGATCGCGGTCACGGTGGGGCCCGGCCTGATTGGCTCGCTGGTCGTCGGCGTAGCGGCGGCGAAGGGGCTGGCGGCGGCGCGCGATCTGCCGCTGGTGGGCGTTCACCACCTGGAGGGCCATATCTACGGGGCGGCCGTTGGGCGCGCTCTGCCGCTGCCCGCAGTCTATCTCGTCGCCTCCGGGGGGCATTCACATCTCGTCCTGATGAGAGAGCACGGCCAGTATGAGGTGCTGGGCCGGACGCGGGACGATGCGCCGGGGGAGGCGTTCGACAAGGGGGCGCGGCTGCTGGGTCTGCCGTATCCGGGGGGCCCGCGGCTGGCGGAGCTGGCGGATTCGTACTCCGGCCGGGTGGAGCCATTGCCTCGCGCGCGCATCGCCCACTCCCTCGACTTCAGCTTCAGCGGGGTGAAGAGCGCCTTGGCGCGCATGGTGCAGGAGGCGGACCTGGACGAGGAAGGCCGGTCTCGGGTGGCGGCGGGCTATCAGGAGTCCATCGTGCTGTCGCTGGCCGAGGGGGCGGCGGAGGCGGCCGAGGAGACGGGGTATCTTCCCGTGGTCGTCGTGGGCGGGGTGGCGCGCAATCGGCGACTGCGGGAGCTGCTTTCGGAGCGAGCGGAGGCAGGCGGCCTCCGCGTCGAGTTTCCGGAGGCAGACCTGTGCACCGACAACGGCGCAATGGTGGCGGCCGCCGGGGCATATAAGTTCGCGCTCTCGGGCGGAAGCGGGCCGGAGGTGGACTGCGCCGCCAATCTGCCACTGTGTAGTTGGGCGAGGACGAACAGTGATTAAGAGCAATCACCGCTCTGGAGCGGTGTGCGCTGCAAGACGTTGCTGTTTCGGTATGCGAGGAAAACGGTTGTAAACACGACATGGTCCCCCTTGTCAATTCAGGGGTCATGTGGTATATTCGGCCACGATTAGAGGAAATCGGGATGAAAGTAGCAGTCTATTCATCGAACGATCCCGTCCTCTCCGAAGTAGAGATGGCACTTTGTGTCATCGCGCGTCAGACGCGCGTGACTTCGGCCGTTCGCTTTGGCCGGTCTGTTGTTTCCCCTGAAAGGACTCCCATGCGGCGGTGCGCGTACGGCCGCCCCAGTGTCTCAACTCGCTTGAGCGAGCCCGTGTGAAAGGAGGCGCGAGCAGACGAAAATCCATTGATTAAGGTGGCCTCAATCTCGGCAACAGCCGTCACAGGAGAAATCGCAGCCATGGATGCACCAGTAGCACACCAGATTTGGAACTACATCGGCATGTTGGGGGTGGATAGAGAGACCGCCCGAGACTTGTATCAGGAAGCGGAAACGGCGATTTGGGAAGCTGCGGCACACAGAGCGACGTATGAGTGCAACAGTTACCTCGTGAAGACTGGCGTAGGGGCCATTCGTCACTGGCTCCGTGATCGGTACTCCCTGGTGCGCGTTCCCGGGTATCTGCACGACCGGGGGGAGGCCGCGCTCCACATGAAGACGATCGTGCCCCTCGAAGACATGAACGAAACGGTGGGGCACCGTTTCGAGGACGATTTGCTGGAGCGTCTCGACACGGCTTGCCTGCACAAGCGCGTGCTAAGACTGCTTCCGCGACTTACCCGGGCCGAGCGCCAGGTGATGGAGGCGCTCCTGGGAGGCCAGAGCATACGGGACATCGCGCGCCGGCGCAAAGTGCGGGTTGGGTGCGTGTACGCGCAGCGGAGCAAGGCGATACACAAGCTGCGCACGCTGCTGGCTGAAGAGAGCGTCGCGGGGCAGGAGCGTCAGCAGCCTCGCGCCGTGGTTTCGGCACGGGCGTAGGCGACACACCAGCGCGGTTCCGAATGGTCCTCGAATAGCGCTGCCAAGAGCGGACGCTTGGCACACCGCGTTCGCGGTTCGCTCAGTTGGAGCTGTCCGGACGGAAGTCTCCGAACCGTCGGTTTGCGCCGGAGGTCACGGGGCCGGAGCGCTGGGCAGTGTGTCCCGTCCCGGGGTAGAAGCATTCCGCACACTGGAAGACTCGTGTGGGAGCGGACGAGGTGATCGATGGAGGAAGCCGAAGCAGGGGCTTCCCACAATTGCAGCAGCGCGGCATGTTGCTCGGTATGATCCCATCAGCCTTGAGCAGTCCGACACGTTTTCTGCGTTGCCGTCTCATCTTCTCCTAGCCCCTTGCGGCTCCATCTTCTCCTAGCCCCTTGCGGCTCCATCTTCTCCTAGCCCCTTGCGGCTCCATCTTCTCCTAGCCCCTTGCGGCTCCATC
>Ga0307380_10013029_pt1 | contig 10297 bp, 9 predicted proteins | sample UN3MG_FD_202239 | JGI IMG/M metagenome (GOLD analysis project Ga0307380, IMG submission 202239) | Soil microbial communities from Risofladan, Vaasa, Finland - UN-3 | ecosystem: Environmental > Terrestrial > Soil > Coastal area > Acid sulfate soil | place: Finland: Risofladan, Vaasa | collected... | reverse complement strand
CGAAAATCTATAGCGATCAGGTCAATAATTGACAGGTCTATGGTACAGACCATAACCCTTGGCGCTATCATAAACCGCCTTTTACCCCCTTAAGTGAGAAAGTTGGGCTAATCCCGGTAGACTATTGCGGCATCGCTCGAACCTGGGTATCCTTATATAGATTCGACGCCGGATGATATTATTAAGACGGCCGGACAATTTTAAGGAGCGATTAGACATGAATTTGTCCGATTATTTCGAAAAGGTACGAGGCTACGGCATCCTGGCTACAGCCGATTCGGATGGGATGGCCGATCTTGCCATTTACGCCAAACCACACGTAATCGATGAAACCACCATCGCGTTTATTATGCGCGAGCGCCTGACCCACCAGAATCTTAAATCCAATCCGCACGCTGCTTACATGTTCATCGAGCAGGGCGAAGGATATGCCGGCAAAAGGTTGTATCTGACCAAAATCCGGGAAGAAACCAACACATCGGTAGTGGAAATGTTCAGAAAGAAACAGCCGGAGATTTGTGCTTCTTACGATGATTCGAATAAGTATCTCGTGCATTTCCAGATAGACGACATTCGGCCCCTTGTGGGTGACACAACATAGGACCCGGCGGCGTTTGCCTTGCCGCGATGAATTCCTGAACCATTTTCTCGCCGGAGGCTGGATATTTGCCGGATCATGTTATATCATAGCCGGACTAAATGCCCTGGCTCCGTGCCCAGGCGCAAGATCGAATTTTTTTTACAAGATAAGGACTATGAAAATGAAAACCAGGCAAAGAATCATATTGTTTATCCTTCTTGTTAATCTGTTGTTTGCCGCGTTTGCCCCGGGCCAGAGCAGGCGCGAGATTAATTTTCCCGATATCATGGGTTACAAAACGCTAAAGTGCGACCTCCATATGCACACGGTTTTTTCCGACGGCTCAGTGTGGCCCCCGGTACGAGTCGACGAAGCCTGGCGAGAAGGGCTCGATGTAATTTCGATAACCGATCATATCGAGTACCAGCCCCATAAGAAGGATATTCCGACCAACCACGGCCGTTCCCATGATATCGCCGTATCAAGGGCAAGGGAGAGAAACATACTGCTGATCAAGGGTGCGGAGTTCACCAGGGAAACGCCGCCCGGCCATTTCAACGCCGTCTTCATCAATGATGCAAACGCCCTGGATGTCGAGGATCTTATCGAGGGCATCAAAATAGCCAACAAGCAGAATGCATTTGTACTCTGGAACCATCCCGGCTGGAAACCCGAACACAAGGGATGGTTCGATACTCACACCATACTTTATGAGAACAAATTGATGCACGGAATCGAAGTCGTCAACGGCGGCTCATATGATCGAGACGCCCATCAGTGGTGCCTCGAAAAGAATCTGACCATGATGGGAAACACCGACATCCATCAACCGGCCACCCTGCTCGAAACTTCGCCTGACAACCACAGGTCGATGACCCTGGTATTTGCGAGGGAAAGAAGTATCGACGCCGTAAAAGAAGCCCTCGTTAAAGGAAGGACTACAGTCTGGTTCAATGACCAGCTTATCGGCAGGAAAAAGTTTCTTAATGCAATTTTCAAAGAGTCCGTAGAAATCGGCAAGCCGTACAATAAGTATAGAGATACAATCTGGGTCGAGATTAAAAATAACTCGGACATCGATATAGATTTAGAAAGAGCCGGGACTCCGGGCCCGAGACAACTTACTCTGGCGGCGAATGCTACGACGATCCTGAGGACCGGAACCGGCGCCAAAGCCGACGAAGCTCCGGCACAAATCGAATTGTCATATGTCGCCCGGAATTTTCTGATTGCCCCGAACAAGGGCCTGCCCGTGACATTGACCATCCGTCTAAAGTAGGTCAGGGTAATATTTCGTCGCCGCACCAGTATCGAGAAGTGTTTTTGTCCTTATGCATCCAATCGGCGTGGCCGTCGAAAAAAAGATTGTTGCAGCCGTCACCACGATGGCGTGAGCGGGCGACACGCCGGTGCAGGTTACCGACCCCCGTAGTTCCATCCGATGCGGGCAAGTGCGTGCTCGACCAAACGTCAAGAATGTTGAACCTTGACATATCATTCAGCTCATATCGGTCCCGGACGATGGGGCGCCACTTGCCTGCTTCATTGTCGGCCAGATAAATCCGCATGGCCGGTGACTTGATATTGCCGAGCTTGGTCGGCTCATTCTGCTGGTTGCCCTTGTTGCCGCTTGATAAGCCCGGATCCTTCATATCCCAGGCGTTCACAACATAATCCACCGTCTGCTCGCCGTTGCTGTGGCCATTCGCTCCGATGCCGTTACGAGGAAAAGATGGGCACTGGTAAATATCCACCTCACGGTAATCACCGGAATCTCTGTATTCAGTACCCAGGTACGGCATAAAGACCAGGAGCCACTTGACCTTGTGGTCCAGTGCCCGCGGGATAAAATCGTCATTTTCAAACGCATACGCCGTCATGGCAATGCCGATCTGCTTGAGGCTGCTCAGGCAGTAAACGGTCCTGGCCTGCTTCCTGACCCGCTGCAGCGCCGGCATCAAAATGCCCATTAGAAGCGCAATAATGGCGATTACTACCAACAATTCGATCAATGTAAAGCCTCGTCGTCTGTGCACGGCTGTACTCCATATTTCAATAACTAATTGACTAATCCTATATGAATTATATGTTTTCCTTGATAAAAATCAATGCAAAAGCCGGTAAGGCAGAACTTATCAATACCCAACAAACCGGGAAATTTCTCCCCACCCACCTTGTTCCGGATTTCCGGCCAATACCGCCGATTGGCTTTGAATTGGCTTTGTTTTTTGCCTCCTTCAAAGCGTGAAATTCTTCATAATCACCTTTCATATAGATACTTAAGCTCGTTTTGCCCTGCCGCAAATTGGCTTTGTTTTTTCAAATTCCTTTTCGCAATACGCATCACGCAGTACTCAATACGAAATAAATTGGCTTTGTTTTTTCAAACATGCTTATTCCCAATAAGTATGCCCTGAGCATAGTCGAAGGGTCTAATAGACAGGATTTACACGATAAAAACTGGTTCTTATATTTATAAATGATCTTTTACCTTCTAATTCCAATATTTCAAAGCTCTAAACTTACCATCCTGTTATCCTGTCTTAATATAGTCTGTATTCAATTTGTTAGGTATTATACTAAATTCAACCTCAAAAATCAACCGTATTCTAAAAAAATCTACAATACTCGCCGCTCTTATATTTGCCACAGAGAGCACCGAGGACTCAGAGAAATGAAATATTATGAAAAAAGTACAAATATCTATGTAAATCTTGTTATCCTATCAAAGAAATAATCACTGAAATTGGGCTGAAAAGGGCGATTTGGTGAAAAAGTTTGACTTTTTTCAAGAAATTGAGATTCTAATATCAACATTTAGACCATGAGAAACGCTGCATTTTATAAAAGATTTAAGGATTCATTGTCTTTGCTATTGGTTGGTCCAACGTATACAATTTGAAACAGTAACATTTATTTAACGAAAGAAGACGGAAGTGAAGATGCGAGTTTTTCGAGTGATAGATATGAGTTGTCAAGAAAGTGTATCCGGGAGCTTTTTGACTTCTGAGTAATAAGTATGATGTCCCCGGAATTCTGTAAACAAAACAGGATACCGAAGGACTTAACGGTCCATCCCTGATAGGTGCGAATAAGCTTAGTAAAGAGGGTTGTAAACTATGTCAGCGAGTTATGAGATTATTGTTCATCTTACGAAGCCCGATCTCCCGGCTAGCCAACGTCGTGAAGCATTGAAAAGGTTTGCATACGAAAACCGATGGGTTCCAAGTGACGAGATTGAGGATTATCCCGGGACAGAAGGATTTGCTAATGGTCATCTTGTTGTTGAACATGGTCTCAATAATACCGCAGTGATTTCTTTCCTAAAAAATGATCATCCTTATGGAACCCTCACCGAAAATGAGAAACTTAGAATATTGGCCATTTCCTATAATAACCTTGTCGAATGGCACTTATTTCCAGATATGAGTGGTCTGACTCGCGTTTTCAATAGAGTTAAATCTCTCCAAGACGGTACCGAATACATATCTCTTAGCCAACATGAGGATGTCTGGAGAGCAGAAGCTTTTGACAGGATTATCGGGCGGCGCCCGAATCCTAATATTAGAGGGCTTGATGATGCTCTTATGGCGACTATCTCATATTGGAAGCGAGTCCTCCCGGGTGAGCTACGCGTATCTCTGGCCAACGAAAATATTTCTGCCCTATTCAATGGCATAATATTTGCCCGCGCATTGGAAGATTATAATCGCAGGAGAAATCCCAATTCAAAAAGGAGTCTTGTTGAGAAGTGGCTTGCCGGGGGCGAACAGATAGGAACTATATGTGACTGCATAAAAGCATGTATTGCTGAATTTAGTCAACAGGAAGTTCCTTCTGATGTGTTGCAGGAAGATAAATTGAGGGTTTATGATGCCTTAGATAGGGAAACGGTTCTGAGGATTTTTATAGATTTTTATGACAATAAATTTGCCCCTTATCAGTATGATTTCTGCTTAATGTCAAAACAAGCCCTTAGTCGTATATGTGAACATTATGTTTCATTCTTGGCTAAGGAAAACTCATCACAACTCACTTTTTTTGAGGATTTGCCAAAAGAACTCCTCAATCGAACATCCGGATTAGTTTTTACTCCTCAATATATTGCGCGGTTTTTTGCAAGATATCTTAAGGAAAACCTAACTCCAATAGTATTTAGAGGGCTCCGCACTGTCGATCCGGCATGTGGCTCAGGAATTTTTTTGCGTACACTTTTAGAGATGCAGTGCGATCCATTACAGGAGGTTGATATGATCCAGCCAACTTGTGATGCTTTCTCTAATTTGATGGCTGTTGACAAGGATGAGAACGCCTGCCAATTAACTCGACTGTCCCTGCAGCTTCTACATTTGGTTCTCACCAATAGATTTGCACGGCATCTTAATATTGTCGCTGTCGATGCACTAAAGTATTTTTGGGACCACATGGATGAATTAAGAGGTTCTTACGACGCAGTTATCACCAATCCGCCTTTTGTCAAATGGGAACACATGTTGCCTAACCAGCGAGAAATATTAACAAGCTATCTAGGGAATTTGAGAAAGGGAAAGCCCGATCTGTCCCTAGGTTTCCTGAAAATTGGTATGGAGTTGACGCGAGAAAGAGGATATTTGTTGTTTGTATTTCCTCACAGCTTGTTGATGGCAGAGAACGCTCAGAAGCTGCGAAAGGAGATCTTTCGCACTTATTGGATTCGATACCTAGTTGATCTTTCTGATATTGACGTGTTCGAGGGGATCGGTACATATGTGATACTACTGATTATCCAGAAAAAACCTGCAACTTCTGAGTTATCCCCACCAGCGGTTATTATTCGTTGTAAAGCATTTCCTGGAGACGCGCTCCAGGCGGCCCTGGAAGGAAAGCGCATTTGTACAGACATTTATGATATCTACGAGATCCCTCAAATCAGCTTTGCAGATGAAATATGGCAAGTACTACCTCCGAGGCACGCAGCTCTGAAAACCAAGCTGGATAATCATCCTTCTCTCGATACTTTCCTCAATATCAGAGTGGGTTTCAATACCGGTGCTAACCCTATCTTCATTAGGGCAGTCTCAGATATTCCTAAGGACGAAAAAGAAATATATATACCCTACCTACAGGACAGAGAAATGCGCCGGTATTGCGTACCCAATCGGACGGGACAAATGGTTTTTTACCCATACGTTGATAAGAGGAAGATTACAAAAGCAGATCTAGCAAAGAAATATCCGCAGACATGGGCGTACTTAGTTAGGAATAAAGAATCGCTTGGAAAAAGACAAGCTGTCAAAAAAAAGGATTGTGAATGGTGGAGCCCCGAACGGGCACGCTTACCCCAAAACATGCTTAGACCGAAGATTGTCACTCCGCATCTTGTTTTGTTCAGTAAATTTTCCATAGATCTTAAAGGCAAATATGGCATTTCACGATCCCCCTTAATGTATCTCAAAGAGTCGGGCGACAAACCCGAACTTCTTTTCTATTATCTTGCTGTAATGAATTCTTCGGTAATCTATTGGCAACTTGCCACTCTTTCGCATCGATATAGCAAGGGATATATAATGTTGGAGCCGAAGACTCTGAAGAAATTACGCGTACCAGACCCTAACGATATAAGTCCCAATACTATGCGCGAACTTCAAGAACTCGTCAGACAGCAGATTACTAAAACGGACCTGACAAGAGACAGCAAGATTGATAAAATAGTGGCTGGGCTTTATCGTCTGTCAGAAGAAGAATGCAACGAAATTGGGATGAATGCAAACCATGGCCTCGGTTAAGATTGAAACTGATGTTCTCTACACAAGAGTTTCTCAGATACAAAAGTTGCTCAATCCACTAAGACCCAAAGGAAGACCGGTGGCATGTGATATATGTAGGCATCAATTTGCAGGTTGCAAAGTCATTTCAGCCCATCAAGGGATGTTGCCATTAGATTATTACCATGAACTCCATTTTATTACATTTGTCTCTGGCATATGGGCGCAGTACTATGAATTCTGGAAACCATGCGATACCCAAAATAAATTTATCCTGAACAGAGCATATCTCAACATACATATTGAGAACAGAGAAACTAATGACTTTGATAAGCTTATTTCTCTACACTGCGACCCTCATAAAGAAGGAACTACCTTCCAGTGTTTATATAAGCAGGGACCCCACTTTCATGTTCAAAAGGCTGAGCATCCCATTCCCAAATGTCATTTCCCACTTAACTTAACAGATCTTGATAGAGTATTGTCTTCGATAAAAGAGATTACTTTCGCTATGGGAAAAGCCATCCAAGTCATCCGTGATGAATTGTTGGAAAGATATAAAGATTTATGAATACACAGTTTTGGAAATTCGGGGGAATTCAGGAAGATAATAGAAATAGTAGGGTCAACCACGAATGACGCTACGTTAATTCTGGGCGTTAATTTCGTAGACGCCTTACCTACTTTTGTGGAGAATTGAGCATGATGTTGCCAGAATCCACGAAGGTCCCTATGAACTGAGAAGATCGTCGAAAATTATTGACAATGCGGTGGAGTCAGGTTTGTGGAATCGTCACAGAGTTGGCTGAATGGTAAACAGAAAGGTCAATTGGGGATGACGTTGATGGCTTAATCACCCGGAGAAATCCCCTATCTGCAACTGGCTTCCACCGCACCAATAAGATTAGAAGACACTAAGGGAAATCCGGGGATACCATACAATCGGGATGACACTGAGGGGTGTCACTTTAGTTCGACTGACCAGTATGCGTGGTCGAGGAATTGTTTCCAGCTTTTGTATCGGTTGTGGCCGAGGTGGACGTGGACGAGGGGGTTGTGGCGGGGCTTGATGGGCTTTTGGATGAGCTTCATGCCGGCATGTTTTAAGGTCAGGCTGCCTTTTTTGACGTTACAGGCCGGACAGGCACAAACGATGTTTTCCCAGGTCGCTTTGCCGCCCAGGCTGCGCGGGATTATGTGGTCGAGCGATAGTTCGCTGGTCGGGAAGTGCTTGCCGCAATACTGGCAGTGATTTTTGTCGCGGGCGAAGATGTTCCGGCGATTGAATTTGACCTCGTTTCGGGGCAGCCGGTCGTAAAAGAGCAGCCGGATGATTCGCGGCACGGCGATATGGAAATTCACAGTCGAGACCCAATCGTGCCCATCAGGCTCGAAATCACGCTTGAACTGGCTAACATCGCACCAGCTCTGGAAATCGTAGTTGGAATATCGACCCTCTTCGAGTGAGACGACCTCGGCAAGGTCGCGGAACAGCAGGGAGAACGCTCGCCTGGCGCCGACTATACGGATCGCCATATAATGCTTATTCAGCACAAGGACATTACAGTCCAGGCCCGATTGATATTCTCCGGCAATCATAGCTCATCTATACTTATGTATTCTAAATCTTTGTATATCTCGATGGTGGAATGGAGAACTCTATAACCTTTGCATACATGCCTCGGGCAACGTAAAACGAATTAAGACTTCTATTGTCGTTTGGTTCTAAATCAGGCAGTTAAGGGAATGAAAACAAGGTTAGCTATATAACCTCCCATCGAGCCCGAGATTAAAAACAGCCTTACGACTTTTCTTCGCTTTCCGACTTTTCTTCGTTTTCCGACTTTTCTTCGTTTTCCGAGGCTGATTGGGCAACTACATTCTCAGCTCTCAGTCCCTTGTCACCCTCGACAATTTCGAAAGTGACAGGGTCGCCTTCTGCAAGAGTTTTATATCCATCACCTGAAATACTTGAGTAGTGGACGAAAATATCACGGCCGTCAGTGGTAGCGATAAATCCATAACCCTTACGCGGGTTAAACCACTTAACTTTTCCCTCTAACATATAACGCTCCTTTTGCTAACTAAAACCGGCTATTCGCTGCTCGCCACACAATTTACAGCAGAGAGCCCAACGTTGGGATCGACTGAGTTTTGCTGTGGGCGATGGCTGTTCAATAAGTATACTTATTTCGCCTCGGCTGATTCAACGACAGGAGCGCAAAGGTTTTCCTTCATCAGTCGGCCCATCTTAAACTTAACCGTTCGTTTCTCGGGAACCTCGACGCGCTCAAGAGTTTTCGGATTCTGCGCTACTCTTGCGGCTCTGGTCCTGGTTTCAAAAACACCAAAATCGCGGAATTCCAAACGATTATCCTCACACAGTTCCCTTGTTACCTCATCAAGGAATGCCTGGATTATACACTTGACCGTTACCCTTTTTGCTTGTGTACGCTCTGCAATTCGGTCGATAAGTTCCTTCTTTGTAATTGTCGCCATAGACTACCTCATTTCAGGAAAGAGCAATTAGGAAACTGGATTCTGTTTACATTAAAAAGTCGCTGCATAATGAACCGGCCCCGTTAAATTATCCAACAACACATCACACACCTCTACGCACTTTACAATTTATACGCGGCCGGCTTGACGGTGCTTCTCAGAGTAAGAATCCCTTTTGTCGACCGCAAGACCAACCGACAAAGTGCCAATTTCTAAACTTCGCAACTTACTATACGACAAAGACTTCTATACGGCAAGCAAATTTCATATAAAATTCTTAATAATCCTCATTTTTTTCCCGATACCACCTCGCGAGCGAAAAAAACTGAATCGAGCGTCGTCACACCGCATCGAACATTAGAGAGATTGCAGTACAGGAATTTTCGGCAATAACTCTGCAAAAGGCATTGATTTGGCGGGAAAACCCTTCTTTGAGACGTTCGGATATAAGCCTATGATTAACAAAATCTTATGCAAAATGGCCTCAAATCGAAATAGTTTATTGACCGGCGGAAGATTTGTCGGCATAATAAATCCTTTTAGTTTTTAAATATTTACTCTGAAATTAAGGATGCAGAGTTTACCTTAGAGCAGGATTGGGGTTAATGTCTCCGAAAAAGATCGATAAAAGCAGTTTTGACAAGCAGGATCGAAAAAGTAAAGACAGGGCGGCTGAAATTGCAAACACATTCGAATGGCTGATTACTGCTTTCATATTAGCCTTTGTTTTTCGAGCGTTTGTTATGGAGGCGTTTCGCATTCCGACCGGCAGTATGGCAGATACCCTGATGGGTGCACATTTTCGGCTTGGATGCAGGCAATGCGGATATAAGTACGAGCACGGCTTTGTGCCGCGTGAGTATCGTTTGCCCGAAGATACTGTCCCCTCCGGCAACGTCCCGCTGCCGGTTACGCGCTGCCCAAACTGCGGCCGGTACCCCTCTCAACTGCTGTGTCGCTCATGCGGGCATGTATACGATTCCCGCGTCGCAGCGAGAAAAAACGGGTTGCGTAATGACACCGGCGAGGACAACCAAAGAGCGATGTTGCCCTCGCGCTGCCCAAGGTGCGCACGTCCCCTGATGACCGGCGAGGAAATGCCCGTGGCGAACGGCGACCGAATACTCGTCTTAAAGTGTATTTATCAGTTCCTTGAGCCCAAAAGATGGGATGTAATAGTATTCAAAAATCCACCCGAACCGACAATCAACTACATAAAGCGATTAATCGGCCTTCCGGGTGAAAACGTACAGATAATCGACGGCGATATCTATATCGACGGTCAAATCAGCCGAAAACCCCCCAAGATACAGAACGAGTTGTTCATGCCGGTCTACGACAACGACTATCAACCTGTTCGGCCCGATGATGGTTCGTTTAACGGCCATCTCTGGCAGCAGCCGTTCAGGAATGTCCGGGATTCGAAATGGGTCACTGAGGACAGCAAAAGTCCGACCATATTCCGTTTGGACAG
>Ga0307380_10013028_pt1 | contig 10298 bp, 10 predicted proteins | sample UN3MG_FD_202239 | JGI IMG/M metagenome (GOLD analysis project Ga0307380, IMG submission 202239) | Soil microbial communities from Risofladan, Vaasa, Finland - UN-3 | ecosystem: Environmental > Terrestrial > Soil > Coastal area > Acid sulfate soil | place: Finland: Risofladan, Vaasa | collected... | reverse complement strand
TTACTGCCTTAATTACTTCACGTGCAGAATCGGTGTTCGAACCAAAAGCCATTCCTCCCATCTTTACATTGGGACAGGAAATATTAAGCTCTATTCCGGGGATTTTTTCAAGTTTGTTCATCCTCTCTGCAAGAGCAATATAATCCTCAATGTAACTTCCGCTAACATTTACGATTATGTTAGTATTATATTGGGTAACACGAGGATAGATCTGCTTTTCAAAATAATCGATTCCTTTGTTCTGGAGACCAACGGAATTCAACATACCTGAAGGAGTCTCAGCCATCCGGGGATAGGGATTTCCTTCCCGTGGTTCCAGGGTAGTGCCCTTGACGACTATTCCTCCCAGTCTCGAAATATCTATGAAATCGTCGAACTCCGACCCATAACCAAATGTTCCCGAGGCGGTGAGCACAGGATTCTTGAAATGCAATTTCCCAATTGAAAAACCCAGATTTACCATTTTAAATCAGTTATATTGAAAACCGGACCATCAATACATGTGCACAGGTTGCCTTTTACCGTGTCAACAACACAGCAAAGACATGCACCAATACCGCAGGCCATAAGGTTCTCGAGAGAAACCTCACATGTGATACCGCGTTTCAGGCAGTATTTTGCCACGGCTTTCATCATTGCATCCGGTCCGCAGCAATAAATATGATTGTATCCTGTTCCAGCCAGTACAGAATGATCCGTTACAAAGCCTTTCTCTCCTCTTGATCCGTCTTCTGTAGTAAGAAATACCCGTCCGATCTCTGAATATTCTTCATATCCGATAATACGTTCACTATTTCTGAAGCCGAGAAGAATATCGGGTGAATAACCATTCGATTTTAAATATTTCCCCAGGAACAATAATGGTGCAGCTCCACATCCGCCACCAACAATCAGGACATGATCATCCGGCCTGGGTAGAGTAAAAGAATTGCCGAGTGGGTAAATTATATTCAGAGTATCTCCTTTGTTTAGTCCTGAGAGCGTTTCCGTTCCTTTACCGGCAATCTGTACCAGAAGTTTTATTTTGTTACCTGAATAATCCACATCATGAATGGATAGCGGCCGGCGGAGGAATGTTCCGGGGCTCCCGTCAATCCTGGCCTGAACGAACTGGCCGGGCTTTAACTCTGGAAAATAATTGTTTCCCGACAGTTCAAGGATGAAAACATCGTTATTAATCCGCTTGTTATCAACAACTTTCAGATCCTCAATTCGCTTTGCCATCTGCATTGGATTTAATGCAAAGATACTTTTAATGTCGGATTTCAGAAAAAACTAATCCTTTACAGGGAAATATTCTTCAAAGCTGTTGTTTTCATAAAACCATACAATTCTTGCAATCTTTGAAGTCCTTGCTTTTTGAGAGTCAAAGCCTTTATTTTCCTTTTCAGTAATCTGTTTTTCAGGGTAATTCATATTTCCGTCAGCTATTGCAGGAGCTTTTTCTTTACTATCCTTAATAATATCCTGATTTTCATCAAATAAAGTTTCAAGTGTAGGCTCTTTGTGCATAGTGCCTTTGCCGAACAAGAGCCATTCGGTTGATATGAATGGGTATTTTTCAAGCATTTTAATCACAAAATCCAGGCTTGGATTATTTCTGCCGGAGAGAATATGTGAAATACCTGATGGTTGGACATCAATTTCTTCTGCAAACTGAGCTGCTGATTTGTTTTCTTTTCTAAGAAATTCCATTATTCGCTCTTTCATATCTGTAATTATTAATATTACAAATGTAAATACAAATTAAATTACTATTGTAAATATACTTGATTACATCTGTAACTATACCTGCTTTGAGCATTAATACCTCCAGGTAACTTATTAGTAACATGCTGTATTATTGACTCTTAATAAATCAATAAATATTAAGTTATGCTGTAGTTTAGATGTATATACTGCTGGTAAATAATCAATTAAATGTTATTTCTAAACGATTTAACGTGCCAATAGCAAGAATTCAGCCGAAAAAGAGGAGTAAAACATGAATTAATTGATTTCAAATACCTGATTTTAATATTATTATGTAATAAGCTGTTTAATTAAAATTTTTATTTAATATAGTAACTTGTATACTGTAATAATTAATTACATATGTAACCATAATGATAACTATAACCCTGTTTACATTTGTAAATATTGAATTTCATTGAAATATCTTTAAGCTTTTCAGACTTCGGGAATTATGGTGTTGTATTCGATGATTGCTTAACCACATTGTGGCACGGAGTTGACACTGAGTAACACTGTTTCATTTACTACCTAACTAACTCCGTGAAACCTTGTGCGATCTCGTGGTTTATTGATTTTTATTGAAACTCAAAATCTGGAACCTTTTTGATCTTCTCCTTACTCCTGTTCTAAAATATTAAATTCTGGAGCTGTTTATGAAATATGAAAAAATATTATTGATTTGGCCGGATTTATGATAAAGTTTATTTTTCTTTATCAGTGAAAACTGAAAATCCATGAGAAAATCAAAATTTTCCATCCCCCTACATTATCAGATACTAATAGCTATTGTTGCCGGGGGCTTCTTTGGCTTTTATTTCCCTGAAACGACCCGATTTACCAACTGGGCAGGCGATCTATTTCTCCGGGCCCTTAATATGATCATTGTTCCTTTGATCTTGTGTTCCATTACAACCGGTGTAGCCAGTGTCGGTAGCGGAGGCAACCTTGGCAGGCTCGGCTTTAAAACTATGGGATTCTATGTATTTTCCACACTGACCGCTATTGTAACAGGTTTTCTTCTTGTTACAACCATTAAACCGGGAGTGGGTGCAGAGCTTGGCTTTCAGGTGCATGTAGAAGATATTTCAGCAGCGTCTGAAAGTTTCGGAGAGACCCTGATCAGGATCATTCCCACAAATATTTTTGAATCCCTGATGCAGGGGCAGATGCTCTCAATAATATTTTTTGCGATCCTTTTCGGGTTTTTCATCACCAGGGTAAATGAGAAATCCCGCAATTTACTGATGGACGTGTTCAATGCGGCGCTGGATGTAATAATGAAAATAACCCTTTTCATCATTAAGTTCACACCCCTCGGGGTATTCAGCATAACAGCCAAGGTAATTGCCAATCAGATACTTATAGGTAATGAAATAAGTGAAATCATAAGCAGGCTCGGGCTCTACTTTATTACGGTCGTAGCCGGACTGCTTTTTCATGGTCTCGTTACACTTCCGCTTTCGGTTAAATTGATTGGCAGGGTAAATCCCTTAAAGCATTTCAGAAACATGATAACGCCTCTCCTCACTGCTTTTTCAACTTCCTCATCGAATGCTACCCTTCCGTTAACCATGAAGGCAGTTGAGGAAGAGGATGGTGTTTCAAATAAGATAGCAAGCTTCACCCTGCCCCTGGGAGCGACCATAAACATGAACGGGACAGCGCTTTACGAATGTGTGGCGGTAATGTTCATTGCCCAGGCTTATGGAGTTGAACTTACGTTTGGCCAGCAATTAGTAGTTATTTTTACTGCACTGCTTGCTGCAATTGGTTCTGCCGGAATACCGATGGCAGGTCTCGTAATGATGGCTGTTGTTCTTAAAGCAGTTGGACTCCCCCTGGAAGGGATAGGCCTTATACTGGCTGTTGACCGCATACTTGACATGTTCCGTACATCAGTGAATGTTTACGGAGACACATGTGCCGCAGTGATTATAGCAAAATCGGAAGGGGAAGAACTTAAAGTATGAAAGACAAAGGACGCAGGATGAAAAGCGAAGGACGCAGGGAGGAGGGTTAGAAGACGAAACCTATACGGATTTCAGGGTTGCTGTATATGTCATAACCTGCATCATTCAAAGCCCATAGAAACATAATATTGAGCGCGGCTCTTCTGCCAATCTGCTGACTGATCCCCCCTCCGGTAAGGATGGTATTCGTTATAAATCTATCAGAATCATATGGGGGTGTCTTAAAAAAAGATGATTCAAGACTGAGTGCCTCATATTCAGCATGCAGGAATAAACCTACATGGACACGCAGTGGAATGATTGAATTAAGATCACGGAGAAATAAATATTGAAGATATGATCGTCCACCATAAATAGTTGTACGACCAGAATATGGATTTTTATAAAAGCGGTAATTTGGCCCTGCAGCAACTCCAAGCCTCGGTAATACCCATATACCAATAATCGGTGAGAACTGTATATCAGTAAATGTTCCAAACTGCAATCCAAAGCTTCCTCCAAAAAAGAGCCTCTCATTCAACGGAGGTATCTCCTCTTTGCTTTGCTGACCATAGCTCATTGAAAGCGTCATGAAAAGCAGAATACCCGGCAGAAAAATAAAACGTCTGACATGCTGCAAAACCGGTGTGGAAATACTTGAGATCATTGTGATAAATTTGTAACTTTACACATGGGCACTGCAAATAAACGAAAAAAATCACTTAATTAATATGCTAAGATAATTATGAATATAATAGTAAATGGCGGGTCCAGAGGAATTGGAAGAGAACTGGCTGTTCATTTTGCCGGTGATCCGGACAATCAGCTGCTTGTCACCGGCAGGGATGAAAAAGCTCTGAAAGAGCTGGCCGGGAGTTGCATTCATGAAAATGTTTCTTATCTGGCATTTGACCTTTCACTGCTGGATTTCCAGATTGTATCGTTTAAAGATCAGATTTACAGCCGGTTCAGCAAAGTCGATATTCTTATTAACAATGCCGGATCGCTTACAGTGAAGGAGTTCATGAAAATGTCGAACAAAGAGGCAAGGACAATGATGGAGACAAACTTCTTCGGACCCGCAAGCTTAATCAGATTAATAAAACCGATTATGGCAAGTGGATCGCATATTGTCAATATATCGAGCATGGGAGGTTTTCAGGGAAGCTCAAAATACCGGGGGCTCTCCTATTACAGCGCCTCTAAGGCGGCTCTCGCAACTCTTACCGAGTGTCTTGCTGAGGAGTTTTCTGAAGATGGCATCAGTGTAAACTGCCTGGCTCTCGGATCAGTGCAGACTGAAATGTTCGAAACTGCCTTTCCGGGATATAAAGCTCCTGTCAGTGCCAAAGAGATGGGTGAGTTTGTGGCTTATTTTGCCCTGAATGGAAACAGGTTCTTTAACGGGAAAATTATTCCTGTTGCCCTTGGAAATCCCTAGGAGTATGTCTTAATTTCCATTTTGCCATCCAGAGCCAGCAAGGCATTAAATACCAGGGCTTTGATCTCATCCTCTCCTGCATAGACGACAACTTCTGCTATGAATCCTATCATCGATTTTATAGAGTCGATATGTGATTGCCGGTAAGCCATCCCCCCTGTCAGAATTATTGCATCAACATTGCCGTTCAGAATAGCGGCCATCGCTCCTATTTCTTTTCCGATCTGATATGAAACTGCATCTTTTATAAGCAGAGCTTTGGGATCTCCTTCTTCGGCCATCCGGCACACCTCCATGAAGTTATTTGTGCCGAGGTATGCCACCATTCCGCCTTTTCCGGTGATCATTGATTTAAGGTCAGAATATGAGTATTTCCCGCTGAAGCAGAGATCAATCAGCTGACCCGAAGGCAGTCCCCCTGACCTTTCAGGAGAAAAGGGTCCGTCGCCGTTGAGAGCATTATTTACATCTATCACCCTGCCTTTACTGTGAGCTCCAACGCTAATACCCCCACCCATATGAGCGACAATAAGGTTAAGACCTTCATATTTTCTTCCCGTGGATTCAGCATATGTACGTGCAACAGCTTTCTGATTAAGAGCATGGAAGATAGATACTCTCTCAATTTCAGGATGTCCCGAGATTCTTGAGAGAGGCTGGAGTTCGTCAACCACAACAGGATCGACAATATAAGCAGTTGCATCAGGTAAAGAAGCCGCAATATCATCAGCAATCAATCCTCCAAGGTTACTGGCATGCTGTCCCATTAGTCCGGTCATAAGATCCTCTTTCATCCTCTCACTGACCTTATATATCCCTGATTCAATAGGTTTTACCAGTCCCCCGCGTCCAACCACCACTGCAATCCGTGAAATATCGGTTTCTCTTTCAGCCAGCTCTTTCATGATCAGGTCCTTCCTGAAATGGAACTGATCAGTGATCTTATTAAACCCGCAGAGTTCTTCGGCACTATGACGCAATGTTTTTTCGAAAACCATAACATCTTCCTCAAACAGAGCGAATTTTGTTGATGTTGAACCCGGATTTATTGCCAGAATAAGTCGTTTTATCATAGAATAGATGAGATTCTGTTCTGATTTATTGAAAGAAGGATCATCATGCCATCAGGCAGGCGAGCACAATACAATAGTATTTTGATTTTTCACTTTCACTTCTTGACATCAAAACGACAGGCTTGATGGTTCCTCTTATTAGTCCGGCCAGCTCTGCATTTGCAAACAGCATAAGACCTTTGTAAAACGGATTACAGGCTTCAAGAGACGGAAACAGCAATATATCTGCATCACCATCTATGGGTGTTTTAACTCCTTTGATCCTGATGCTAGTGGGATCACAGGCCAGGAAAAGGTCAAGAGGGCCATCCATGGTGCAATTGTTAATCTGTCCTCTCTCTGCCATCTTGCACATTGCAGCATAGTCGATCGAGTTACTGAAGTGGCGGCTCATCTTTTCAGAAGCACCGATAAGAGCTACTTTTGGTTTCTGCACACCAAATCTGCCGGCCATATCGATTGCATAGCCGGCCATCGCTGTTTTCTGACCAAGATCAGGGAAGGGAATAACAGCGGGATCGGTAATGAAAAGAAGTTTATGGTACGCAGGTATCTGAAGGGCACCTACATAACTAAGAACTGCATCAGGTATCATCAAACCGTGTTCCTTATCCATTACAGCCTTCAGGAATTTGTCTGTACCTACCAGGCCTTTCATGACAATGTCGGCCTGACCGGTTTTTACTAACCGTACAGCTTCTTCTGACGCATTTTGTTCATTGTCGGAATCAATTATATTAAAATGTTTTTCATCGATCCCTGAAGATTTACATATCTTTCTGATTTCAGATCCCCGGCCAATCATTACCGGTTCTATAAAACCTTCATTAGCAGATTTATAAACAGCACCTAATGTATTGATATCCTGTGCCCAGGCAACAGCTATCCGGTATCTTTTTTTAAGTGACCGGACTTTTCCCACCATCTGGTCGAAGGATCGGATCATGACAATTTTATTTACATGCTGCCGCTGAAAGAAGTATGCTATCGTATTTTGCCTGTTCCGAATCGGAACGGGAAGTGAGGACTATAGGCACCATGGCGCCAAGGATTATTGATGCAACTTTAGCTTTAGCGAAGAAAACAAGTGATTTATAGAGGACGTTCCCGACCTCTATGTCAGGCATCAGCAGGAGATCGGTATCGCCTGCTACTTCACTTCTGATCCCCTTAAGTTGTGCGCTTTCGAGGCTTATGGCATTATCGAATGCAAGCGGTCCGTCAATAATACAATGTTTAATCTGATCGCGCTGATTCATTTTTGAGAGCAGAGCTGCATGGAGGGTGGCTTCCATGTTTTCATTGACCATTTCAACAGCTCCAAGCACAGCTACTTTAGGCATCTCATATCCGAGCCGGAGGAGGAGTGAAACGGAATTATTAACAATAGCAATCTTATCCTTTAAATTAGGAGCTATATTCATTGCGACGTCAGTTACAGCGATCAGCTTATGATATGTTTCGACTTCAAAAAGAGCTATATGGGAAAGTAAATTACCTGTTCTCAGTCCCCATTCCTTGTTCAGAACACATTTAAGCAGGGTTGAGGTACCAACCTTACCTTTCATTAGTATATCTGCCTGCTTGTTGTTTAGCATTTTTACTGCCATTTCAACTGCCATATCCGTATCGGGTTCATGTATGATCCTTAACCCTGAGATATTATACCCATTCTCGTCACTGATGATCTGGATTCCCTCCCTATCGCCAATAAGTACAGGTTCAATAATATTATCCTGCCATGCTCTCAGTACGGCACTTAAAGAATGCTGATCCTGAGCAGCGGCAAGCACCAGTTTTTTTGTAGGCTTGCCGGCCACAATATTTTTAAGGTCACCCATGTTCCTTAGCACCATAGCTTTGTTTTTTTAAGATTAGAAATTAAACTGTATGATGTTCAACTATATAACGTGTATCGAATGCAATCACGAATTCTTCATCGGTAGTGATACACATCACCGTGACTTTTGATTCTGGTTTTGAGATTATTAGATCTTTGCCTCTGGCCCCGTTATTTACTTTAAAATCAAAGATTATCCCGAGGTTTTCCATATCTGAACAGATCATTGCCCTCATTTTATGATCGTTCTCTCCTACTCCACCTGTAAAGACCAGCAGATCAACTCCATTCAGGGCAGCGATATATGAGCCAATAAATTTTTTGACTTTATAGGCGTACATATTCAGGGCAAGAAGAGCTTTTTCATTTCCCTCTGCAGCAGCTAATTCCAGGTCGCGCATGTCGGATGAAAGCTGGGAGATCCCTGCAACACCACTCTTTTTATTGATAAGGTTATTGACTCCGGTAACATTAAGGTGCTCCTTATCAGCGATGTATATCAGAACTCCCGGATCAATTTCACCGGTTCGTGTGCCCATTATCAGTCCATCGACGGGTGTGAAACCCATAGAAGTGTCGATTGAGCGCCCATTCTGGATTGCGGTTATTGAGGCTCCGTTGCCAAGATGGCAGGTAATAATCTTAATTTTATTCACATCTTTTCTCAGGATACCTGCCGCTTTTAATGCAACAAATTTATGGCTGGTCCCATGATATCCGTATTTTCTTATTTTGTACTTTTCATAGTATTCGTAAGGCAGGGCATACATGTAAGCATAATCAGGCATGGTTTGATGAAATGACGTATCAAAAACGGCTACCTGCGGCACTCCGGGAATAAGCTTCTCGACCGACAATATACCCTTAAGGTTTGCCGGGTTATGCAAAGGAGCAAGATCGCTGCAGAGTTCAATATGACGCTTAACATCATTATCTATTAATACACTCTCCTTATAATTTTCCCCTCCGTTCACCACACGGTGACCAACAGCCTTAATCTCATTAACATTTTTTATAACACCGTGTTTATGATCGGTCAGAGCATCCATTACAAGGTTTATACCTGTTGTATGGTCGGGAATACCGTTAATGACTTTGTACTGTTCTTCACCGGTGGGAATATGTGTTAAAATACTATCATTCGAACCAATACGTTCTAAAAGCCCTTTAGCAAGCAGGTCAGTGCTTTTATTCATTTTAAACAACCGGTATTTTATTGAGGAGCTTCCGCAGTTTAATACAAGAATGATCATGATAAAGATTGTTATTGTTATAATTATTATTTATTTCTCCCAGCTGCCTGGTTGGATGTAATTGCGATCATGCTTACAATATCATTAATACAACAACCACGTGAAAGATCGTTTATTGGAGCTGCCATTCCCTGAAGAATTGGACCGATTGCTTCTGCATTTGCAAGACGCTGAACAAGCTTATAAGCGATATTGCCGCTATCAAGATTCGGAAAGATAAGTACATTGGCTCTGCCTGCAATTTTGCTGCCCGGAGCTTTCTTCTGGCCTATTGCTTCAACCAGAGCGGCATCAGCCTGCAGTTCTCCGTCGATCATAAGGTCAGGGGCCATCTCTTTTGCTAATCTGGTTGCGTTAACAACTTTATCTACCATTTCATGCTTTGCACTTCCTTTGGTTGAGAAACTCAACAGAGCAATCCTTGGTTCAAAACCAGCAATAGCTCTTGCTGTATGAGCAGTTGCTATTACTATCTCAGCAAGCTCTTTGTCTGTTGGATCAGGATGCACGGCACCATCGGCGAATATCAGTACGCCATCCTCACCAAAACGTTTGTCGGGAAGAATCATTATGAAAGCTCCCGAAACGACTGATATACCGGGAGCAGTCTTTACATACTGAAAGGCAGGCCTGAGAACATCACCTGTGGCATGATCAGCTCCCGAAACTTCTCCATCGGCATCGCCGTTCTTTATCATCAGAACGCCCAGGTAAAGAGGATCTTCAATAAGTCTTGATGCCTCTTCCCATGTCAGGCATTTGTTCTTCCTGATCTCAACCATCATGTCGATATAGTGCTCTTTCTTATCATGAGATTTTGGATTTATTATTATAGCTTTAGTAATATTCTTCAATCCCCAAGCAGCAGCATGTGATTTAATCTCATCAGGATCTCCGATCAGGATTATCTGAGCCAGACCCTCTTCAAGAGCAATATCAGCAGCCCTGATGGTCCTCTCCTCATACCCTTCAGGAAGGACAATCCTCATGTTTTGTTTTTTGGCATTT
>Ga0307380_10013024_pt1 | contig 10301 bp, 5 predicted proteins | sample UN3MG_FD_202239 | JGI IMG/M metagenome (GOLD analysis project Ga0307380, IMG submission 202239) | Soil microbial communities from Risofladan, Vaasa, Finland - UN-3 | ecosystem: Environmental > Terrestrial > Soil > Coastal area > Acid sulfate soil | place: Finland: Risofladan, Vaasa | collected... | reverse complement strand
TTGTAATAAAATCTTATTTGTGGTTCTGAAACTAATATTTTCCCTTCATGTTAGCCTTTGACCCTTCTGCATAAAAAAGTCAGGCCTGCATTCGTACATCGCTTCTTTCGCACACGCATTATCGAAATTCATGTCCCTTGAAGGCCTTTTCCTTATCGATCCAGCCGCCCGGAACGTTCTCGGTGTGGGCCTGCTTTGCGTAGACCTTCATCTTTGCCAAGATGTCCGGGTGCTCATCTGCTATATTATTCTGCTCTGAAATGTCTTTACTCAGGTCATATAATTCAAATGGTTTGTTTTTGCCCGGCTGAACGGCTTTCCAGTCACCCATTCGCACGGCTGTCTGTTTTCCGTATTCCCAGTAGAGGTATTTGTGATTTTCCTGCTTGCGGCCGATTGCTTTCTCACCCAACAATGTCGGAATAATTGATATCCCATCGATGTTGTCCGGCGGCTCGGCTCCCGAGAGTTCGGCCATGGTCGGCATTACATCCGGGAAATACCATAAATGGTCGCTGACGATCCCGGCTTTAATCCTGCCCGGCCAACGCACAATCATTGGGATTCGCAGACCTCCTTCGTATAAATTTCCCTTTTGTCCCCGGAAATGCCCATTGGAATCGAAGAAGTGGTTGAAATAGCGTGCGCCGCCATTGTCCCCGCAGACGAATACAATCGTGTTATCGTCAATTTCAAGTTCTTTAAGCAAAGCGAAAATCTGTCCGATTTGGCTGTCAACCATAGTTACCATGGCTGCATATACCTTTACATCATCAGGTCTTTTTTGTCCGGTGTTCCATTGTTTATCTTTGAATTGAAGCCATGCAGGATCGTCTTCGGGGATTCCCCAGCGTCCGTGCGGCGGTGTCCACGCACAGTAGCAGAAGAAAGGCCTGTCCTTGTTCTGGCGAATGAACTTTATGGACTCGTCGAATATCAGATATTGCGAGAATTGTTTTCCTGTGTAGAAGTCACCGGTGTTGCCTTCAAGAGGCACTTTTTCACCGCTTCGTATAAGGTAGTTGGGGAAAAATGAGTGAGCGTGGACCTGGTCATAGTACCCGAAGAAAATATCGAAGCCGTGTTTTTCAGGAACGCCTGTGGTTCCTCGGTCGCCGCAGCCCCACTTGCCGAATCCGCCGGTGGCATAGCCGGCTTTTTTGAGAACCTCGGCAACAGTAATATCCTCGGCTCGCAGCGGCACGCCGCCGGGATTGGTCCGTACGGTCGTATGTCCTGTATGCTGGCCTGTCATCAATACGCTGCGGGTCGGTGCACATACAGGGGCGCCTGCCAAAGCTTGAGTGAAACGCATGCCTTCTGTTGCCATCCGGTCGATGTTGGGGGTCTTTAGGTATTTATTGCCCATACAGGACAGCTCAAAGTAGCCAAGCTCGTCCAGCATTATATATACGATATTCGGCTTTTTGCCATTCACGAGGTTCTGTTGTGTCTGGGCGCATCGTGGCATTGCCAGTGTTACTGCACCCAGGCCCGCAATCTTCAAAAAATCACGACGTTTCATGGAATTTTCCTTATAAAAAGCAGCCAAAAGTTAGCTTTTCTGAAAGCGGTTAGTCTTCACTTTTTTCTATTGCCGCCGGGGCTGAGAAAAACTTTTTCAGACGTTCTGTGTTGAATTTAAGCTTTCGTTCATAGGTATAAATGCCGTTTACTTCCTGCTCTACGTCGGTAAGCTGTGTATAGCAATAACCGGCAATGTTGGGATGGTCGGTAAGAATGAGGGTCAGTTTGCCAATCAGCTCTTCAACCTCCTCAGCACTTTTGCCAAATCCCCACTTGTTTCTGTTGTCACCGGCAGGTTCCTTAGCAGCGTGTTCTTTAGTCCAGAAGGTCCCGCCGTATTCATCCACCGAGTATGGCTGTCCCTCATAAGGAACGGATATCTCCGGGAAGCGAACAAAGACATTCTTTCCATCGGGTGCGACCGAAGCATAGCGATCACGGAATGTCTCCGGATTCTGGTCATAGTCGTGTACTGTGAATATGTCCGTTTCAACGTGAACGTATCCACTGGCATCGTTTATTGGGCGCGTCGGGTCTAAAGCGCGGGTCAGGTCAACTGTTTCTTTCACAGCACGGCGATGAACCTCGAAAAGAGACCTTGCGGCCCCCGCTGTTTCATTGAAAGGTGTCCAAGCTACGATTGAAGGGTGATTTAAATCACGCATGACCACCTCTCGCCATTCGCGTTGATGGTTGTGAACTCCCTGTGGATTGGCGAATGAATGTGAGCCGCCCCAGTCGCAGAATTCGCCCCAGGTTATATATCCAAGGCGGTCGGCCCAGTAATGGAACCGTTCCTCGAAAACCTTCTGATGGAGGCGTGCGCCATTAAAGCCCACAGCCAGTGAAAGTTCAATATCGGCCTTGAGAGCTTTGTCGCTTGGCGCGGTCCAGATACCGTCGGGATAAAAACCCTGGTCGAGAACATGCCGCAAGAAGATGGGCTTGTTATTGAGATAAAACTTGTTTCCTTCAATGTGGAATTTGCGAAGGCCGGCATAGCTGTTTACCGTGTCCACAATACGGTTACCCTGAAGAAGCTCGAACCGGAGTTTGTAAAGGTATGGGTCATCCGGGCCCCATGGCCTTGGCTTTTTTACTTTAAGAATCTGAGCAGTGCCGTTGGCCGATTGTGAACGAACTGAGGTAAGCTTTTTGCCTTCGGCGGAAAGGAGAGTAGCTTGAAACTCCATGCCCCGGCTATAGTTATTAATAACAGGAGTCAGAACAAAGCGGCTATTGTCGAGGTCGGGTACAATGCGAACGAATTCAATAAAACTTTTTGGGCGGGCCTCCAGCCAAACAGTTTGCCATATCCCTGTAGTTCGCGTATAGACGACACCGTGAGATTCGAGTCTTCTGCTTTGCTTGCCTGCGGGCTGGACGTCGGAGCGTACATCATCAAGGGCGCAGACGAAAAGGTCGTTTTCGCCATTGCTCAGCGCATCGGTAATCTCAAAGCAAAATGATGAGCTGCCACCATAGTGGCGACCAACGCTGGTTCCGTTGACCCAGGCACGGCAGTCATAATCGACCGCACCAAAGTGTAAAAATACGCGTTTGCCGGCCCATTGCTTCGGGACAGTAAATTTCCGGTGGTAACAAACTTCGTTCATAAAGTTTGTATATCCGATTCCCGATAGTTTGCTCTCCGGGCAGAAAGGAACGATGATTTTTTTATCCAGCCTTGCAGAGTCCTTCGGCCAGTCTTTCTCATTGCCGGAGAAGCCAAGGTCGAAGCCAAAATTCCACTGCCCGTTGAGATTCAGCCAGGTTTCACGGTGGAATTGTGGTTTGGGATGTTCGGGGCGGGGAATTAGCTTCTGGGGTTGAGCTGCGACGTTCATCGCAGAAACTGTGAGAAATATTAACAGAATTGGCGTTAAGCGAGAAATTTTAACCATGTTCTTTAGCAAACCTGTACGTTTCATAATCTCTCCTTTCATCACCCATTCACAAATCTTATATGAAATAAACCGGCTCTGGTGAGATTATAACGTGCTGTAATTGATATGCAATTGCTTTTCAACACCGCTTTCAGTTTGAATCGAAGTAGTCAATGAGTGCGTACACCTCATTGTTAAGTTTTTTCATATCCTCAAGAAGCGCAATATATGGCTTGTATTGATAGTCGATTATTCCCTTATTTGAGTCACGGTTAGATGGGTCTGTACTCAAATCTTCCGGATTATTGTCTCTGTATTTAAACCAGTGCCAGCCGACGCAGCTTTTAGATTCGAGAAGCCCTATCGTGAAATGCTGATAAAACCGGCCTCTGTCCTTCTGTGTCGGGACCAGCCACCCGGCACCTGAATTATTTGCCAATCCGGAGTCATGCCCCTTTGCATAGAACTCTGTAATGATAAAAGGTTTGCCCGATTCCCGGCTCCACATTGCCATCCTTTCCGGATGCGGCTCCCAGGCGCCGTAACAGTTGACCGCCACTACATCCAGATACTTACCTGCTACCTTGAATATTTGGGGAATGCGTAGTGCCCTTCCGTGCAGTCTCGAACCGAGACACAGATGGTTCGAATCATACCTGCGGATGGCATTCGTGGTTATCCGGTAATACCTGTCAAACGCATACGCAACGAAAGCCTGCCTGTCGGTATCAGTTATGTCTTTGGGCGATGCCTGCTTTCCTTTTCTTTTATTAAGCCATTCCCGGGCCGCCTCGCAGCCGTATCGAAGGTCCGGATTGTTCACGTCAAGCTGCAAAGACCTGTCCAGCATATCAGAGACGACAGGTATCTCATTATCCGAAAAATGTCCTATCAGCCAGGAGTCATTGTTGGTTGCCAAAAGCTGCTTTGCATATTCATCGCAAAACTTTTCAAAATCCGGATGAAACACGGGGATACATCTGTTAGGGTATCCAAGATGCCCCGGCTCCTGCCAGACAAGTTTTTTAGACCTGCCGAACGAACCCATGAAATTCCACGAAAGTGTATATGCCAACTGTTTTGATGTTGTCCGAAGGAGTTCTGCATCCGAGAATCCACCGATTCCGTTGAAGCCGTACTTCGCAAGAAGGGAAGTAGTAAACTCGGCCCACTTTTCCCATGTGCCGAATCTTTCCATGGCCGGTTTCCGGCTTATCTGAGATTTTCCCCTGCTTATGGAACATACGCCGATATTAATATACAGATTCCCATCGGGGTCAACAAGCCACCATCTGCCTGCCGTCTTCTTCGGATAAAAATAACCTTTTGCCTCGGTCCTGCTGTCAACTCTGCCTCCATATTGGTTATATGGGATTTTCTTTGAACCGGGCCGGAAACCATCCAGCAGTTCTATTGTGCGGGTATCGCGCAACTTCCACTCTTTGTCTGTGGGTTTCCTCTTAACCGGCACCAAAATATACTTTTGCTCAGAAGCATGGCTTGCCTTCCTTGCGGCCAGAGTCAGATTGCACAAAGTGTCTGTCGTACCCAACAACAATCCAATGAGAACCAAAGCATAAAATATTTTGTGCATTTTAATTAATTCAATCGCACTTCTATAGTCTGTTTTGTGGTTTTATCGAGTTTGAAGGTGCCGGTAAGTTTTTGGCCGCCAATGCTTGCGGCAACTTGGTATTGCCCGTAAAAGCCGCGGAAGTTTGCTTTACCTGCTGCGTTGGTTGTTGTTTCGACCTGGGTCCACCATTTTCCTTTGATGAGTTTTTTTAATTCATTGTAAGCAGGTTTTGGTGTCATATCGGTCCCAACAAGACCGGCCGGGGCTTGCTGCCATGCATTCTGATCGGTGAAGTCCCACCATGTAATGGCCTCAACAGCAGGATGTGAAAAGAGGACACGGTAAAACTCGGCCACCTGCCGGGCCTGTTTTTGTTCACCTTCCGGCGTACTGTCCCAACGGAAATTGGGGTCTTTGCGTTCCTTTTGGAGTTCCCAGCCCTGTTTGCCTGAGACAAGGGTTGTTTCGGTGTAATGTAGCGGCTTTCCAAATTTTGCAAATCGTTCGCAGGTTTCCCATGCTTTCTGCGGGCCCCAGTAGCCGCCGTGCATGTGTGATTGTATGCCAACAACGTCGTAAAGCGGCTGTCCACTATCATCGAGAAGTTTTGAAATTATCTTTTCGGCGTAAGATGGGTCGGTTCGATAATCGTTGATAAGAAGTGTAGCCCTGGGATTACCGTTGCGTGCCCTCTTGAATGCCTCACGAACATAAGCGGCGATACCCATTTTGCCAATAGCCTCGGTCAATATCGGCGCACGCTCTTTGCATCCGGGCCGGTCGTAATGTGTTGCCTCGTTAACGACATCCCAGATGTCAATTTCGTTTTTGAATCGTCGGGCGCATCGCTCAACCCGGTTCATTTGAAGTTGCATTGCTGTATCAGGGTCTTTGGGAAGCCAGCGAGGCTGGGCGTAATTCCAGGCCAGCGGGTGCCCCTTGGTTACTATGTTTTGGCCCTTGCACCATCGGATAACCTCATCGGTTCTGGCATCGTCCGGTTTGCCGCGTTGCCGTTCGTAATTCCACCAGTAGAAAGGCAACGTAGCAAAATTCAGCAGCGAAGCAAAATGCTCGGCGTAGGCGACGTTGTCCTGGGGTGTTCTGCACCTGTTCAGCTTGAAAATATTACAGCCGAACAGAAACTTGTGTCGAGTTTGTTTTATGCTTATTGATGAGCCTATTGTAAGCGATTTCCCATCCGGGGCAAGAAGTTTCAAGGATGCACTGCCCTTACGGTATTTCTCGATGCGCGTATCGGCCCGGCTGAGAATGTGGTCGTTTTGTTCTTCTTTTGCGAGTATTGACGTGGGTAAAAATATCGAAGCCGCACCCAATCCCGTGGCTTTGAGAAAAGTCCGCCGATTCATAAATCAACCTTTCAAAAGTATGTTAATACTCAGCTGCGTTTGCCTAAATGGCCTCATTGACCATTCCAATTTCTTTGAATTTGCAGAAAGATCCAAGCTCTTTTGTGATATCTCCATAACAAGTCTGACGATGTAATCCGTTTGACCAGTTTTTCCATAATTTTTCAGCATCACCATCGACTTTGACTGTAATTTTGGTGCGACAGCCTCTTTCAATATCCGGAGCATCGATGATATCGCCGGTGAAGTACAGCAGATTATCAGTACCGACCAGTAACGCCTGAGTAACTTTTTGACCTTTACGCATAAACACCTGCGGTACTACTCCTTCTCTTCGCTCCATAACTGTTCGTATTTTGTACGGGTCAGCCGGACCGTTGGGACCATCCATTTTCGTTGTGCCAAGACAATGGGCCAATATGATGCTGTTGTTGGATTCATCTACAGTCGGGTCACTTATAAAACCGGGCTTCCCTGACAGTCCCTGTAATATTATATGGGTCATAGCGCACCGTAAATCCGACTCACAGATACCGCCTAATCCCATGTTATTGAGCCTGGTAAAACCAAGACACGGATAAGCGGGCAGCTTTATCGTTTTGTCCCACATGGTGCCATAACAATCAATGGTCATCACAGTTGCATCTTCCTGGTCCAGCATATCTTCAAAAGCCAATGCCAGTTTACAGGATTTGAATATATCTGCTCTCGAAGGTTCCACAACTTCGGAGGCCTCTTTTATCCATTGGGCGGTTTCGGCTTTTGCCCGGCTGTCGCTCACGCTATTATAGGCATCTACGACCTGTTCAAGTCCGATTTGTTTTATATCTGTGCCGAATTTACTTTTCATAGACTCAGCATAGCTCTTAAATGAACGGGTTGAAAGGTTGAGAATCCTGGCTTCTCTTAAATGATGGATTGTGCGGAAAGGTCTTATAGCAACTGCCAATTGCTTGTAATCGCTGGTGAGCATACACTCCATTTTTGCTCCCAGAGGTTGCTTTTGGAGACCGCCGAAGCCGGTCCAGCCGTGCCCGGAATAAGGAACGGCAAAGACCACTGTAGGTTTACCCACACTAAGAATTTCGTCTAAAATAGGCCTTACTCCCATGTTGAAATGAATCAAAAGGATACCGTCCATTTCTTTTAAAATGTTTTTGAGAGGCCCAACCTGCTCTGCAGAGGTTATCAACCTGTCTATAACAAATTCTACATCGGCCAGCTCATCTTTCAGTTTTGCAAACTCTGATTCATAAAATCGGATTTCTTTTCTTAAGTCCATCCTTGGTTCCGGCCAGAGGCCGTGTGAGGTTCCCATGTAAATTCTGGCCACCTTAACTTTTGTTCCTCTGCAGCCAGGACTTATAAGTCTGGAACCTCCCGGGTTTGCGCCAAACGCCAAAATTCCCGAACTGCCGAGGAATAAAGCGCTTCCTGCTGCTGTTATTTGCAGGAACTTTCTTCGGTTAATTTCTTTGTCCATTGTAACCTCCTTTTTCATAGTTTTGGTGAGCGTCCATTAAATATTTGCCTTTTATATCAGCGGGTTCAGAACTTTGCTTTATAGTTCAGATAAATGCACTCTGGCCCAAAGGTGATTTATATTTAACTCAAGAGCTTTTTCAAACTGGGCCTTTGCCTCTGCCTGCATACCTTTTCCTAAATATCCCAAGCCCAGCATGTAGTGAGTATTTGCCGTTTTAATATTATGGGCTTGTTTTTCTCCGAATTTCGCAAAGAATTCCACCGCAGGGGCGGGCTTTGCCGAGTCTATCAATTCGTCAAATATCTGCCGGGCTTTATCTTCCTGACTGAGTTTCTTAAGAGCCAGTCCCTTGTAATAGCTAAACTCAGATTTTCCAACCTCAACCGATGCAGATTTTTCAAAATACTCTCCGGCTTTTTTATTATCACCCAAAGCTTCGTGGGCTTTTCCAATGAAGAAGAAGGTTTGGCAGGTTCTCCTGTCTCGTTCCGGCCTTCCTACGTTGAGATTTTCAGGATATTCAAGTGCCGCTTCGAAATCATTGAGTGCCTGGCGATATCGTTTGCTCTCGAACTTCTTTTGACCTCTGAGCAGATGAGCATCGACGTAAACGTTGTGTATCCCCCCTCCGCCCTCCCATGTATTAAAGTTCCGGCCGGCAAGTAATTCAATCGCCTTATCATATTGCTGTAAGAGCACTAAGAGAGCGATTTCCCGGGACAGGGCATCATCACGTTTTGCTATCGTACTATGGTTATCTTCGAGAAGACTGAGTCTTTTCTCGGGCGATACCCCCCCCGTCTCATAAAGCAAGTCCAGTTCATAATAGACTCTTGGGTCCTTTTTGTCACAGGCTATTGCTTTTTCCAGACTGTCAATGGCTTTAGGGATGTTATTGTCCATCCTCGCATAGGACAATCCAAGATTTCGATGGACTGTTGAAAAATTGTCATCCAAATCCCGCGATTTTTCCCACTCTTTTATTGCTTTTTCAGGCTGATGGTCGTAAAGAAGATTTCCGAGATAATAAGGAGCGAGGGCGTCCGAAGGATTATTATTCATAGCACTGCTGAGCACATCTATTGTCTCTAAGCGAAATGGAAAACAGTAATCGGGGGGCATTTTGCCTGCCTTGCGGTAGTATTCGGAAGCCTTTTTAGCATTTCCGTTTTTCTGATGAAGAAAGCCAAGATAATAATTGACCATCGGGTGTTGGCGCGCATTGTTATTTGAATCTAATAATACGGAAAGGCACTCGATTGCTTCATCCCATAGGCCACAATTGCTGTAGTCAACAGCTATTTCAAGATAGGATTGTACCTCTCCCCTGCTCTTTACCTTTAAGGTTTCCAAAGCTTCTTTCGATTCTCTTCTAAGCCCCGTCGCTTTTTTTGCGAGGTAAAGCTCATATCCGGCCCAGAAGTCAAGTGTATCAAAGTCCAGAGCCTTTAATGCTGTTTGAGCGGCGTCTTCAGAGCGCCCCAATTGTCTTAGCACCGCAGATTTTAGATTCAAAGCCTTTGTGTTCCGGGTATTTGTGGCAATTGAGCGGTCTATATGTTTCAAGGCCACCTCAAAATCTTTCCTGAGACAATCTATTTCTGCCAGATGGTAATACGCGGCTGTGTGAATTTCGTAACTCCATGTCGCTTTATAAAAGGCGTCGTATGCAGCGTCGTAGTTTCCCTGAAACTTTAAGGCGAGTCCCAGATAGTAGTAGGGTTGGCCGCTTTTCGGGCTGGTGTAATTTTTTGCAACTCGCTTGATTGCCTGATTAAACTTTTCCTGTGCCTGGTTAAACATTCCACGCTTTAGGTAAAGAATTCCAAGTTCCGTATTGACTCGTGAATCTCCCGGGTCTCTTTTTAACGCTTCTTCGTAATAGGGATATGGCTCAAGAGCCGCATTGTGAAATTGGTCCAGACGCTGGCCTGTTAAATAAAGTTCTTCAACGGTTTTTATGTCTTCGGGCTTCGAAGGAGGCTTAACCGGTTTTGGCATCGGAGCCCCTTCCTTTTCAACCGGCTTGTAGGCTATGAGTTCTTCACCAGTCGAGGACAGCAGCGAAACTCGCAAATCTTTCTCTCTTACGCCGGCGGCAAGAACTACCTCTTTACTGAATGGTTTATCCGGGCCAATATCAATCCGCTGCCTGAAAACCACCTTATCGTCAGCAGTTAGTATCACCCTCGCATTTTTGTATGCTGATGTGGCGTTAAAACCGATTTTTGCTGTATTTTCCTCCGTAACCTCCAGATTTACAGCGGCCTTAAGGTTTGCATTCTTTACGCTTGTTATTTGCCGGATAGGATACCAGTATTCCTTAATAATTTTCACTTCATAAGGTTGTATCCAGCTATAGTCGGGTTGATTGTCTGAATAGGCTCCGGCCATAATCTCTATATATGGGCCGTCGGTTTCGGTCAGAATTTTGTCCCACATTTGGCCGTGAGGAC
>Ga0307380_10013016_pt1 | contig 10304 bp, 7 predicted proteins | sample UN3MG_FD_202239 | JGI IMG/M metagenome (GOLD analysis project Ga0307380, IMG submission 202239) | Soil microbial communities from Risofladan, Vaasa, Finland - UN-3 | ecosystem: Environmental > Terrestrial > Soil > Coastal area > Acid sulfate soil | place: Finland: Risofladan, Vaasa | collected... | reverse complement strand
CAGATGGCCCTCGCCGACAGTCTCATCGAGACGCTCGTGTGGCAGAACCCGCGGACGTTTCTGGGTCAGAGCCCCAAGTTCGAGGTGTAGCGCCGTCATTCCGGATGGAGGAACTCTGTGGCCCTCACGCCGCACGACGAACGCCGGTGCCCCGGCGAGAAGTACGCCATCACCGAACCCGTCTGCCGCGGTCGCATCGCGCGGCATTACCCCAAGTGCAAGACGTGCAAGTGGCGTCAGGCGACGACCGGCCCGGACGCCGACGCCCCCGAACCGCCCGTCGACCTGGACGCCATCTTCAAGGCGTACGATATCCGGGGCGCGGTCGGCACGCAGGTCACCAAGGCCGTGGCGTGGAAGGTGGGATACGCCACCGCCCGGCACCTGCTCTCGCTTCTATCGGAGGAGGCCCGGGCCGCCGAGGAGGCGTGGATCGTCGTCGGCCACGACATGCGTCCGACGAGCGACGAGTTCGCCCAGCGGGTGAGCGAAGGCATCCGCGCGGCCGGCGTGGGGGCCATTCTCATCGGCCAGGTCGAGACGCCCGCCGTTTACTTCGCCGTGGGCACACTGAAGACGCTCGGCGGCATCCAGGTCACCGCCAGCCACAACCCCGTGACGGACAACGGGTTCAAGATCACCGGGCCGGGGTGCGTTCCGGTGGGAATGGGCGCGGGCCTGGAGAAGATCAGGGAGATCGCCCGCGAGGTCGAAGACACCGACCAGCAGCCGGTGGGGCCGTTGCGGCACCAGGACATCTCGAGCGGGTACCTGCTGCACGTCAAGAAGTTCGCCGGCGCCATCAAGCCCCTCAAGATGGTGCTCGACGCCTCCAACGGCATGGCGTCGAAGTGGGTGCCGAGCCTGCTGCGCGAATACTGTATCGACCTGGAATCGCTGAACCTGGAACGGGCGGGCCGGTTCAACCACGAGCCGAACCCGCTGAAGCCGGCGGCGCTCGAGGACCTGAAGCGGCGCGTCCGGGCCACGGGCGCGGCCCTGGGCGTATGCTTCGACGGCGATGCGGACCGCGTCGGAGTTGTCGACGAGAACGGCGACACCGTGCCGAACGATCTCATCACCGCCCTGCTGGTGCCCGGGTTCCTCGCGAAGGAGCGCGGCGCGACTATCGTGTACGACTTGCGTTCGAGTTGGGCACTGAAGGAAGAGATCGTGGCCCACGGCGGCGTGCCCCGTCGCGAACGTGTCGGCCACACTCACATGAAGGCGGCCCTGCGCGAGACGGGCGCCCCGTTCGGCGGCGAACTCTCGGGCCACTCTTACTACCGCGACAACTTCTTCTGCGACAACGCCGTCATCACGCTCCTCAAACTCCTGACGGTGCTGAGCGAACACCCCAGCGACGCCCTCAGCGAACTCGTCCGGCCGCTCCGCCGTTACGCGACGACCGGCGAGGTCAACTTCGAGACCCAGGACAAGGAGGCAGCCATCCGGACGCTGGCCCAGACGTTCTCCGACGGCAAGATCGACTTCCTCGACGGCGTCACGGTCGAATACGACGCGTGGTGGTTCAACTGCCGCGCGTCGAACACCGAACCGCTTCTGCGGCTGACGCTCGAGGCCAAGACGGCCGAGATGAAGGACGAAATGTACGAGAAGTTGATCGGCCTGCTCGGCGAACCGTCGGAACATTGACCTCACGCCGGGGGATCCACGGACGGGCACCGATGCCGACATTCACACGCCTGACGCCCCTCGCGCTGACGCTCGTACTCCTTGGCGCCGTCTGCCCCGCGCCGGCCGAGGAGGCACCCAAGTCGCTGACCGTCAAGGAGCGACGCGCGGTCAACGACCTCCTCAGCACGTTCACCCGCGCACGGACCGACCCCGACAAGCAGTCCAAGGTGGTCGATGAGATTCTGGCGATTGGCGGCCCTGCCCCCGCCAAGCTCCTCGCCCTCATCGGCCAGCAACTCGGACCACTCCAGGCGCGGTACCGGTCGGCATTCTACGCTGCCGCCAAGACCGTTCTGCGAAAGCGCTTCGTCGACCGCGATCCGGCCGAAGTCGACGCACTGCGACAAACCGTCCGCAACCTCGGCAGCAGCGACAACCTCTCCAAGGACGAGATCGTCGCCAAGGGCGACCCCGCCATGGCCAAGCTCGGCGAGATGCTCTGGATCGATCCGGAGACCGTCCTTAAGGCCGAGCCTGCACTCCTGACCCAGCGTACGGCCCTCCTCGACCTCGGCAAACACTGGCAACGGGCCGCCGACTACGTGGCGAAGCACGGGCCCAAACGGCCCGGCGCGCCCGACGAGGCCCCCCGGTTCGAGGACCTCGTCAAGGCCGACGAAATGCTCGCCACCAGCCTGACCCTGGCCACCAGCGACCGCGACCGCAAGGCCCTGATCGCCAACGTCGACCTCGAGCCCAGAATCGAGTTCGAGGAAGCCAACGGCATCCGCGACCTCAACCGTATCCGGCTTCTGCTGGGCCTGAAGCCGCTCCAGATCGACGTGGCCCTCTGCGAGGCCGCGCGCGACCATTCCAAGGACATGGTCGAGAAGAAGTTCTTTGCCCACGATTCGCCGGTCCCGGGCAAACAGACGCCGTGGGACCGCGCCAAACGGTTCGGCACGTCGGCCCATGCCGAGAACATTGCCGCCGGGACCAAGACCGGACCGGACGCCAACCGCATGTGGTTCCACAGCCCCGGGCACCACAAGAACATGCTCGGGGGCCACGGTCGCATCGGCATCGGCCGGCACGGAAACACCTGGACGCAGATGTTCGGCTAGCGTCCCGGTGAATCGCCCCGACGTGGGAACGTCTCTTCTAGCGGGGAGGATCGATCATGACCCGCCTCACATCTACCGTCTTTCTGATGCTGGTCGCCACGACCTGCGTTGCCACGGCGTGCGCGTCGGGCGCGGGCGACGCCCCGTCCGTGGCGGTTGTTGCGCAACACGTCAGGCTCGTCGAGGCGTCGGGCATCGCCGTCCGCGGCGGCGGCAAGGTGGCGGTCATCGGCGGCGACGAGACGGCCGACCGTCTCTGGGCCGTCTCGCTCGACGACCTTTCGGTCCGCTGGGAACTCGTGTTCCCCCGCGGCACGCCCCTGATGGACGACGTGGAGGCCCTGGCCCCACACGGCAAGAACGCCCTGTTCGTCATCTGCTCGCAGAGCCGCACCAAACCGCGCGAGAAGGCCAAGTACCCGCGCGACCGCTTGGCGCTTGTCACCCTCAGCCCCGACACTCGGCAGGTCGTCGGCGTCCGCGTGTACGAAGGGCTGAGGACTCACCTGCTGACGTACCTGGGTGGGTCGGCCGGCGACCTCTTCGAGAACCCGGCCGCCGTCAGCCTCAACGGGCCGAACCGGGGTGGCCTGAACGTCGAAGGCCTGGCCGTCTGGAACGAGCAACTCCTGCTTGGGCTCCGTTCGCCGGCGACCAGGGGCGGTGCCGTCGTCATTCCCATCGCCGAGCCCGGCCGACTCGTCGAGGAGGGCGGCCAGGCGCGGCCCCCTCGTTTCGGCCGGCCCATGATCCTGCCCACGAAGCCCGGCGAAGGCATCCGCGACATGGTCACCGCCAAGGACGGGATCCTGGTCCTCCTGGGCGCGGAGAACGACGCCGTGGAAACGCCGTTCCGGATCGTCCATTGGGACCCTGCCACGAACAAACTGCGCGACGTCGAGGTGCCGGGGTTCAAGGCGATCCGCCGGCCCGAAGGCATCGCCCTGGACGCCGAGGGCCGCCTGCTCGTCGTCCAGGATTTCAAGTTGCCGCTGCCCGCGAAGATCCTGTTCCGGCTCGACATCAAGAAGCCGTAGGGCCCCCTGCCGCCGGCGCCCGCGACGCGCCCCAAGCGCCAGTCCGAGAAATGTCTTGCCCCCCATGCCGTCGCGGCTTACTACTATGCCGAACCCATCAGGGCGGGGGCATGTCATCTCATGGACGAGCCAGGGGACCATCCGCAGGAGCGGCGTTCGACCGCCGGTGCGATCATCTCGGTCGTGCGGCTGCCGCACATGGTCAAGAACCTGGTCGTGCTGCTGCCGGTCATCTTCGCGGTCCGCATGGGCGACGTCTCGGCCTGGAGAAAGGCGGGCCTGGCCGCGCTGGCGTTCTGCCTGGTGTCGAGCGGCATGTACGTCTTCAACGACATCCGCGATCGCCGGGGCGACCGGCATCACCCCCAGAAGAAGAACCGCCCCATCGCAGCCGGGCACCTCGGGCTGGGTACGGCGTGGATAACGTGCCTCGTCCTCCTGGGGCTGGGCGCGGTCCTTGCCTGGGTCGGCGCCAGGGGGGTCTCGGTGTTCCTGGCGGCGTACGTCCTGCTCGGCTTGGGGTACAGCCTCGGCCTCAAGCACAAGATGCTGCTCGACGTCATCATCATCGCCGCCGGCTTCGTCATGCGGGCCGCCGCCGGGGCCGTGGCCATCCAGGTCGTCATCAGCCCCTGGCTGGTGGTGTGCACGTTCACCTTGTGCCTCTTCATGGGGTTCTGCAAACGGTACAGCGAGGTCGTGACGCTGGCCGGCGAAAGCGGCGCGGCGACCCGGCACCGGCCGACCCTGGGCGGCTACACGCCGGAACTGCTGACGCACCTGATTACGCTGAGCGCCGCCATCGCCATCATCTCGTTCCTGCTCTACGCCACCGCCAAGCCGATGTCCTACGACCGCTTCGAGAAGATGGGCCTGCTGTACACGCTGCCGCTGGTCATCTACGGCGTCTGCCGCTTTGCGATGCTCTCGATGCGCGGCCGGCACGCCGACCCGGTCGAGATCATCCTCCACGACCGGCCGTTCCAGGCGACCGTCGTCCTATGGACGGCCCTGGCCGCCGTGGTCATCCTGTGGGCCGACGCCATCCAGACGTGGGTGACTGAAAGCCTGTACCCCTAATCCCACAGGCGCCACTTCCTCACGCCTGGCGGCCTTCCCAGGCCGCCAGGAACATGCATCAAGCCCGCTTGCGGCGGCCTGGGAAGGCCGCCGCGCGGCAGGTAGCGCTGTAGGACTAATCCCGGCTACCGGCCGGCTGGGGAGCCAGCGCGTCGGCCAGGACCTCCATCGGATGATACACCGGCAGGCCGGTGCCATGCGCGAGTTGCGTCCGGCACATGCCGCAACTCGTGACGACGGCCTCGGCGCCGGATGCCGCCACTTTCTCGAACACCGGCCCGGCAATCGCTCCTGAGATAGGAATGTTCTTCGCCTTCAGGCCGTACGTACCGCCCATGCCGCAACACGTGTCGTTGGACAGCACGAACGCGACGCCGAGAAGCCGCTCGATGAGCCGTCGGGGCTGGTCTCCCCTGCCGGCGGCACGCAGGTGACACGGCGCGTGGTACGCCAGCCGCATCGCCCGCCACCGGTCCTTGCCCGGCAATTCCGGTGAGGCGCCGCCCGCATCAACCAGTTCCTCGAGGACCGTGTGGATGTCGCGGGTGTGCGCCGCCACCAGGCGGGCCCGCTCGTCGGCCCCGGCCATTTCGGGGTAGTCCTGGGTCAGTGTCAGCACGCACGACGGGCACCCGCTGACGACCGTGTACCCCGCCTCGACCAGCGGCGTGAGCACCTCCAGGTTGAAGGCCATGTCGCGGGCGGCGCCGTGGGCGTCGCCGGCGGAGATCTTCGGGATGCCGCAACATCGCTGCTCGGGCACGAACACCTCGCACCCCATGGCCGCGAGCACCCGCATCGCCGCCCGCCCGATCTGGGGCTCGTTGAACAACTCGAAGCAGCCGGGGAAATACGCGATTCGCCGCGCGGGCTCGACCGCATCCACCCGCGCCCCTTCCTGAAGGCGCGCGTGCCGGAAGCGCGGCATGGCGGCGTGGCGCCCGATGCCGCCTACCTTTTCCATGAGGAACCGGACCGGCCCGGCGCCGAGAAAGAAGTTGGCCACGGGGGCCACGGCGCTCCCCAGCCGGCCCAGCGGCCGGACCTTGAGCATCAGCCGTTCGCGCAGGCCCAGCCCGCCCCGGTCGGCCAGGTGTTCCTTGTGCTTCAGGACGAGACCCGCCACGTTGACGTTGCTGGGGCACTCCACCAGGCACGTCTTGCAGTTGTAGCAGAGGGCCGCGACCTGGCGCATCTTCTCGTCGTCGAGGTCCGCTAGGTCGAGCCCGCCGCTCAGGACTTCGCGCAGCAGGTTGGCCTTGCCGCGCGGCGAGGCCACCTCGTCGCCCGTGACCTTGTAGACGGGGCAGGCCCCGAGGCATGTGCCACAACCGTGACACCGGACGAGTTCCGTCGCCCACCGCTCGCGGTCAAAGGCCTCGCCGGTCGGCTGCAGGGCGAAGTCCGGCCCCATCCTGAGGTCCGCCAGATGAATCTCGCGCTCGTCGGTAATGACCTTGCCGGGATTCAGGACGTTCCGCGGGTCCCAGAGGGTCTTGACCTGGCGCATCGCGCCGTACAGGTCGCCGAACTGGAGTTCGAGGTACCCGCTCCGGGTCAGACCGTCGCCGTGCTCGCACGAGACGGTGCCGCCCAGGCTCGTCACGAGGTGGGCGACGTCGGTGGCGATGCCGCGCATCTTGGCGACGTCCTCCGCAACGCGCGTGTCGACCAGCGGCCGGGCGTGCAGGTTCGAGTCGCCCGCGTGACCGTAGACGGCGGCCTGGACGCCGTACCGGTCGAAAATCTCGCGGATGCCGCGGATGTACTCGACCAGCCGCGACGGGGGCACCGAGACGTCCTCGATGAACGGAGTCACCCGCTTGGGCCCGGGCAGCCGCTGGAGGATCTGGACGGCCCGCTTGCGTATCTGCCACAGTTGCTGCTGCTCGGCGGGGTCGAAGGCCTCGATGGCGCCGAACGCCAGGCCCCGCTCGTCAACGATCCGCCGGCGGATCTGGGCGATAAACGCCTCGTTTTCGGCCCGGCTGTCGGATATCTGCTCCACTAAGAGGACCGTGTCGGCCTCTTTCGGCAGGTACTTGGCGGGCACCGACCCGTCGGCCCGGACGATGTCCAGGAAACACCGCTCCATGATTTCGCACGCGCTCGGCCCGAGTTCCAGGATGGGGTGGACGGCCTCGCCGCCCTTCTCCAGGTCCGAGAACCACAGCAGCAGGCTGGCCCGCTCGGCCGGCTTGTGGACCAGGCGAATGCCCGCCTCAACGATAACCGCCAGCGTCCCCTCGCTGCCCACGACGAGCCGCGCGAGGTCCAGGACGCCGTCGTGGACGAGGTCGAACAGATTGTACCCGGCGCTGTTCTTGCTCGTGTACGGCCGGTACCGGCCGATGAGGTCGGCGTTCTCGGCCACGATGCGGCGCGTGCCTGCGACGATGCGTCCGAGCAAGTCATCGCGCGCGGCCAGCCGCGCGTACGCCTGCCCGTCGGTCTCGATCGCCTCCAGCCTTGCCCGCGAGCCGTCGGCCAGGACGACGTCGAGGTACGCGACGTACTCCCTCATGCTGCCATAGCGGATGCCGCGCGAGCCCGACGCGTTGTTGCCCAGGTTGCCGCCGATCGTGCAGAACGGTTCGCTCGACGGGTCGGGGCCGAGCATCAGGCCGTGGGCCGCCAGGACCTCGTTCACTTGGCCGGTAACGGCGCCCGGCTGGACGCGCAGCAGGTTGCGGCCGGCGTCGACCTCGAGGACCTGGTTCATGTACTTCGTGAAATCGAGGACGATGCCCCGTCCCAGCGCCTGGCCGCACAGGCCCGACCCCGCGCCGCGCGGCGTCACAGAGATGCCCAGCGCGCCGGCCACCTCGACCGCGGCCACGACGTCCGACGCGTCCCTGGGCACCACCACCGCGAGCGGCACGATGCGGTAGATGCACGCCGCCGTGGCGTAAGCCGCCAGGCTGAACCGGTCCGTCAGGAGGTCGCCCGCGATGCGCCCGGCGAGGGCATGGGCCACCGCTTCGGTCGTCACGCCGCTGCCCGTCTGCTCCGTCATGTCGTCCTCAAGAAACGGTGCGCGGCGGTCGCAGGACCTGGCGCGCGCCCAGCCCTAATACTACAACGCCACTTGGCCACAGAGCAGCCGCTTGGAAATTCAACCATGGGCCGCCATCAGGCTGTAGCGCGGGGGTTTATCCCCCGCGGGATCCTGCGCGGGGGATAAACCCCCGCGCTACGGCGCGCAAGTTTGGTTAATGCAAGAGGCTGCGTTCATTGCCGCGCGACAAGTGGCGTTGTAGGATCAACCACACCCCTCTCTTGATTGACCGCCAGCCATGGCATACTATACGTTCCGGACACCGGAAAACAAGGCGGACGCGCATGGCCAAGGCCATCGGGTGCATCTCGGGCGGACTCGACTCGACGCTGGCCGTCTGTCTCATCCGGCGCCAGAACATCGACGTGATCGCGATGCACGTTCTGCACCTCTGGCACCCCAATCGCGCCGACGCCGGCGAGAAACCCCGGGCCGTTCAGGCGATCGAGGCACTGGGGGTCCGCGTCCACACCATCGACGCCGCCGAGGCCGACTTGGCCATGGTCCGCAAGCCCGTCCACGGCATGGGCAAGCGGATGAACCCGTGCATCGACTGCCGCATCTGGACGCTCCGCCAGGCCAAGGCGCTCATGGAGGCCGAGGGGGCCGACTTCGTTTTCACGGGCGAGGTGCTCGGTCAGCGGCCCATGTCGCAGCATCGCCAGGCCCTGCAACTTGCCGAGCGGAAGGCCGACCTCACGGACCGGCTGGTCCGGCCGCTGTCGGCCAAGCGGCTGCCACCCAGCGAGCCGGAGCGCCGCGGGCTGCTCGACCGAGGTCAACTGCTGGGCATCTCGGGCCGGTCCCGCAAACAGCAGATGGAACTCGCCCGCGAGTTCGGCATCACCGACTACCCCACCCCCGCCGGAGGGTGCCTGCTGACCGACCCGGCCTTCGCGCACCGCCTGCGGGAACTCATGGCCCGCCAGACGCTGACCGCCGACGGCGTCGAACTGCTGAAGATCGGCCGCCACTTCCGGCTAGACGACGGCACGCTCGTCGTCATCGGCCGGCATCACGACGACAACCTGCGGCTGGGACCCCTGTTCCAGGCCGGCGACGTGCGGATCGAGCCCCTCGACATACCCGGCCCGACGACGCTCATCCGCGGCAACGCCACCGACGAGAACGTCCGTATCGCCGCCACGTTGACGCTGCGCTACACGAGGGCCGCGCCGGGGCAGCCGCAGCCCCTGGCCGTGGCGCCGGTGGGCCGGGAACCTTCGACCATCGCCGTGCCGCCGGCCGACGACGCCGCGGTCCGGCACTGGATCATCGCGCCGGAGAACCGACTGTGACACCTGCCGATTCTGTTCCCGCCGACCTGGCCGCGAAGCGGGCCCGTCTGGAGACGATCCTCAAGGACCTGGGGTCGGTGGCGATTGCCTTCTCGGGTGGCGTCGACTCGACGCTGCTCGTAGCCGAGGCGCGGCACGTCCTCGGCCGTGAGAATGTCCTGGCCGTCACCGCCGCCAGCGAAACGTACGTGCCGGAGGAACGGGCGCGGGCCGAGGAACTGGCCAGGCAACTGGACGTGGAGCAGATCATTATCGAGACCCGCGAACTCGACGTGCCTCACTTCCGCGAGAATCCCGCCTACCGCTGCTACTACTGCAAGCGCGAACTGTTTGCCACGGTCCGACGCGTGGCCGACGAGCGGCATCTGGCCGCCGTCTGCGACGGCGCCAACGCCGACGACCCCAGCGCCTGGCGTCCGGGCCTGAAGGCTGCCGCCGAACTAGGCGTCCGAAGTCCGCTCAAGGAGGCCGGCCTCGCGAAGGACGACATCCGCGCCCTGTCGCGAGGAATGGGCCTGCCTACCTGGAACCGCCCGGCCATGGCCTGCCTGGCCAGCCGGTTCCCCTACGGCCAGCCGATTACGGAGGAAGGCCTGAAACGCGTGGCCGCCGCCGAGCGTCTGCTCCGCCAACTGGGCTTCGACGGCTGCCGCGTGAGGGACCACGGAACCATCGCGCGGATCGAGGTCGCGCCGGCCGACATCGCCGCCACGGCCGCCGAGCACCGCGAGCGCCTGGTCCGCGAACTCAAGGCCCTCGGCTACGCCTACGTGACGCTGGACCTGGAGGGATACCGCGCCGGCGCCATGGACGAGGTGTTGCCCAAGGACACGCCCGATCGCCCGCCACCCGGGGGGTCTTAGTGCTGCTTCGCCGGCTCGTCGCCACCGTGCGCGGCGGCCTTCCTAGGCCGCCGCGACACGTTGCCCTGCGTCAACCCGCGGTGGCCTAGTACTACAACGCTACAAGTTGGGCCAATGACACATGCGTAGGTTCTTCAGAAACACGCCGCGGGCATGCAGCAGCCGCAGGATGCGCTTGCGGTGGCTGCGGGCGGCGCGGGCGTTGC
>Ga0307380_10013013_pt1 | contig 10306 bp, 10 predicted proteins | sample UN3MG_FD_202239 | JGI IMG/M metagenome (GOLD analysis project Ga0307380, IMG submission 202239) | Soil microbial communities from Risofladan, Vaasa, Finland - UN-3 | ecosystem: Environmental > Terrestrial > Soil > Coastal area > Acid sulfate soil | place: Finland: Risofladan, Vaasa | collected... | reverse complement strand
CCCTGACGGTAACCCGGAACTCATGCGAAAGGTCGTCTGCGATTCATTGCCTGTCGAATAAGATGTGCATATTTAATTGTTGCTCTGCGATGGTGATTTTTTGTATATTTAAAGTACTGAAAGAATGTATTCCCTGCTTTTGGAGGATTGACAGTGAAAGAAATAAAAATATGAGTATTCGGATTGAATTGAATAAAGACAAGGTTGCGGAATTCTGCCTCAGAAATCATATTCGCAGTCTTGCTCTTTTGGGTTCTGTACTGCGAGATGACTTTCGGCCGGACAGTGACGTGGATGTGCTGATTGAATTTGTGCCGGGGCAAGAGCATGGATTGATGGAACTGGTCGGAATGCAGGACGAGCTATCAGAGATTCTGGGGCGGAAGGTAGATATGGTAGAGCGAAAAGCCGTTGAAAAAAGCGAGAACTATATTCGGCGACGGCATGTGCTGGATTCTGTGGAGCATGTTTATGTGGCGTGAGGGTGTTATCATTACTGCCTAAAAACTCCGGATTTGGAATTTTTCTTCGCTTCAATAGCTAAATCTCCCCTGTTTGTACCATTCGTGGCAGTTTCATGTTATCTGCAATTTATGCGGAAAATGTTCGCATTTTCCCGTTGAAGCATTAATATAGGCTTACAAGCTGGTAATTTAGTGAAATTACGACCCTATACCTTTGAAAGGAACTATCATGTCGAATTCGAAAGTGATTTTATCCGCCTTTTGTGTGCAGTTGCTGCTCATGAGCCTGGTGTGCCCCTCAAATGCTGAATCAGCGACTTCCGCCGCGGAACAGTTATTGACTATGATGCCAGACGATGTTGTCGGATTCGTTGCAACCAGCGGGGGAGATGACCTGAAGCCGGCTTTCGAGAAAACCATTTTGGGCCGGATATGGAACGATTCGGGAGTTCTGACATTTCGTGAAGCTATTAAGAAAGAGCTTCTGAAGAAGGCCCTGGAGATTCCGGAACTGAATGACGCCCAGGCCTTGGATATGATAGAGGGTATCATTCGCCAGGTCACGGCAAGACCGTTTGTGATTGGTGCCGCTCGAAAAGATACCACTCAGGGCCCGCCGCTCTACGGCTTCGCCATACTTGATGCCGGGCAGCGTAAGACGGAGATGGCATCATCATTAGAGAAGCTGGAATCGTATGCCGATGAAGGCGACATCGTTGAAATCGAGGTCGGTTCGGTTAAGATGAACAGCCCGAAAGACGCCGGCGACGTCCCCGTATACTGGGGCTGGGTCGGGAACTATTTTGTCTTTGCGATAAACGACGGCAAAGGACTGGCCCTGAAGTACGTGCAGGGCAACAATAGCAGGCCGGCACCGGCTTATCTTCAAAATGTCCCCGAAACCGGCGACGCTCTTGTGGTTCATATCAACCGTGAGAAGGTATTTAATATTTTGAGTACGATCGCAAGGATGGAAGGCGGCGAGGAAGAATTTGGTTTAGTCGAAGCAGTAATCAGGGAACTCGGCTTGAATAACGTCAAGTCCCTTACAGAAAGGGTGGGATTTGACGGCCCGGATATAGTTGGTAATTGTCTTTTGGAAATGCCGCAGCCCCGAACGGGCCTGCTCGCAAATCTCGAAACAATAAATCTTTCAATGTTTGATATGGCGGATGCCGGTGCAATTAGCGCCACGGCATTAAATTGTGACATAGCAGGAATGTATGATACGGTAATGAAGGCGGCTAAAACTGTCATCGGCGATGATTTCGTCGAGGTCGAACAGGGAATTGCCGCAGTTGAGGCGGAACTGAATTTCAAGATTCGCCAGGACCTGCTGGAAAGCCTCAGCGGGCCGATGCTTGTCTATGTTCTTCCCGGCGGCGTTACGATGCAGTCACCCCAGGGCGGATTTGTAATCATCGCCAGGCTAAAGAATGCAAAATTGTTGGAAGAATCGCTGACAGCTCTGGGAAAGTTCGCCGCCGAGAAAAGTGAGGGTATGGTCCAGGTCAGCTCACAGGTTCAGGAAGGAAGGACCGTTTATACATGGGCAGTAATGCCGCTGGCGATGGCCCAGATCATGCCCAGTTGGACAGTGGTGGGTGACCGGGTAATCATCGGCTCTAATCCCGCGCTGCTCACATCGGCTATTAATCAGATCAATTCAGGCACAAAATCGATACGCGGCACAGATGGATTCAGAAAGGTAACGGCGAAACTGCCGGCCGAACTGTTATCTTTCAAATATGGTGACTCGAAGCTTCAGTTTACCCAGTTAATGACAGCGGTACAGCAATTCTGGCCGATGGCGACTATGTTCGCTTCTAACGCCGGCATGAAACTGCCGTTTGTCCTGCCGCAACTGTCACATATCGCCCAGGACATGGGGCCTTCGTGCCAGTATTCATGGTTCGACGCCCAGGGATTGCGCTCACATTACCGCGGCGCGGGGATCGAGCCAACCCTGGGAGCGGTGGCCGGCGGCGCCGTAGGAGCCGGGATATTGATGCCGGCCCTTGCGCGGGCACGCCAGCAGGCTCGACAGGTTGTGTCAATGAATAATTTGAAACAGTTGGGATTGGCGGTAATTACTTATGCCAACGACAACCAGGGAAAGCTGCCGGATAATCTCGATCAGGCGAAACAGTACTATGGAGATTCCAAAGTTCTCAAATCGCCGCTCAAGCCCAAAGGTTTTGCCGGGCCGAGCTATATCTATATCAATGGCCATTCCATGAAAGCCGAATCTCCCGCCAGGCAGATTGTCATTTATGAAAACCCGGAATACTGTCAGGACACAATCAATGCCGTGTTCCTCGACGGCCACGTCGAAAGGATGCAGCGTGACAGATTCCTCGAAACGCTCGAAGCAACATACAAACAGCTCGGTAGAGAAATGCCCGAAATATAATTCAAGGGCTCACAATAAAAAGATTCTCGTTCTATAAACCAGAAGGGAAGGGTGTGCAACCTGCCCCTGAGGGGCTTGTTGCACACGCAGATTTATTCATCAAAAAGAAAATTTCGCTTGTATGTAATTCAGCATAATAAAGCAAAAAGTTATTTCTCCCGCGTGTGCAAAATAAATTTTGCACACCCTACCGATCTTTTACTTTTAGCATGGCGGATTGTTGTTCTTTCTTCAGCACTATGGCCCACCTAACGTATATCCAAGCCTGCCCCAGGTTGCCTTTTGCAGCCTCTGCAGGTCATACATGCCGTCCTCGGTCTGCGGCTCGTAGTCATTCCATCCTTCCAGCACATCAAAGAACAAACCACCATAAGGCAAACGTTCGCGAGGTATTTCCATGGTCTCACGGCCCTTCCATTTCCAGTACTCGACGTGGCCGTCGGCCATCGAGAGGGTTACACCGTCGCGATGGTGTATCGGAGGGGGGCTATACCACTTCCACTTGGGATAAAGATAATAAACGTAGAAATCCGAGGCAGGCGGTGTCCATCCTATATCAATAAAGACCGCCCGCTTAGCTGCTCCCGGGCTAAAGATATCCGTTAGTCTAGTCAGCCGCAGCACTGTACTACCGACACGTTTGCCGGATTCTGTTAAATCCCAACCTCCGGTATCCTCTATGGACGTCCCATCCACTTCACTGCCGTTGGCGGCGGCGACGATGGCGTACGTGAGGGCATGGCCGAGGCGTCCTCTGGGGCAGCGATAGACGTCGACGTCCTACAGGTAGGACCACAAGGAGCCCTTATTGGGATCCTCAAACAACTCGGATCGGCTCTCGGGAAGAAAAAAGGCCTTACCCGCCCAGCCTATCAGACTTTCAGTTCTTCTACCTCGACTATGTGTATAAGTTCCAAAGGCGCGTCCGGAAACGAGCTTGCCATCGTGTTCATCGGCATAAGCGGTCCACGCCAAGGTGATCTGCCTGAGATTACTCAGACAGACCACACGGTGGCCTTGCTCTCTTGCGCTGCGCAGCGCCGGGAAGAGCAATGCGAGTAACAACGCAATCACCGCAATCACTACCAATAGCTCTATGAGCGTGAAGGCCTTTGGATTTACGATGGCTGAGCCATAAATTGACGAATGACTATGCCTATGGCATGAATTTACTATTTTTACTTTGGGACTGCCCATGATTTTGCTTCCCAACGTACCGGTTATAGCATGCGCACACAAACTCCCTTATTCATCCTTAACTCAACATCTCGCCGTGTATTAGTCCCAGCCGCTTATCCCAAAGGTGCCTGCTAAACGGCGTAGTCAACGATCATATACTCCAGCCAAACTATCTCCTTTACTGAATCAATCGCTGCGAAATCTCTGCTTTCCCATAATATTAGTATCATAAACGCTCCAAAACTGGCGATGTTTTTGGGATTTTATAATAAATTTTTGTGCTAACGCGGTTTATAGCGGTTTAAGAGCAAGGTAAAAAAAAAGTGCGGAAATTCTCTAAGTGCTGACTGCCTCATGTTGTTGGCTGGTCGCTATACGCACCGCGAGCAAAGAACGCCGTCTCACGGAGATTTATCTGAATTTTGCCAGACATTTCGTGAGATGATTCGTATAATAATAAACTAAATACGCATTTCGTATTTAGAATTGAGAATTTAGAATGTAAAATGGAGAATTAGGCAAGAATTGAGAATGGAGAACGGTGTTGCTTTGTTAAAAACCTCAACAACATGTCATTGCGAGGCCCGAAGGGCCGTGGCAATCTCTTTCGCCATGAGCAGGAAAGCTATCGCAGGCTTTGAGATTGCTTCGCTTCGCTCGCAATGACAGAATTTGGCCTGACATTATCTAAAAAGAACAAAACAGTAAATTGGGGCAGCGCCGAGCGGGGCGATTTGAAAAAACAAACCCAATTTATGAAAGGCCTAAATGGACGCAAAGTCAATTATAACAAGGTGTTACGAGAAATATATTGGATTGGACACTTGGTGAAAACAAACCCAATTCAAAGCCAATTGCCGGCCATTGGCCGGAAATCCGAAGCCCAAGTAAATGATTATTGATTGAAGTAAAAAGACAAAATACAGTTTAGCCCGCACCCCTGCGGTGCCGGGTCCAATTGAAGCCCTGAGTGGAATCGAAGGGGAAAAAGGCAGATTATTGAAAAAAGCAGGTGAAAAAGAGTAGAAAACGACGAAAAATTGAGCTTAATTTGAAAAAACAAACCCAATTTACGAATGGTCAAAATGAGCGTAAGTATCTATATGAAAGGGGATTATGAAGTATTTAACGCTTTAGGTCGGCGAAAAAACAAAGCCAATTCAAAGCCAAACAAAGCCAATTTTACGCTCCAGCAACAACCAAAAGAGTGGAAAAAAGAGAAAAATCGATCGGTTTACCTAATGGTTGGCCGGATGAAGTGGAAAACGCCAAAATTGGCCGAAATACTTCCTTTTCTTATGCTTTTGATTGTTTTTGCCGCGGATAGCCGATATAATTCTCAGGGAGAGTGGGCCTGCGATAATTTGGCAGGCTTATATAGCAGTTTTAGGCCTCATTTAGGACATTTTAAATGGCTAAGAGTAAAAGCAAAGCTGAAAAAGTGGTATTAGCATACAGCGGCGGGCTGGATACCAGCGTAATTCTGCCGTGGCTGAAGGAAACCTACGGTTATGAAGTGATTGCATTTGCGGCTGAGTTGGGCCAGGGGGATGAACTGGCCGGCATTAAACGCAAGGCGCTGGCCAGCGGGGCGGTAAAGTGCGTGGTCAAAGACCTGCGCAGGGAATTTGTCCAGGATTACGTATGGCCGATGCTCAAGGCAGGTGCGGTCTATGAAGGCAAATACCTGTTGGGAACAAGCATCGCCCGGCCCTTAATCGCTAAGCATCAGGTGGAAGTAGCCCATGCCGAAGGCGCCACAGCCGTCGCTCACGGTGCAACAGGCAAAGGCAACGACCAGGTGCGGTTCGAAGTGACCTTTATGGCACTGGATCCATCCCTGAAAATTGTCGCTCCCTGGAAGGACCCGAACTTCAAGCTAACTTCCCGCGAGGCGGCGGTCGATTACGCCAAAAAGCACAAAATCCCCGTCGATCAGACCAAGAAGAAAATCTACTCGCGCGACCGGAATCTCTGGCATATCAGCCACGAAGGAGCTGACCTCGAAGATCCCGCGAATGAGCCGAAAGATGATTTATTCGTAATATCCCGGCCGGTTTCGAGGACGCCTGATAAGCCGGATTATGTGACAGTCGGTTTTTTCGAAGGCATTCCCGCCAAGCTTAACGGCAAGCTAACCAGCGGCGTTAAAATGATCGAAGCACTGAACGAGCTGGGCGGCAAACACGGCGTCGGCCAGGCGGACCTCGTCGAAAACCGGCTGGTCGGCATAAAGTCGAGGGGCGTTTATGAGACGCCGGGCGGCACCATTCTCATGACAGCTCACAGTGCCATGGAGACTTTGACACTGGATAGAGAGACTTTGCATTTCAAGCAGCAGATCGCCCTGAAATACGCCGAGCTGGTTTATTACGGCCTGTGGTTTTCGCCGTTGCGCGAAGCCCTTGATGCATTTGTCGATGTGACTCAGCGCAACGTGACCGGCGAAGTCAGGATGAAGCTCTTCAAAGGTCAATGCACACTGGCCGGCATAAAAAGTCCGAACAGCCTCTACCAGACCGACCTGGCGAGCTTCAAGATGGGCGCAGAATACGACCCAACAGATGCGACCGGCTTTATACGCCTGTTCGGACTGCCCGCGAAAGTCGCCGCAGCAGTAAATAGAAAAAAGTAATTACACATTGTACAAACTAAGTAGAGAAGCATGATTGCAGCAAAAAAAATTAAGGAATTCGGCAGGCAAATCAGAGAGCAGTTCCATGCTGAGCGGGTAATTCTGTTCGGCTCTTATGCCCGGGGCAAAGTTACTGCTGATTCTGATGTTGATTTATTAGTCATCGGGCCGTTTAAAGGCAGAAGTGTTGACAAATCCGTAGAAATCCGAATGAAATTGAGGCCGCAATTTCCTGTGGACATTCTCATCAGGACCCCGGAAAAAGTACATCAGAGAATAAAAATGGGTGATTGCTTTATGCGAGAAATCCTTGAAAAAGGAAAGGTGCTTTATGAAGCCAATGAGGAACCATCCCCATTCCGATAAAAAACAATCGGAATGAGGCTGCCACCCAATAGAATTGATAGAAAACGTGTGGCAGCCTCAAAGCCGCAGGCTTTGGGGATGGTCGAGAATGCAAAAGGTAGGTAGCTTTGCGTAGGGTGTGCAATGCACACCTTTATCGAAATTGGTGGGCAGTGCCCACCCTACCAAGAATAAATTTTCATTTTGTTTTAAACGCTCTAAACAAATAACAGAGGATTGTTGTGGTGGTACCGGATTGGATTTGGTTTGTTATTATCTTTGCATACGGCTGTTGTATAGGCAGTTTTCTGAACGTTGTCATTTATCGCATGCCCCGCGATAAGTCTCTGATAACTCCGCCTTCATCGTGCCCTTCGTGCGGGAAACACATTCGTTTTTATGACAATGTACCGCTGTTTTCGTGGCTGCTTTTGGGCCGGAAGTGCCGGTATTGCAGAGCGCCGATATCAGCTCGCTATTTTTTTATTGAACTGCTGACTGCCGTGGTGTTCCTCGGCTTGTTTATTGTATATTTTTACACTGACCTGCGAGAGACTGTCCAGCCATTTCTTGGCCGGGGCTGGCTTATTTATCTTCTCCACATTATTTTGTTATCGGCCTTTATCGCTGCCTCGGCCATTGACCTGGAGCATTGGATTATTCCGCTGGCGATCTGCTGGCTCGTGACCGCCGCTGGATTCATCGGCTCAGCCGTCGGGCCATATTTCATTGACACTGCTTTGATTCGTGCGTATTCACTTTTACCGAGCGCCTCTGCTGCCACGGGCTCGATGGCCGCCGGTGGGGCAATAGGGCTGGCTATATCATGGGGACTGCTGGCGAGCGGCCTGCTTAAGAGAAGCTATGAAACAGATGAACATGCCGAAGGCGGCCAGGTAGAGCAAAAAGATAACGCAGCAAAGGAAGAAAACCCCGAACTGCATGTCAACCATCGGCTGGAGGCGTTCAGAGAAATCATCTTCTTAACGCCGATAATCGCCTGTTCGCTGGCGGCTTACTGGATTATCAGCAGTACGGTCTCGATAGAGTCCCAGAATAACTTTCCAATACAACATCCTGTCGTAGCAGGATTTCTGGGCAGTCTCTGGGGTTACTTCATAGGCTGCGGAATTGTTTGGGGCGTCCGCATCTTCGGCACATTAGCCTTTGGAAAAGAGGCCATGGGGCTTGGCGATGTGCACCTGATGGGTGCCGCCGGGGCGGTAATCGGGCCGATTCTCGTTGTTGTCGCATTCTTCATCGCGCCGTTTTTCGGCCTGGCATGGGCGGGCTTTCAAATGTTTTTTAAAAAAATTCGACAAATTCCCTATGGTCCCTTCTTGTCTTTGGGTATATTTGTTGTTATGATTCTACACGACTGGATTTTGAACCGGATCGGTTTTTATTTCTATCGTTAGAAAAAAGGGTTTTATTTCAGTATTATAAGGAGATATCAAATGCGAGCTGCCAACAAAAAAACAATCGCTCTGCTAACCTGTTCCGTACTTTTTACTCTTTTGCCCGGCTGCGTCAACTGGGAGAAAAGATATGATGCTCTGAGCGTAGAGCATGAGAACCTTAAAGGGCTGCTCGATCGCGAAAGGTCTGAAAAAGGCATGCTCGCCGATCAGGTTACACAAGGCCAGCAGACAATCGAGGAGCTGCAAAGACAGATCGAACAGCAACGCAAAACGCCGGCTGATGCAACAGGCTTCGGCGAGGGTTATGATGTCGCCTTTGATCCGGCCGCCGGCACAATTACTGTGACACTTCCGAATTCAATACTGTTTGGTTCAGGACAAGCTGCGTTAATGAAAGCAACCAGTACCGAGCTTAATCATATTCAATCCGTGTTGCGACAGAAATACGCCGGCAAACCGATAGACGTGATCGGTCATACCGACACAGACCCTATCAAAAAGTCAAAATGGAAAGATAACTGGGAACTATCAGCTCAGCGTGCTCTTACCGTGGCCAGATATCTAATCCAGCGAGGAATTGCTGAAGACAAGATTCGAGCCGTGGGTTGTGGAGAAAGCAGGCCTATCGCTTCAAATGCAAACGCCACCGGCAGGGCCAAAAACCGCAGAGTCGAAATCGTGGTCAATATTCGAGGATGAGAAGTCAGCGATTCGCAGGCTGGGAATCTGAAACTCAAAACTGAAAATCGAAGATTCGTTTCATCATACATAATGCCGAGCGATCCGGACAGGGACATACCGGTCACTTCGTAAAAACGCCAGTTTTAACCATGCCATCCGTATCAACAAAAACGGTAACGGCACCATCTTCAGATGTGCAGAGCGACCTGGCTTCAACCGGGGCATATCTCACAGAATCCGTGTCACGACCCATCCTTTCATACTGTCTTCGACCGCAACTGCATATTAGAACATCTGCATCGAGATGTTCCATGAACTCGGCGTCCAGCGTTGTAGTCGAGCCGTGGTGTGGAACAACGACGACGTCAGCTTGCAGATCGGGACGTAGCCGAAGAAGCTCTCTTTGTGCAAATTCTTCTATGTCGGAGCATAAAAGTATCTTCGCACCGGCAAATTCGATGAGCGAAACCAGCGACCTGTCGTTGTCACCTAAATCCTCGTTATTATAATTCTGTTCGTTTGGCCACAACATTTCCATTTTAGCGATGCCGCTCAAATTCATCTCCGTCTCTATGCGTTTTATTTCAAGTCCCTTTTCAGCGAGACAATCGTTTAGAAACTTTGCCGTCCCCCACACATCTTTCATGTCGAAAAATGCATTATTGGCATAGACGCTTCGTACGTCGCAGTTATCGACAATTTCGGGGATACCGTTAATATGATCAGTGTCGTTGTGGCTGATGATCAGAGCGTCGATATTTCTTATTCCAATGTAATCCAGATATGGCGATACAATTCGTGTGCCGATGTCATTTCCATAAAGCGAGCCGGCATCAAACAAGATGTTGGCTTTGCCGGGAAGCCGGGCCAAAATTGCCTGGCCGTGACCGACGTCGAGATAGGTCAGCACGAGATTATGCCGATGTGTCCTTTGCCATTTCAAAGCGCCGAGGTAAATGATTATCGAACACAGCATGAAGGTGCAGATTGCTCTTTTTATAAGCGGCCGGCGAAAATACGCAAAGCCGACAAATATTATGATGCAGTAATACAAAACTACAGGCGCAAGTGAAACCCGGCCTATCAATATTTGGGAAATGTCCGACTGTGCAATGAGTTTTACGATCCAGACAAGAGCGTCCGACAGAAATGTTACTGCGATGCCCAA
>Ga0307380_10013010_pt1 | contig 10307 bp, 9 predicted proteins | sample UN3MG_FD_202239 | JGI IMG/M metagenome (GOLD analysis project Ga0307380, IMG submission 202239) | Soil microbial communities from Risofladan, Vaasa, Finland - UN-3 | ecosystem: Environmental > Terrestrial > Soil > Coastal area > Acid sulfate soil | place: Finland: Risofladan, Vaasa | collected... | reverse complement strand
TCCGGCAATAGAGTCGCCTCCCGGCCGTTAGACCATGCGACCGGCCGCGCGCAGGACGGCATGGCCATGGGGCGGTTCGCATCCGTCCGGTGCCGCCTGTCGTGGGTGGGTTGAGACTTTTCGGAAAGGGCGAGGCATGACAATCCGCAACGGGTTCGTGGTTTCTGTCCTGACCCTTACGGCGCTGGTTCTGCTCACCTGGGGACAGTCGGTCCGTGGCGGCGAAGCCTCCCCCGCGGGCGTCGGTCCCGACTCTCGCCCGTCGCGGTCCGGAAGAGGTTTCGGACCTGGGCGTGGCGGCCGATTTCTGGACGATGTCAAGGCCCAGATCCGCGCCAGCGATGAGGAATGGAAGGTCATTGGCCCCAAACTCCGCAATCTCATCTTCCTGAAAATGATCGTTGAAGGCGGCGCGGGCGGCGAAGGCCCCGGCCGCTTCGGCGGACCTCCCGGTGGCGGCCCCGGCGGCGGCCCCGGCGGTCCTCCGGGCCGCGCCTTCGGCGGTCCGGGCGATCCCATGCCGGGCGGCGGCCCGGGTGGTCCGATGCCGGGCGGTGGTCCTGGCGGTCCGATGCCGGGCGGCGGTCCGGGCGGTCCGATGCCGGGCGGCGGCCCGGGTGGTCCGATGCCGGGCGGTGGTCCTGGCGGTCCGATGCCGGGCGGCGGTCCGGGTGGTCCGATGCCGGGCGGCGGTCCGGGGGGACCGGGGTTCGGCGGGCCCGTCAGCGGCGACTTCATCCTGCTGGTCCAGGCGCGGGCGGACCTGCGAACCGCCCTCGATGATCCGAAGACCTCCCCCGAGGCGCTCCAAGAGAAAGTCGCGGTCGTGCGCCAGGCGCGCCGGAAGGCCCGGGCCGCGCTCGCCGACGCCGGCAAGAACCTGCTTGAACTGCTGACCGCCGACCAGGAAGCCGTACTGGTCGCCCTGGGTCACCTGGACTAGGAGCCTATCCGGATAGGCTCCAGGGAGCGATCCATGCCCCGTTTCATCACCGTGCTTGCCGCCGCCGTGCTGCTGTGCCCGGGTCTGGCGTCCCCGGCCGGCGCCTATGTGGACCTGGCGCCGACGCTGGGCCGGATCGTCGGGGAATCGCAGACGATCGCGATCGTGGAAGTGGACCAGTTCCGCCGCGATATGGGCGCCCTCATCCTGAAGAAGGTCCGCGACCTCAAGGGCGACGCTGGCGCAGATCGGCGGCGAGGACGCCGCCCCCGCCGTCGCGTTCATGGTCCGCGAACTGCCCCGTGCCTCCGAGGTCGACGGGTACAACATGATGATCTACCTGGCCATGCTCGGCCCCGTTGCCAAGGACGCCCTTCCTGCCATTCAGGTTGCCCGTATCAAGCACCTGGCGCTGCGCCCGGCCACGATGTGGGCGATCGAGCCCGACCGGCGTTTCCCGTGGCTCACGAACGACCCCTTTATGGCCATGATGCAGAACGCGGATCCCGTACGGTACGTCAACGAAGCCTTCGTGCGCGAACTGGGCGAGCGCCTGCGGCCGGCCGCGCGGGCGCTGGCGCAGAAGATCATGGACGGCTCCGCCGGCGAGGTGCCGCAGTGGGCGTACGGCCTGCTGGCGCGGTTCCCCGACGAGGCGATAGGCATCTTGTCCCCGGGCTTGGCGGCTCCCGACATCGTCCTGCGCGAGCGTGCGGTCGTGGCCCTCGGCTACATGGGGACCGCTGCGGCGCCCAGCAAGGCCATGGTGGCGGCGGCGATGGAAAAAGCGCCCACCGAGAGGGAGAGGCGGCTGGCCCGGTGGTGCTTGCGGGAGATCAGCCGGCAGACACCCTCCCCGTGACCGCGCGGATCGGCTCGTACCGCTACGCCGGTGTCATGGTCAACGGCACCGCCCGGTGCGGCATTCCGGCTTCTCGCCCCCACGGGTCCGAGAAGCCTGTCGTCATCGGGTGCGACATTATCGCTGCGGCGGGACGGGTGGCCGATTATGGCCTTGACAAAAGCCACTTCTTGTGAAATAATTTCATAGAGGAAATGAATAACACGTCCTCCGTTTCGTCCAGACTGGCGGACGAGGTGCCAAAGAACGCCTCGCCGAGCCACGGAAGGAGACGAATCATGAGAACCGCACTGAAACTGGCGGGCGTCCTGGCTGCGGTAACGCTGGTCCTGGGCGCACCCGCCCGGGCCCAGGCCGGTGGAATCGTCTTCTGGAGCGGCGGTACCCGGATCATCGCCACCAGCCGGCCGATGGTCGTGCCGTGCGCGCCCATGGTCGTGCCGGCTCCTCGCGCCTCGTACGTGATCCGCGAGAGCTATCGCGACGGGTACCGCGTCGGGTACGTCGCCGGGTACAATGACGGCGTCGGGGCGACATACATCACGGGGCGGACGGTTCTGTCGGTCCCGACCTACATGCCGACGCCGATGTACTGCCTGCCCCGCGTGACGGTCTACACGACGCCAATCTACGCGCCGCGGTATATGCGGCGCCCGCCGATGCACGTCTTCGGCCGGCGGCCGCACCATCGCGGCGGCTCACGGCGGTAACGCCGCAGCCGTGAATCCTAGCTCGAGAGGGTGGTCCGAACGACCACCGGTCTGACCCGAGCAGGCCCCCGCCCATCCCAGCCGGGGCCTGCTGCTTTTCGCACCCCCATGTCGGACGGCCCTTTTGCCTTGACATGACCGGCCTGCGCGGGACCATTCTGACCGGTCCGAGCCGATGCCTCGCACAAGGAGCCGGTCGCATGGAACCCGCCGCCCTCGTCTTCGATTGCGGATCGACCACCATCCGGGTCGTGGCCATCGACGCCACCGGCAAGGCCCTTGCCCAGGCCAGCCGCCCGAGCGGTCCCGTCCAGCAGCCCGGTGCGCCGAAGGGGTGGTACGTCTACGACGTCGATTTCCTCTGGAAGGCCGTCAGCGGGTGCGCGCGACGTGTCCTTCGGAAGGTGGCCCCGTCGCGCATCCAGGCCGTCACGGTGACCACGTGGGGGGCCGACGGCGCGCCGGTCGATGCCTCGGGCCGCCTGACGTACCCCGAGATCGCCTGGCGTTGCGAACGAACGGTCGAGACCGGCCGGCGACTGGTCGCGCGGCTGGGGGCGCGGCGTCTCTTCCGCGTCACGGGGTATCCGCTCATCCACTTCAACACGATCCTGCGGATGGCGTGGCTCAAGAAGAACGCCCCGGCGGCGCTCGCGAAGGCGTCGCACTTCCTCATGACGCCGGGCCTGGTGAGCATGCGGCTGACGGGCCAGGCGTCGATCGACCCGACGATCGCCTCGACCTCGATGGCGATGGACCAGGCCCGGCGCGACTGGTCCGACGACCTGCTCCGCGCCGTCGGGTTCCCGAGGCGCCTGCTGCCGCCGTGGGTCGAACCGGGCGGCGTCATCGGCCAGGTCACCGCCTCGGCCGCGCGGGCCACCGGCCTGGCGAAGGGCACGCCGGTCGTCGCGGCCGGCCACGATACCCAGTTCGCCATTCTGGGGGCGGGCGTGCGGCCGGGCGAGGCGGTGGTCTCGAGCGGCACGTGGGAGATCCTCATCGCCCGGTCGGCGGCGTTCCGGCCGAACAAGGCCTCCTTCGAGGGCGGGCTCTTGTACGAGTGCGACGCCCAGGCGGGTCGCTGGAACCCGCAACTGCTGATGATGGGCTCGGGCGTCCTGGAATGGGTGGCCGGCCGGTGGTTCGCCGACGTGCCCGCCGGCGGCAAACGCTACGACGCGATGATCGGCGAGGCCGCCCAGGAACCGCCGGGCGCCGCCGGACTCACGCTTATGCCCGCCTTCACCGGCACCGGCCCCAGCGCCAGGTACGGCGCCAAGGGGGCGCTGCTCGGACTGACGCTCAACACGACGCGCGGCCAGATTTACCGGGCCGCCCTCGAGGGGCTGGCCTACCAGTTGAAGGACGCCCTGGCGGTGTTCAAGAAGGGCGCCGGCATCGACGCCAAGGCCCTCCGCGTCGTGGGCGGTGGGGCCAGGAATGCGCTATGGAACCAGATTCGGGCCGATGTCACGGGCCTGCCGGTGGTCGTCCCGGCGGAGGTCGAGGCCACGGCCCTCGGTGCCGCCATGGTGGCGCTGGTGGGCGGCGGCGTCTACGGGTCCATCGACGAGGCCCGCCGCGCCATCGACTTCGGCGAAACCGTGACCCAGCCGTCGAAGAAGGCCGTCGCCCGGTATGCCGGCCTCTACGGGGCCTATCGGCGCCTGGCGCCGGCCCTGGCGCCGTTCTACCGGGCTCGGACATAGAAGGGGAACGCATGGCCAAGCCGACCAGCACACCATCGTCCGGCGACGGCGGCCCCCGCGACACCATGTCGCCGCGCGAGCGCCTGCTGGCCTGGGCCACCGGCCGGCCCGTCGACCGGCTGCCGTTTGTCATCCACTGGGGACCCTGGGCCGAGACGGCCCGCCGCTGGCGCCAGGAGGGGATGGCCGACGACGGCCAGTGGCACAGCCTGTTCGGCTTCGACCCGTACACGGAGGGCGTCGGCGTGACCTGCGGCATCTGCCCGGCCTTCGAGCACGAGGTTCTCGCTGACGAGGGCGAGACCGTGGTCGTCCGCGACGCCGACGGCGTCGTCAAGCGCGACCGAAAGGACGGCGCCAGCATCCCGATGTACCTGGAGTACCCCGTGCGCGACCGCAAGACGTGGGAGGCGCACCGGTGGCGGTTCGACCCCACCAGCGCCGAGCGGTTCCCCGCCGACTGGCCCCAGCGGGCACGCCGCCTGCGCGACGGCGACGTGGCCGTGAGCGTGGGCGTGTATCCGTACGGACTCTTCGGCGGCCCGCGGACGATGATGGGGGCCGAGAAGTGCCTGCTGGCGTGCGCGCTGGAGCCGGAGTTGATTGAGGACATCAACCAGACGCTCGCGGACCTCTGGTACACCCTTTGGAGCCGCGTGTTCGAGGAGACCCGCGTCGACGTCGTCTGGTTCTGGGAAGACATGGCGGGCAAGCAAGGGTCGCTCATCTCGCCGGCGATGTTCCGGCGGTTCATGACGCCGCACTACCGGCGGCTGACGGACCTGGCGCGGCGGCACGGCGTGCGGCTCATCACGGTCGATTCCGACGGCAACATGCACGGCCTGACGCCGCTGTTCATCGAGGCCGGCGTGCCGAACATCCACCCGTACGAGGTCCAGGCCGGCAACGACATCCCCGCGCTGCTCCGGCAGCACCCCGACCTGTATGCCATGGGCGGCATGGACAAGCGGGCCATGGCGGCCGACCGGCGGGCTATGGATGCTGAGATCGAGCGGGTCCGGGCCATGCTGCCGCTGGGCCGGTACCTGCCGTTCCCCGACCATCTCATCCCGCCCGACGTGTCGTGGGAGAACTACCAGTACTTCGTCTGGCGGTGGAAAGAGATGATCGGCAAGAAGGACTGAGCCCGATTCATCCCTGCTCGGGGGGGAAAGGGGACTGGGTGGCCTCTCCCGGGCACCTGGCCCTTGCGACCGCAGCGGCGGGGAGACGGCGAAGAGCGTATTTTCTTTTTCTTCTCAGGGCGCGCCGCGACGCCTGGGCTGCCGGGTTGGCGTTAACCTGGGTAAAGGGGAGAATCTGGCCGCCTGGCACATAACCTTTTTCTGGCTAAACATGGGGGTATCTGCCGAAAAATGGGCCTGAAAACCCCTTGCCGCATTTGACTTCTGGGCAATTTGGGGTACACTTATAGCAGACGTGGTAGCAGGGAGGCTGTCTGCGGGGATAGCCCCTCCTGACGTACCAACCATCGTGGCATGACAAACATCCGTCGTTTTTGAGCCGGCGCGCCATGCGCGGCCGGGGACGGAGCGGATGCCGCAATTGGGGTGGCTGGAAGTCGCACCCGGGGCAACGCACCGATCGGGGTAGAGATCGTTTACATTGGAGGGCCGTGACATGTTGACTCGAACCCTTTCCGTCGCTTTGGCTTTGGGGGGCATCCTACTGGCGTCGCCGGCCTGGGCCTCGTTGATGATCGACGGCAACGTCGGGGCAGGCGAGTACCAGACCGTCCTGAACGACGTGGCCAACGAGGACACCCGCGAGTTCTACAACTCGGGTCTCGACATCGAGGCGTTGCATTTCGCCCAGGACTCCGGCAGTTACTGGATGGGGCTGACGACCGTCGCATCGCCCATCGACACCGACGGCGACCCCACGAGCGAACTCGGCGAGACCGATCTCTGGGCCATCTTCTACGATGGCCAGGGCGGCCCGCGGCTGTACAAGATGATTGTCGAGATGGGCGGCGCCGCGCCCGACGTGGCGCTGTACGAGTGGAACGGCAGCCAGTGGGGCGCGGTGGCCCTGACCGCCGCCGACTACGACATCGTCGTATACAATGACCTGGAGGTTCGGATCGCCACGGCCAAGATGCCGAATCTCGTCGACAGCCCGTACGTCTTCGGCCAACTCGACGGCACCGGCGAATGGAACGACGACCAGATTCGAGGAACCGTGCCCGAACCGGCGACGCTCGGCCTGATGGGGTTGGGCTTGGTGGCCTCGCTGGTCCTGCGGCGGAAGAAGTAGACGCAGGGCCCGACCAACGAACGCACTTGGCGCGAAGGCGGCACCCGTGGCCGCCTTCGCTTTTTTTGCGCGGCGTGCCGTTGTGGCGTCTGGGTCCCTTCGGTCGCGTTGGCTGAAGCCACGAGCCGTTCCCTCCCGCAAGTGCGCCCAGACGGCGTGTCCGAAAATCCGGTGTCCGGAAGGTTATCGGACGTTACCCAGAATTCCCAACTTGCCAAGGATTGATACAACGCCTGAAAAAATCAGCACTTAAGTTGCATCCGGACCGAATTGGTGTATACTAGAAAGATTCCTGTCGGCGTGAAAGCCGACCCTATTGGCACCCAGGGGAGGAAAAACGATGCATTCTCGTGCGCATAGTCTGTCTTGGCGTCTGTGCCGGTTGGTTTCGGCGGTCCTGGCTGTCGTCCTCGTGGGTCTCCTGGCGTCTGGGGCGGCCGATGCGGCCCCGATTCCCGGCGACTACTTCAGTGAGGAACTCGGCATGCCGGGCACCGGCGTTCTCATGGGGCGCTGGTCCGAAGGCTTCATCAATGCCGATCCCGACCACGTCCGTAACGGCGCCCATGCCGCCAGTTGGGATGGGGCCAATCTGGGGGCCCAGTGGGAACTGACCGGGGCGCTGCTGTCCGGCACCACGACGCTCTGGGACGGCACCACGCCGAACGGCGACGGGACGGTCAGCGGCACGCTCATCGTCAAACGCGATTTCGACGTAGCCAACGCCTCCATGCTCCTGAAGAGCGACGGCGGCACGGCCCCGTGGTGGGGAGGCGACGCCGGTATCAGCCAGTACGATTTCGCCCTGACGGTGTATTACCAGACGCTTACGGTCACGCTCGACCACGACGCCATCCGGAATGCCACCTCGACCGAGGTTTTCGAGGGCGCCTACGAGACCGACAGGATCTGCTACGGCCACACGGTGGGCATCTACAAGGGCGCCGGCCTGGGGCTGCCGAATGATGATTACCCGTCCTTCGAGGCCGACCCCCAGGGCCAGGAAATGCTCCTTGGGGGCGCCTGGGGCTGGGTGGAGGGCACCCGCTTCAGCATCACGCCCGAGCCGGCCACACTGGCCCTGGTGGGGATGGGCCTGGCGGCCCTCGGGCTGCGACGGCGGAAGTAAGCCTGGATCCTGTAAGCATACTTGCAGCCTCGGGTGTCTCGTTGTGGGGACGCCCGGGGCTGCTTCTTTCTGCCGGTCCGTTGGGCGGCAAGCCCGATTCGGGTGCGAAAGCCCCGCCCGGGGCCGAATTTTTGGCATCTGCTGTAGACAACATAGGGCCCCCTAACCTTACTTAACGGTACGGCCCGGTCCGAAATCGGCGACGCGGACTTGACTTCCTGGGAAAGCGCAGTACAATGTAACGTGATGTGGGGCCTGCCTTGGAGGGGCCCCTAAGAGCCGAACCGGCCAGAAGGGTATGACGGGGGTCATATAGGCCGGTTTGTGCTAACATGCAGGACCAGGCGACTTAAAAACCAGATTTGTAGCCGCACCAAGCGGGCGACCTAGGGAGGGCATCGCCGGACCTCTCTATGTCGCCCGCTTCTGCGCGCCATGGGTACGTGATGGCGAACCTTGTTGGAGAACGCATGGTGAGAAGGGCAACGACAAGCCTGACGTGGTTGGCGGCGGCGGTTGGTCTTGTGGTCCTGGCGGCGCCGGCGATGGCCGGCGTCATCCTCACGGATGCCAACACGGTGGCCGAGTTCGATTTCGAGTCATTCCGCGGCATGTACACATGGGAGGTCGATGGCGTCGACCACATGTTCCAGCAATGGTTCTGGGTCCGCGTGGGCGACGTGGGAGGCGAGCAGTCCTTCGACGAACTCGCGATGGTCGGCAGCCCCGTGTTGGAGGATACGAACGCCGACCAGGTCATCGACGCGGTCACGGTCAACTATGTCGGTGTCGGCCTTCTGTTCGAGGTGCGCTTCAGCGTGGTGGGTGGCGCGCCCGGCAGCGGGGGGTCCATTGTCTTCGAGACCATCACCATCACCAATGCGCTCGCGGAGTCGCTGGACGTTCGGTTCTTCCAGTACACCGACCTCGACCTGAACGGGAGCGAGGATGGCGACACCATCGAGATTCTGGGCGGCAACACGGCGGTCCAGTCGAAGGGCGCGTTCCTGGTGGCCGAGACGGTCGTCACCCGGCAGCCCAGTCACTACCAGGCAGACGACTACTGGGGGGGCCTGGTGGACGATCTCGGGGACGACCAGCCGACGACATTGAACGATTTCGCCGGCCCCATCGTCGGCGTCGACGCCGTCTGGGCCTTCGAGTGGGACGAAACCATCGGGCCCGGCGACTCGGTGGTCATCAGCAAGAACAAGAACATTATTCCCGAGCCGGCCACGCTGGCCCTGATGGGCGGCGGCTTGGCCATCGCGCTGGCGACGAAGAAACGGAAACGCTAGGCCGGCGACGCATCGCGGCCGGTCCTTGGAATATTGAGGTGATGCACGAGAAGCATCGGTCGTACCACGGAGTTAAAAGGAGGACGTGCGATGACTCGTTTCCACGCGTACTCGGCCATGGTCGTTGCGGCGGCGGTCTGCCTGGGGCTGGCTACGGTCCAGGCCGATGCCTCAATCATGCTGCGCGACGCCAATTCGATTGCCCAGTTCGACCTGGCGAGCGCCAGGGGTCTGCACTCGTGGACCGTCGACGGCAACGAATACATGTACCAGCAGTGGTTCTGGTACCGGCTGGGGGCCAACGGGCCGGAGTCGTCCATCGACACGCTGACGCTCGACGGCACCCCCGTCCTGACGGACATGAACCATGACCCCGACAATTACGTGGATACACTCTACGCCCGTTACGTGGGCGAGGGCTTCAGGGTCGAGTTGTGGTTCATCCTGGCCGGCGGCGCCGTAGGCAGCGGCGTCTCGGACCTGGGCGAGATCATCCGCATCACGAATACGGGCAGCCAGAACCTCGACTTCCACTTCTTCCAGTACGCCGATTTTAACCTGAGCGACAACAACGATACGCTCGAAATCACCGGCGGCAACGACACCATAGCCGGCAACACGGCCCACCAGACGGCGCCGGACGTTATGGTGGCCGAGACGGTCGTCACGCCGCGGCCCAGCCGGCACCAGGTGGGCCTGGACGGCGAGATCCTTGCCCTGCTCGACAACGCTGGCCCGACGGTGCTCGACAACGACCGGGGTCCGGTCACGGGCGATGCCGCATGGGGCTTCCAGTGGGACCGGGTCATCCGCCCAGGCGGGACCGTTCTCATCAGCAAAGACAAGAACATCACCCCCGAACCCGCGACGCTGGCCCTGATGGGCGGCGGCGCGATCGTGGCTCTGGTTGCTCGGCGCAGACGGTCGTAGTGGCTCCTCGGGCGGGGCAGGAGGGTTCCCTCGCCTGGATGGGGCGAATCGGGGAGAGTTTTCTGCGGCGGCCGGTTTCGGCCGCCGCACTGTTTTCCGACGACGGGCCCCGCCGCCCGACGACGCGACGCGCGTCAGTTGATTTTGCCCGACCGGTCCGATACACTGGCTCGGCCATGAAAAAGCAAAGCCACCGGACCCCGCGGCGCGCGACCCTGCGCAAGGCGCGCATGTCCGACATCGAGCCGATTCACGCCCTGGTCACCGGCTACAGCCGCCTCGGCATCATGTTGCCTCGCAGCCGCGCCGAACTCTACGAGTCGCTCCGCGACTTCGTCGTCGCCGAGGACGCCGGCCAGGTCGTCGGCTGCGGGGCCCTGACGATCCAGTGGGACAACCTGGCCGAGGTCCAGAGCGTGGCGGTGGTTGAGGCCTGTCAGGGGCGG
>Ga0307380_10013009_pt1 | contig 10308 bp, 10 predicted proteins | sample UN3MG_FD_202239 | JGI IMG/M metagenome (GOLD analysis project Ga0307380, IMG submission 202239) | Soil microbial communities from Risofladan, Vaasa, Finland - UN-3 | ecosystem: Environmental > Terrestrial > Soil > Coastal area > Acid sulfate soil | place: Finland: Risofladan, Vaasa | collected... | reverse complement strand
CCAAGCACCCAACAACGACGGAACCCTACTCTTCGCAAGCAGAATCGGCGGAACAGGCATCGCTCAAACCCGTTTCGCGGGCAGCGCCGCCGACCGGGAGGAGTGGATTCTCAAACAGGCTGCGACCTACCTCGTCAAGGTAACGGTGGATGCGGACAACACAGAGGTCGCAATAGTTCTGACGTGGTACGAAGTGAGCTAGTTGAGCCGAAGAAATAAACAATGACGGCGCTAGACATCGTCCTCCCCATCCTCGCATTCGCGTTACCAGTATATATCATCCCAGAACTGTTGATACGCCTAAACTGGGTAAAGAGAATCAAATCCAAGGAAATGTAAACCAACGTGAGTAGAAGAATCAAGGTAGACACAGGCACCCAGGACAGGGAAACAGCTGACCTCACCCGACGCCTTAAAGGAGTAGAACTCAACTACCGTTTCGGAATAATAGATAAGGTACGCGCCAAACAGATGAGCACAAGAATAATCGACGACCACTACCACACACTCCTCAGCCTCACACGGGGACGCCTCGGCTACAACCTGAAACGCAATGTATCCCTCACCCCCGAAGATAAGAGACGCCTCGACGGTTGGCGGGACCAAGCAATACGCGACTTCGAGGCAATAATAGATGACACACGCCAATAACTGTACCTGCCCACACTGTAACAGCCTATACGAGAAACGGGCGACAAGCGACTACTGGCGAACCCCACAAGGCATCGCTAAACGTATAGAGATGCTTTCACAGAACTTCACCTATAAAGTAGTAAACAACAGCCTCATGTTCTACGGACAATCGGCGGGCATCAACTATGTTCGATGGGTGACGATGGGAGACGAACGTGTATGTCCTATATGCGGTCCCTTGGAGGGACGTGTGTATCGGAAAGGGCAGTTCCTTCCCCCTTTGCCCGCCCATCAAAATTGTAGATGTAGGTTTGAATTAATACGAGTGCCTGAAGAAGTGCAACCTGAACTCGTACCCAAGATAACTGGCACAGGCTTCCTAGTAGATGCGCCTCAGTGGAGCGCGAACCTTTCTACCATCGCTAAGGCGGCGGCACTCATACTGTTATTCACCGTGGTTAACCGGGGTGAACGGGCGGCACGATACACTGAGCTACAGAGACTATTGATATTGCAGGGATATAACCGTGTAGAGGTGGAGGCTAGGAGCGACGAGGAACTAGAGTTCTGGTTACGCCGTGGCTTCAAGCAACGTAGAACCGGTAGACTTTACAAGAGAATCTAGGTTGTAGATAGAAGGAATGATTAACATGGATTCAATAGAAAACGCCCAAAACGTAGCTATAATAAAAGAAAAACTGAATAGTTTAGATGACCGAGTCACAGAACTCGCCGGAAACTATAATGCGTTAAGCAAAAGTTTCTTCGTACTCAACGAGTGCCACCACCAGATAAACATAGATAACGCGACGCTGAGAGCCGAACTGAAGACAGTGAAAACGATCATTATGTGGGTTGTCTCACCCTCCGCAGTGTTCGTGTTTATAATTCAATTAGCAAAACTATGTGGGATGATATAATGACAAGATGTGAATTCCTGATCTACGAACAGTCTAAAAGCTGTTCCGGCTGCACTGGCTGGTTCTGTGTCGTCAAAGGACGGAAGAAGAAGGTTGGCGACGCCGCCATCTGTAATGATGAGGAACTGTGGAGCGAATGCACCCGCTACCTACAGGTCTACCCCAAACCACCCGACCTGGAGATTGAACCAATCGTAGAGTTCTCATCCACCGAAACCTTTGACGAACCCCTTTATCTGGAGGATGTGTTGCTGGAAGACGAGATCACGGACATCCCCAAACCGACTCCACCGAAACCAAAACCCCTACTACAAACATGTCTCTACCTTGGGCCTCCACCCCCCGGCGTACACACCTGTTGTGGACTATACTGCTACGCTGAGAATATATCGGTAAGAACAGGGACCACATGCACAAGCCGCCCTTCATGGCTGGAATGTATCAAACGGTTAAGAGCCGTAAAACGAGGTGTACCATATGCCGTGGGATGAAACCGACCAGTATATACGAAGTGGGCACCGGACGCCCGGGTCAACATGCCGCACCATCACCATCAGTGATGATCAGGGAATAAAAGCCATTTACTGTAAGTATGGTGCCACATGGGGTATACAGAGTTACCTATTCAGTAAGGCGAAAGGCTGGAACATGAGTAAAGCAAAGTCATGGTTCAGCAGTCACAAGGAAACCATAGTGGGCACTGAGAAACTGAACCCTAACTCACACACCGACTTCATCCAGTTCTATAACGATTTCATAAACCTCTACGACGAAGAACTAGGTGACAAAAAATACTATGCCTTCCTCAAAGCCTACGGACTAGACGAAACAAAGAGTTATGCAAGTCAATTGACACGAGAATGCCTAAACGGTGTATGTGAAGCATTCCAATGGACCAAACCACTCATACAATACATCCGTGACGACAAGGACGCTAAATATTATAAGGTTCGAGCATTAACCGCGTCACTAAGCGCAAACAAAAATGATTATCGTGATCTCGTTGAATTAGAAAAGTCTGCGCGAACAATGGCGGGGGCAGTAATTAATATCAACCACGACCATTCACGGACTCTTCCTCATCCAGATAATAAAGTTGTTTGGGCAGAATACGAAGACAAAGCAGTTGAAGCAGTAATAAAAATACACAACAACCAGAAAGACATCCAAGATAAACTAGATAATGGAGAGATCGTCAATCCAAGTATTGAAGGCGATCCACTAGGAGGATATACGACGCCAGAAGGCACTAAAGTTCCAGTATGGTATAACTTCACCGCCCTCGCCCTCCTAGAGAAAGACAAAACACTCCCAGGGGTTCCGTCAACCTACGGCTTCGAGCCGCTATTCCTGAACGAATCCCTAGGCCGAAGCCTTGTAGAATCCTTGAGTATGGAGAAAGATAAAACTAAGGAAAAAACAATGACAACCCCAGAAAAGGTTGATCTCGAAGCAACAAAACAATTAAAAGAATATACCGGAATACAGGGCATGGACGTTTGTGGACAATGCAAGTTCTACGAAGAACTAACTAACACCACAACCCAAGCATCCGCCGCCCCCGGGAGCGACGGCACAGTCACACACAGCGCAGGAGCCGTCGGCCCCGGCGTAGGAAAATGCAGCGTAACAGGCGGATACATCCGTAAAGCTGACTCAGTATGTACAGACGGTAGACCAAGAGATCGACCAACAGATCTAGATAGGACGATTGAAATGAAGGAAATAGAATTAGAAGCCAAAAACATGGTGTTGGGCCAAAAAGTAGTTGACCTCGAAAACCAGGTGCTTCTTGAGAAACAGCAAACACGAGCCGCAACCGAAGGCAAACTCGCCGCTATGAATGAAAGCCTAGCCAAAGATGAACTCAACAAACGACAGCAACTCGACATCGCTGAGAGTCAGGCTAAAGTTGCTACAATGACTGAGCGACTGGAAAAGGAAGACCTAGCTAACCGGAAACTAAGCAACGAAAACGCCCACTTCAAAGTGAAGTCCGAGGCTCTCGAAGAAGACATGAAACTCTTCAAAGAAAGATTGGATCGCCTACAAATCGAATTAACTGAACAGAAAACCCTCGTAACCCGTCTAACAGAAAACCTTAAACGCGCCACCACTAAAGCCAACGACGAATCCGCCCTCCGCGCTCAAGCAGTACAGCGGGCCATCGACGCAGAGAACAATTCGGCTGAGATACAAGGCGAAAATGCGTTATACATAGAACAACTCTCCGGCAAGAGCCAGGAAATCTATGACAGCACCAAAGCACGAAGTGAAGGCGCAAAACGCGAGATGAAGCTCCAAGAGGATCTAAGAGCACAACGCGAACGATACGACAAACTAACAGAAGAGTACCGCGAACTGAAACGCCTATACAACGAACTACTAGCGGGCCGGAAGAAAATCAAGGTCCAAGTGAAGGTGTAGGTGACACAGGATGGCAGCAAACTATCCCGTTGAGGGACTCATCGGACGCATAAGCTTCGGTGGAGCCGTCGTCGGACATCTACTCGGCGTAGAGTTAAGTGGAGACCGGAACACCACACAGTACCGTGCCATGGGCACCTACGCAACCACAAGCATCCTCAAAGGACGAAGAAACTTTGAGGGAAGCGCAAAGAAAGCCTTTATTTGTGGCGACTTCCTAACACTCTTCCTGAACGACTGCACCGAGTACCAAGGCAGCTTCTTCCCACGATACGGCGTATGTGTCGGCGGAATCACCGCCTGTGGCACCATCGCAGGGACACTGGTCTTCAAAAGCTGGCGTCTCACCGGATGGGAAGCAGAAGCCGAGGCCGCGAAGATCGAGGAAATCACCTTCGACATCTATAATATAACCCAACCCTAACCCTCCCCGACTTTTTAGGGGCTAGACTGTAGACTCATTATCACCAACTAGATAGTAGGTGATCCTTGATGGTGACCTCAAGGCTAAACATTATGGTACACCGGCGGACTAGAATCGGGCATGTCGCCGCTAAACTACGCCCAAATAAAAAAGGTGACAAAATTGTCTAATGAAAATGAATCTCCCGTCGAGGTAAACATCGACACCGAAGGCTTGGAGAACCGGATAGTTGACAAGTTCAACGTAAAGTTCACAGCCCTCGAAGAGATGCTTGCCAAGAAGGAAAAGACAGAAGCCCTCAGCGAAAGCACTAAAGATAACAAACCCGTCGACTTCGACTATGAAAAAGGGATACTAGAGAGACTTATAAGCGAACGAAAAAGCGACAACTTCACCCCTGACGAATTCCGGCGTCCCGTGAAATCCGTTTCCATCGTAACCTATAACGAGAAAACCAAGGAACACGAATACAGTTTAACCGAGAGTCTCGTAGAAACCATCGGCACCATCGCACAGGGAGCAGCCAACTGTTGTATCCCGGAGATATGGGCCGACAAGATCGAACGGGATCACGTCTATCCCGGATCAGTGTTCCTCGGAGCCTGGTTCGTAAACTGGTATGACGACATCGAGAACAGGCCCGGCGACACCGTGCGGATATGCCGCGTCGCCCCCGCTGTTTGCGTTGATCTAACCTGTGACGAACCATCAACAGTCGCACCCACCATTGCATGTCCCTCCATCACACTAGAGCACGACGTATGCGCACTCGCCATCTGTAAAAACGATATGGAGTGCGTCCAGACTGGACTCCTTGACGCCCTGAACGAAGGACTCGGCTCATGCCTACAGGTATGTGTTGACAATTACTTTTTCAACGTGGCGCTAAGCTGCACCAACGCTGGAACCCTAGTCTGCACCGGCCCAATGGCTGGCAGCCTCATAGTTGAGGCAATGGGTTCGATGATGGCAGGTACGAACACCCCAGTTAAGGTTATCATGCACCCAGTCGTATGGGCATCGCTCATGCAGGACACCCAGTTCAGCTACGCCAACCGCTTCGGAGCACGCGACGTGGTCTTAGGTGGAAGGCTAGAGCAAGCCTACGGCCTTGAGATCAACGTAACCCCCAAGGGTACGCTGATCCTGCCCGCTTGGGACTGGAGCGTATCCGGTACGTACCGGACGCTTCTGTTAGCTAAGGGTGCTCTCGCTGGTGCGATGAAGCACGGGATAACAATTGAGACAGAGTATTCGCCACGTCTCCAGAAGAAGTGGATCATAGCCGACATCAAGTATGGCGGCGTATGTCTGCATCCTGACGGAATCTTCTGGATACACACGGTAGAGACTCCATTCAGTTGTTAAACGCTTAACTGACACTTTCTTCCTTTCTTCTCCGCCATTATTTCCCTCTGGGGGCGGAGCAATTACCCTTCGTGGTATAAGTAACTATATCTAAGGAGATGTAGAGTTGAGTAAGAAACGAGAAATCAAATATTCAAGTAGTAAACAGTTTGTCGGTAGTGCCGATCCAGAAACCTATGGGGAAGGATACTTCCTACATGCAGAAGGTAGCAACTATGGCAGAGGCCCCTTTGCCCCATACGACGAGACATACCTAGTCAGAAACCGGGAACTCGCTAAACGGATAATATCCACCATACCTCGCCTAAGCTCCGTCCTTGTTCTCGGAGCGGCTCGGGGATACCTCGTTAAAGCCTTCAGGGAACAAGGCGTAGACGCTGTCGGCGTGGATATAAGTCAATGGGCGGTAGAAAACTGCGCCGAGGGCATCGAAGACTACATGTACTGTGGTGACATCTGTGACCTCAGTTTATGGGAGGACAAGTCCTTCGACCTCGTAGTTGGCCTAGATGTGTTTGAACACATCACGGTTCCCGACCTTTACAAAGCAATGGATGAAGCCGTCCGCGTAGGAAAATCACTTATTCTAGATGTCCCCATCCTCCCACATGACGATGAACCCGATCAGAGTTATGGCACCGATGCAACCCACGTCAGTTGTTACTCTAAAATGTGGTGGCTACAAGGGTTCATGGCGCGTGGGTTGGAACCCTTCGGACAGGTAAGTGAATACCTATACCCAGAGGAACACGAAAACTCGCCGTGGCCAGATGGACACGATCACGGTGTAACAGTATGGTTCCGCACCCCCAAACCAGTTCCGACACCAGAAAACATTCCAGAGCCTAAGATCGCCCCCAACGGCAAAGACTTTAAGATCTTATGGTACGCGAATGCCCATTTCTGTGGGACTGGATACGGCGTAGGAACCGCCGGGGTCATATTCGACCTACTAAAACACTACAGTGTCAGAAACCTAGCCTTCTACGGACTAGAGGGAAAAGCACTTGGGTTCAACGAACTTGTCACGTATCCGAAGCGGTTCTGCCCATTCGGAAGCGACGCCGCCGCTCTTCTATGCAATCGCTGGAAACCAGACATACTTGTGACCTTATTCGACATCTGGATCGATGAGTCGGCAAGCCGCGTCGGTGGACCCGGGTGGCTAAGCTCTATGCACCCTCGATGGGTGCCCATCATCCCCGTTGATCATGACCCCATACCGCCCCCCACGCTTGTGCCTGCCAGAAAAGCCTATAAGCCTGTGGCGATGAGCCGTTTCGGTCAGAGGCAACTTGAAGCAAATGGCGTTCCATCAACATACATACCTCACGGTGTGGACACAACGCTGTTTAAGCCTTCACTGGATAAGGTGGCTAGCCGTCAACATCTTCACGACATTTCGGTTCCGCTTATATCTGGAAAGGAGGAACCGTGGCCTGAGGACTGCTTCGTCATCGGGAAGGTGGCGGCTAACAAGGACACTAAACGTAAAGGCTTCGACACCGACGCCCAAGCTCTGCGACTCTTCTTTGATAGCAACCCGGACGCTAGAAAGGATACGCGGGTGTTCATGCACACACTCCCACGGTTCCCCGGCGGCTTCAACATCGATCACTGGTACGACCTCTGCGGGGTCTCACAGTACGTAAAGGTCATCGACGAGTTCTTCTGGTATCAGGGACTCACCTATGAGGACATGTCAAAACTCTATGGAGGCTTCGATGTGTTGCTGAACGCTAGTAGAGCCGAAGGGTTTGGCATACCGATCATTGAAGCAGCTTCCTGCGGTGTCCCGTCGATAGGTACAAACTTTACGTCGATGCCGGAGCTAATCGGGGGACATGGGTGGCTCGTTGATAAATATGTTAGAGACCTCACCCCTGCACTGAGCTTCATAGCAGTCCCGGATGTGTATGAGTTAGCCGACCACATATCTGAAGCCTACAATAGCCCCGATAAGACCGCCCGCTACGGTGAAGCCTCAAGAGACTTTGCGTTAAACTTTGACTGGAAAAAAGTTGTTGTACCTCTCTGGAAGAATCTTATTGAGGACATCAGAGAAGAAATACGTCCAAAGACCCTGAGCGAAAGGAGGAAGATGCTATGAGTGTCATGATAGGAGTCGCAATAAAGAACAGCGCCGTGTGGCTCCCCCGGTTTTTATACCAACTAGATAAACTTAGTGACGTAAGCCGCGTAGTATTCATCTATGGACCAAGCCAAGACCCAACCCATGATATATTGAAACTATGGGAAAACGAGACTGCCCATTCAACGGAGATCATCTTAGAACCGATGATGAAAAACCCGTTATCCGCAGCCGAGATAGCGCCGCTCTACGAAGACTTCCAGAACATCATTGGAGAAGAGGGGTGGGAAGATGAAACACATTTCCTGCTCATAGACTCTGACATCATGGAAGTTCCAGATGACCTAATTCAACGATTGAAAGAACAGGATAAGGATATCATCGCTCCCTTTGTCTGGGTTGACCGCGCAGATCCACCCCAGTTCTTTGATACACACTGTTTCAGATTCTACAGTTATAGGTTCCATCCCTTCAGCCCGCCGGACCCCTACGATGGCAAACCGTTCGAGGTTGACAGCGTCGGCTCATGCTACATGGTGAAACGCGAAGTCTTTGAACGAGTCCCTTACGAGAACCCCCATCCACACATGAAGTTCTGTGAGAACGCGTTGAACGACGGCTACGAAGTTTGGGCACACCCTAGAATAAAGATACTGCATCTCGACGTCCAGAAAGTAGGATTAACGAAGACACCTATCGAGATACTGAGAGGGCAGGCATTCGCACCACCGCCCTTCATAAAGAAGGATGGAACAGTTGTCGAAGAAGAAGTGTTTGCCTCAGACCTGATAAACGCCTACGTCTGGGGCACCACAGAATGACTGTTGAAACCATTCAAACAGTGGATATAGAAAACCCCCTCTACTCCGTAGTTGTTCCAATACGAGACCGATGTGGACACATGCTCCGCAACTGTCTGCGAAGCATAGAACTACAAACTCTAAAACCCATAGAACTAATCCTAGTAGACTATGGTTCAACACCTGAGAACCACCAGAAAACATTAGATATGTTGCCGCCATGCACCGTGTACCGATGCGAAACAGATGAACCGTGGAACCTCTCCACCGCCCGTAACATCGGGTTACGAAGATCATGCGCCAAACATGCATGCGTTCTAGACGGCGACCTAATAATGGAGCCACGCGTACTAGAATCAGCCCTCCAAATACATAACGACTATCCCCCATGCTATATCACCACCCACGTCATATTGCTTAGCCCTAACGCAATAACAAGCAAAGTAATAGAGTTACCCCGTGACTATGATGAACTAGTTAGAGCGCCATTCATCAAACGTGCCGAAGGTTGGGGCGGATTCACGAGTGCACCGACCTCATGGTGGTACGAGTGTCAGGGTTTCGACGAACGAATGAAGTGGTGGGGTTGGGAGGACGTGGATATGTGGAAACGGGTAGCGCGAGCAGGACTCGCTCGCAACCGTTTGCAAAGCATAATGTACCCTGACAGCGAAACCTATCATCAATACCACGTTAACGCCCAGGTTGTCGCCATGAAGCAACAACAGATAGAGATATATAAAGCCATAACCACCAACGAACACTATGCGAAACACAGCAGAGGAGTCACTCGTAACGACGAGAATTGGGGGCTATGGCGTGAAGATTAGTGCTGCCCTCATCGCTTGGAACGAAGCACAGACCATTGATCTAGCATTAAAGAGCATATCCAACTTTGTGGATGAAGTAATAATCGCCGACACGGGGAGTTTCGATGGCACCGTCAAGAAGGCAGAAGAGTGTCTCTCAGAATATCATATAAGTGGTGAAGTATTAAACGTTAAAGCAAACACATTGGGGCAAGCCCGCCTCGCAGCTATAGAGAAAACTATATATGACTGGATACTACTAATAGACGCAAATCTCGTCCTTTCCGAAGCCCTAAAAAAAGAATTAGGGGAATCCCAAAAACACGGTTTTCTCGGTATGGTTCGCAGTCTCAACCTTATGGGTGACTATGAACACTATTTTACGCCTCTTCCATTACATGATCACCATGACACCCTATTTCACAAGTCAACGGTTACATGGTTAAACGATCTAGATAGACCGATTCCTCTCGTTAACCGAAGACGTCTAAAACGGTGGGCGATCAACCTCAGCCGAGTTCGTCCAGCGTGGCGTAGTTGGTATCGCGGGGAACCGTTTGACCCTGATTATTATAACCCAAAAAATAGGAACCCACTTCATGAAGCCGCGACGATGGACCTATGGACGCACAACGGTAAATTTAGTTCCCTTGTTGAGTATATAGAGACAAAAAGGGGGTTATCCTTGGATGATGTTAAGAGGATAGCACCCGAATGGTATCTTAACCAACTTAACCGTTTTGCCGAACCATTGTGCCCCCAATTCAGACGAGGACTTCCAGAACCAATTATAGAAGAACAACGGACACCGCGATATAGTTTAATCTATCAAGGA
>Ga0307380_10013007_pt1 | contig 10309 bp, 5 predicted proteins | sample UN3MG_FD_202239 | JGI IMG/M metagenome (GOLD analysis project Ga0307380, IMG submission 202239) | Soil microbial communities from Risofladan, Vaasa, Finland - UN-3 | ecosystem: Environmental > Terrestrial > Soil > Coastal area > Acid sulfate soil | place: Finland: Risofladan, Vaasa | collected... | reverse complement strand
GCGGCCCGCCACCCGCAGGGCCCGCCCTATCGCCGGGGCATGACCGGCGGCACCGTCTACGGCATGTGCAAGGCCGCGCTCGAGCGCTTCACCACCGGGCTCGCGGCCGAGCTCTACGCCGACCGCATCGCCGTCAACGTCCTGTCTCCTTCCGGCCTGGTCGCCACGCCCGGCGTGATCCACCACGGTCTCAACCGAAACGTGCCCGACGACATGCTCGAGCCCGTCGAGTACATCGCCGAGGCCGCCCACGCCCTGTGCACCGGCGACCCGGCCGAGCGCACCGGCAAGGTCGCCTACGCACGGAGCCTCCTCGAGGAGCTCGACATCGCACTCCCACCGACGACGCCCGTGGAGACCGGCGGGTGACCGGGCTCCGTGCCGCCACCGCCATCGTGGGCGTTGCCGAGGCGGTGTCGCCGACGGGCGAGCTCGACCAGCGAGGTCTCGCCCTCGAGGCCCGCATGATCCGCGAAGCGCTGGCGGACGCCGGGCTCGCCATCGACGACGTCGATGGCCTCTGCTACGGCGGCAACCCTTCCGGCATGGCCGAGTTCCTCGGCATCCATCCCCGGTTCCTCGACGGCACCGCGGTGGGCGGATCGAGCTACGAGCTGCACGTCGAACATGCGGCCGCCGCGATCGCAGCCGGGCTGTGCGAGGTGGTGGTCGGCGTCTACGCGGCCACGCCACGCAGCGACCGCAAGCGTTCATCGGCCAACTCCGGGCCCCGCCGTTTCGGCGCGCCGCCACCGGGGATGGCGTGGGAGATGCCCTACGGCCTGCGCGGTCCGATCGGCTCGTACGCGCTGTCGGCGAGCCGCCACATGGCCGAGTACGGAACCACCGCCGAGCAACTGGCCCAGATCGCGGTCGACACCCGGCGGTGGGCGGCGCTGAACCCGGTCGCGCGCCATCGCGACCCGATCACGATCGACGACGTGGTCGGCTCGGCGATGCAGGCGTCGCCCCTGCACCTGCTCGACTGCTGCCTGGTGACCGACGGCGCGGGTGCCTTCGTGCTCACGTCGTCGGCACGGGCCGCCGATCTGGCCCGGCCACCGGTCTACGTGCTCGGCGCCGCCTCGGCGAGCGACCACGGCTCGTCGATGACGCAGATGCCCGACCTCACCACCACCGCCGGCGCGGTGTCCGGCCCCGCCGCCTTCGCCACCGCGGGCGTGACCACCGCCGACGTCGACCTCCTCATGGGCTACGACAGCTTCACCATCACCGCGCTCCTGCACCTCGAGGATCTCGGTTTCTGCGCCAAGGGCGAGGGCGGCGAGTTCGCGGCCGACGGCAAGCTCGGCCCGGGCGGGTCGCTGCCCATGAACACCAATGGTGGGGGCCTGTCGTGCACCCACCCTGGTCAGTACGGCATGTTCCTGATCGTCGAGGCAGTCCGCCAGCTGCGCGGTGAAGCCGGCGACCGGCAGCTCGACGGGCCCGAGATCGCAGTCGCCCACGGCTCTGGCGGCGTGCTCTCGACCATGGGCACCGTGGTGCTCGGCACCGAGGCGACCCGATGAAGCTGATGGAACCCGACGGCGGGGAAGACGAACCGTTCTGGACGGCGGCCGGCGACGGGGTGCTGCTGCTGCCGTGGTGCAACGAGTGCGATGCCGCCTTCTGGTATCCCCGGCCCGTGTGCCCCCGTTGTCTGAGCGACGACCTCGGCTGGCAGGCTGCACGAGGCACCGGCGAGGTCTACGCAGTGAGCGTGCACCACCGGCCCGGCATGGGCCGCGACGCCGACGACGGCCCCTACGCCGTCGCGATCGTCAGCCTGCCCGAGGACGTGCGGATGCTCACCAACATCATCGGCTGCGAGCCCGATGATGTGGTGGTGGGCATGGCCGTACAGGTCGCGTGGCACGAGCTGTCCGACGGGCGACAGCTCCCGTTGTTCGAACCCAGCCCCTAGCGCGCTACAGGAGACAGACACAGACCATGGCGATGGAACTCGATTTCGGTCCCGAGGCCGCGGCATTCCGCGACGAGCTGCGGCAGTGGCTCGAAGCCAACCTCCCCGACGGCTTCGACCCCGACGCCGACGAACAGCGCACCCTCGCCGCCGGCGGTGAGCTCGTGAGGCAGTGGACCGACACGCTCCACGAGGCCGGGTACCTCTGCGTGAGCTGGCCCAAGGAGTTCGGCGGCCGTGGCCTGACCGGCGTCGAGGTGGCGGTGATGAACGAAGAGTTCGCCCGGGCAGGCGTCCCCCGCGTGACTCGCGGTATGGGCGAGTGGCTGGTGGGTCCGTCGATCATCGTGCACGGCACCGACGAGCAGAAGGCGAGGTTCCTTCCCCGGATCATCGACGGCTCCGACCGCTACTGCCAGGGGTTCTCCGAGCCCGACGCGGGGTCCGACCTCGCCGGGCTCAAGACGAGGGGTGTGGTCGACGGCGACGAGATCGTGATCACGGGCCAGAAGGTGTGGACCTCGGGGGCGACGCTGGCCAACATGATGTTCTGCCTCTGCCGCACCGACCCCGACGCGCCGAAGCATCGTGGCATCTCCTATGTGCTGCTGCCGATGAAGGACGGCGACGGGGGAACCAACGGCATCGAGCTGCGGCCCATCCGGCAGATCACCGGCGACCGCGGTTTCAGTGAGACCTTCCTGACCGAGGCGCGGGCGCCGGTCGACAACATCATCGGCGGGCTCAACAACGGCTGGCGGGTCACCATGACCACGCTCGGCAACGAGCGCGGCGGCAACGCCACCACCCAGCACGTCCGATTCGAGAAGCAGTTCTGGCGAGTCGTCGACGAGGTGCGTCGCAAGGGCCTGGCCGACGACCCGTTGATCCGCCAGAAGCTCGCATGGGCATTCACCCGCTGCGAGATCATGCGCTACCAGGGTCTGCGCACCCTGTCCGAGGTGGTGGCCCGCAAGGAACCCGGGCCCGGGGCGTCGCTCAACAAGATGTTCTGGAGTGAGTACTCGCGCGACCTGGGCTCGTGGGTCATGGAGATGCGAGGCGCCGACGCGATGATCCGACCCGACGGCGACGACTACCGGCTCGACCGCTGGCAGCGAGACTTCCTCGGTAGCCGCTCAGGCACGATCTGGGGCGGGACCGCGCAGGTGCAGCGCAACATCGCCGGGGAGCGGGTGCTCGGACTGCCCAAGGAGCCGTCGGTGGAGCGCGGGGCGAGCGGTGGGGGAGGTGGCTCATGAGCGATGACGAGACGCGGACCGCCATGCTGGAAGCGGCGGCCACCGGCACCACGCTCAGCTTCTGGGCCGGCCGCCGGCCCGACGCGGCTGCCATCATCAGTGAGCACGGCGACCGCACCTTCGCCCAGCTCGATGCCGAGGCCAACCAACTCGCCCGGGCATGGCGAGCGCGGGGCCTGGTCGCAGGCGACGCGGTGGCCGCCATGATCTCCAACAGGGCCGAGTTCGCCACCGTGCTCGCGGCGGCGCAGCGGACCGGGCTGCGCTTCACGCCCATCAACTGGCACCTGACGGCCGAAGAGGCGGCCTACATCGTCGACGACTGCGAGGCGAAGACCTTCGTGGCCGACGCCCGCTTCGCCCGGGTCGCCGCCGACGCGGCCGAGCAGGCCGCCGGGGCCACGACCCTCTTCTCGGTCGGCGGTCAGATCGACGGCTTCGACGGCTTTGACGCCGTGCTGGCCGCCGAGTCGGGCGACGCCCTGGCCGATCCGGTCCTCGGGTCGACGATGCTCTACACCTCGGGCACCACCGGCCGACCGAAAGGCGTGCACCGCGACGCAGCGGCGGTGCGGGCCGCCGCGGCTTCCGCACCCTCCCGTCAGAGTGCTCTGCCGCCGATCGGACAGGTCGCCGAGACGTCGATGCACCTCTGCACCGGACCGCTCTACCACGCCGCGCCGCTGGCCTTCTCGATGGCGGCGCCCGCCGCGGTCGGCGTCGGCATCGTGTTGATGGACGGGTGGTCGGCCGAGGAGGCACTGCGCCTCATCGCCGAGCACCGCATCACCCACTCCCACATGGTGCCGACGATGTTCCATCGTCTCCTGTCGCTGCCCGACGAGGTCCGTGACGCCGCCGACACCTCGTCGCTCGTCTACGTGTGGCACGGCGCTGCGCCGTGCCCGGTTGCCGTGAAGCAGCGCATGATCGACTGGTGGGGGCCGGTGCTGCTCGAGTACTACGCCGCCACCGAGGGAACCGGGACCTTCGTCGACAGCATCGAATGGCAGACCCGGCCCGGCACGGTCGGCCGTGTGCCGGTCGAGGACCACATCAAGATCCTCGACGTCGACGGGGAGGAGCTCCCTCCCGGCGAGACCGGCAGCATCTACCTCCGCTCGCCGAAGGGCGGCGGATTCGCCTACTTCAAGGATCCCGACAAGACGATGGGCACCTACCGCGGTGAGTACTTCACCCTCGGCGACGTCGGCCATCTCGACGACGACGGCTACCTCTTCCTCACCGACCGGAGCGTCGACCTCATCATCTCGGGCGGCGTCAACGTCTACCCGGCCGAGGTCGAGGGCCAGCTGCTCGCCCATCCCGCAGTGGGCGACGCCGCGGTCATCGGCATCCCCGACGACGACTGGGGAGAGTCGGTCCTCGCGGTGGTCGAGCTGCGCAACGGAGCCGAGGGCAACGAGCAGCTGGCCGCCGACATCATCGAGCACTGCCGCAGTCACCTGGCCCACTTCAAGTGCCCCCGCCGGATCGAGTTCGTCGACCGCCTCCCCAGAGCCGACAACGGCAAGCTCTACAAACGCCGCATCCGCGACCAGTACCGGGCACGCGCGACCGCGGAGCGGCCCTGATCAGCGCTGGTGGTCGGCTCGGTCGGTGGCGGATGGATCAGGATCGACGATCACGAGGCCACGGGAGAGGCTGTCATACTCGTGGCAATGCAGGAGGCCGGGTCTGATCCGTTGCTCGACACACTGACGGTCCTCTTCACCGACTTGGTCGGGTCCACCGAGTTGCGGGCCAAGCTCGGCGAGGACGCTGCCGAGGTGGTCCGTCGTGCGCACGACTCGCTGATCGCGACGGTCGTCGACGCCAGTGGTGGCCACATGATCAAGGGGCTCGGTGACGGCTTCCTGGCCACGTTCGGCTCGGCCGCCAGTGCAGTGTCGGCGGCCGTCGCCATCCAGCAGGGCATCGACGCCCAGAAGCCGCCGGCGCCCGACGTCGCGCTCGCGGTACGAATCGGTCTGAGCGTGGGCGACGTGAGCGTGGAGGACGGCGACGTCTTCGGCACGCCGGTCATCGAGGCCGCCCGGCTGTGCGATCTGGCCGAGGGTGGGCAGATCCTCGCCTCCGCCGTCATCGAGACCCTGGCCCGCCGGCGGGACGGCCACGGCTACCGAGACAAGGGTCCGCTCGAACTGAAGGGACTCCCGGACCCGGTGCCGACGGTCGAGGTCGTGTGGGAACGGGTCGCGGCTGCCGAACGTGGTGTGGCGTTCCCCGCTCCGCTGATGGTCCGCGAGGGCACCTTCCCCTTCAGCGGCCGGGCTGGGATCGTTGACCAGCTCGTCGAGACGTGGAAGCACTGCCGCGAGGACGAGCGCGGAGCGTGCGTCCTGATCTCGGGAGAGCCGGGGATGGGCAAGACGCGCCTCGCCGCCGAGTTCGCCCGTCGCGCCCACGACGGCGGAGCGACGGTGCTGCTGGGGCGATGCGACGAAGAGATCGGCCTGCCCTACCAACCCTTCGTCGAAGCGCTCTCCCACTTCGTGGCCGGCTCCGCCGACGCCGCGGTCGAGTGCCTGGGGCCGAACCCCGGCGAGTTGGCCCGGATCGTGCCGGCGCTCCGCACCACCTTTCCCGACGTGCCCACGGCGACCGGGTCCGGCGACGCCGAGGTCGACCAGTACCACCTCTTCGAGGCCGTCAGCGGATGGCTCGGCGCCGCGGCTTCGGAGTCTGGCCTCGTACTCGTGCTCGACGACGTGCACTGGGCGGGGAAGCCGACCCTCGTCCTGCTGCGCCACATCCTGCGCTCGGCCGACACGACTCCGCTGATGATCCTGGCCACCTACCGAGATACCGACCTCGACCGGATGCATCCCCTCGCCAACTTGCTGGCGGATCTGCGCCGGGTGCCCGCCGTCGAGCGCATCGCGCTCACGGGCTTGGATCAGAGCGGCATCGAGGAGCTCATCGAAACGGCGGCGCAGCAGGAGCTCGATGACGCCTCTCGCGCGTTGGCGGCAGCCGTGTACGCGGAGACCGAAGGGAACCCGTTCTTCGTCGGCGAGCTGCTCCGGCACCTCATCGAGAACGGAGATCTGGTCAACGACGGCGAACGCTGGGTGGGCTCCACCTCGGTGAGCGAGATGACGATTCCAGACGGGATCCGCGAGGTCGTCGGTCGGCGACTCTCCCGACTCTCCGCCGAGGCGAACGACGTGCTCGCCTGGGCCGCGGTCGTCGGCCGAGAGTTCAACCTCGACGTCCTCGGACAGGTCGCGGGCGGTTCGAGCCGCTGTCTCGACGCGGTCGACGAGGCCGTCGATGCCCGGCTCGTCGACGAGGCGGGGCCGACACGGTGGCGCTTCGCCCACGCGCTCGTTCGATCGACGCTGCTCGCCGAGCTGCGAACCACCCGTCGCCTCCGCATGCACCTCAGCGTCGCCGAGGCCTGCGAATCGATCCACCCCGACGACACCCTCGCCCTCGCTCAGCACTACGCCGAAGCGGCCCCCCTCGATGTCGGCGACAAGGCCGTGACCTACCTGCTGCTGGCCGGAGCCCGCGCACTCGACACCCTCGCCTTCGACGAAGCAGGTGAGCTCCATCAACGCGCGCTCGACACCATCGACGACCTCGGGCTCGACCTGCCCGAGCAAGCCGCCGATGCCGCCCACGGCCTCGCGGTGGCGCTCCGATGGACGGGCCAGGACTACGAGCCGGCCATCGACCGAGCCTGTGAACTGGCCGCGGCGATCGGCGACGGCCACCGCATGGCCCGGGTCCTGCTCGACACGAGCCGCGGGTTCGTGGCGCGCGTCTTCGAGGTGGTCGACCGCGCCGTCGCCCGGCACGAGCAGTGCCTCGCGATCCTCCCCGACGGGGACAGCCAGGAACGGGCCCTCGTGACCGCAGCCCTGAGTCGGGAGCTCATGTACGGAGATCAGGCGAGGTTCGTCGCGCTGTCCGACGAGGCGGTCGCCATGGCTCGCCGCCTCGACGACCCAGCAGTGCTGTGCGATGCCCTCAGCAGCGCGGCCATGGTGTGCACCCTCCCCGACCGGCTCGATCACGCGGCCGACGTGATCGCCGAGCTCACGCACATCGTGGAAGCCAACCAGACTCCCTCGAACGCCGCGGCCTCCTCCCAGCAGCTCGCCGGGCTGGGCGCATGGACGGGCGACCGATCGATGTACGCCGAGGGGCTCGAGAAGATGTCCAGGGCCGTCGACCAGATGCGCAAGTCGGCCTCGTGGCAGCTCACCGCGTCCCAGTGTGGCTTCGAGCTCCGATTCGGTGACCTGACCGCGGCCGAACGCCTGGCCGAGGAGCTGCTCGCGCTCGTCACCGAGACCGGAGAGCAGGACGGGCTGATCTGGTACGTCAACCTGCGCGGCTTCACCCTCCGCGAGCTCGGCCGCAACGACGAGGCGGCCGACCTGTTCGGGTCGATCGTCGATCAGGCGAGCGCAGTGTCGGCGATCGCCGAGGCCCACCACCTGATGAGCCTGTGCGAAGCCGATCGGCACGCCGAGGCACGCGAGCGCGCCCCGAGCGCGTTCGCCTGGGGCCGAACGATCCCCAGGGACAGCTCCTTTCTGCCGAATCTCGGGGCACTCTCCATCGTGGCGGTCGAACTCGCCGACAGCTCCGAGGCGGCCTGGCTGTACGAGCAGCTCGAGCCCTTCGAGCACTGGTGGTCCACCTGGAGCTCACAGGGGACCATTGCGCCCGTCGCCACCCTTCTCGGACGACTGAGCGCCATCCTCGGTGATTCGGGCGCGGCCGACGCGCACTTCGACCGCGCCATCACTCACTGCCGCCAGGAACGAACCCCCTACTTCCTGGCGGACGGTCTGCTCCACCGAGCCCAGGCTCGCCTGGCCGCAGGAGCTGAACCGAGCACCGCGACCCCACTGTTGGAGGAGTCCCTGACCCTCGCACGGGCCGGGGGCTTCGGCCTCCTCGAACGCCGAGCTGCAGCAGCACTCGGGAGCACGACCCGAGTCAACTGACCCGACCCGAGCGGCAGAGCGTCACCCCCAGCCGAGAACCGTGAGTTCCTCGCGGAGGGCAGCCATCGCCCGGCGACCGCTCGCGACGCGATCGGCACGACCGCGGTCTTGTGCCTCGCCGAATCCTTCGGCTGCTCCGAGGCGACGGGCGAGCGCCATCGAGGAGGCGATCGTCGGCGGAGTTCTCGTCTGCTCCACCGCCATCAGGCGGCGGGTCGCGAGATCAGGCTCGCCCGGTTCGGCGAGGAGTGCGAGGTAGAGCATCGCGTCGTTCGCCGCCCGACTCAGCCGCCCCGTGACGGCATCGAGCGCCTGCTCCTTCAACAGCGGCAACGCCGACTCGTGATCGCCGATCCGAAGGTGAGCCACGATGCGCGCGTCATCGGACTTCGCGAAGACCGTGTTGATCGGATCCAGCTCGTCGGCAACGGCGAGCGCCTGATCGACGTCGCCAAGCTCGGCGTGCGCCATCGCCTCGGCGAACAGCGCCATCGAGGTGTACGAGGTCGCCAGATCGAGACCGGCGTGCATCTCGCGCGCGACTCGACATCGCTCGAGGCACGAGTCGAAGTCGCCCATCTGGGCATGGGACCACGCAGCGGTGACTTCGAGCCTCCCGCTGGCCTGGAGCCGACTCACGGGATCATCGATCGCCGCCAGGATCTCGCGTCCATCGGCGACCTGCTCGAGCGCCGCCGCGGGATCGCCGCTCGACAGCGTCAGCCAGGCGAACCCGTCGGTGGCGTTGACGCGACGGACCGGATCGTCTGACTGGAAGTCGGCGACCACGAGCTCGGTCACGGTGGTGAAGTCGTCGAGTTGGACCGCGGCACCGATGACCGCACCCCGCGCGCGCCAGTCGTCGGGATTGGGGATCTCGGTCTCGTGTTCGAGGGTGCGGCTGGCGAGACGGAAGACCACATCTGCCTGCACGCAGGCGACTTCGTAGGTGGCGTACATCAACTGCGACGCGTCCTGCCAGCGCTCACGGACCTGTGCCCACTCGACGGCCGCGAACACGTTCGAGCGGTCGGCGGCGATCGCCACCGAGGCGATCGTCGGCATCTGGCCGACAACGAATCGAGCGGTGTCGGCCAGAAAGTGGTCGAGGTGCCGGTCGCGAGCGACCTCCATCTCGCCGTGTTCCTCGGCCAGCCGCTCGGCGTAGGCCGCCGGCGTCTCCAGGAGCCGGAACCGGGTCGTCCCGTCGGCCCGATCGGTCAGCACCAACGACTTGGCGGCGAGTGATTCGAGGAGGTCGACCGCGTCGCCGAGACGGAGCGCGGCCACCGACGCCACGGCCGAACTGTCGAAGGAGCCCGAGAAGACCGAGAGCGAACGAAACAGGCGCTGCTCGTCATCGTCGAGCAGGTCGTAGCTCCAGTCGAGCGTGTCCTCGAGCGCCTGGCGAGATCGTCGGCGGCGCCCACCCCGGAGCAGCTCGAAGCGTTCGCCGATCGCCGCGAGCAGCTCGTGCGGGGTCATGACTCCGCAACGACTCGCTGCGAGCTCGATGGCCAACGGCGATCCATCGAGGTGACCACACAGCTCGGCGATCGTCGCGCGGTCTTCGGCGTCGAACGTCATCGCTGCATCGCTCGCCAGAGCCCGTTCGACGAAGAGCTCGACACCGGGACTGTCGACGTCGTCGGTGTCGAGTGCGCCGAGCCTGATGGCCCGTTCGCCGTCGATGTCGAAGTACTCACGGGTCGTGGCCAGCACCCGCGATGACCCTGGCGCCCGCAGGAACGTCTCGAGCAGCTCCGCGCAGGCGTCGACGACGTGTTCACAGTTGTCGAGGACGACCAGCGCGTCGATGCCCGACAGGTACTCGACGACCTGCCGAACCGGGGCATCGCCGCTGACCTGGAGGTCGAGCACGCTGGCGATGGCCGACGCCACGTCTTGGTCTCGGACGACGGTCGACAGGTCGACGAACCACACACCCCCGGCCTGGTGGTTCAGCAGCGCCTCACCGACTTCGAGCGCGAGGCGGGTCTTGCCCGTCCCGCCTGCCGCCGCCAACGTGACGAGGCGCGACACTTCGAGCGCCTCCCGCACCGTTGCCAGCTCGCGGTCGCGGCCGATGAGCCGCCACGGCGCGACGGGCAAGTTCGTCCGATGGGCGCCTG
>Ga0307380_10013006_pt1 | contig 10309 bp, 10 predicted proteins | sample UN3MG_FD_202239 | JGI IMG/M metagenome (GOLD analysis project Ga0307380, IMG submission 202239) | Soil microbial communities from Risofladan, Vaasa, Finland - UN-3 | ecosystem: Environmental > Terrestrial > Soil > Coastal area > Acid sulfate soil | place: Finland: Risofladan, Vaasa | collected... | reverse complement strand
GATGGTTAAGGCCCCCTGAGGTTCGCAGGTGAGAAAGGTAGTACGGTGCGTAGCTTCGCGGGAAAATTTATACAAGTGGTGTCATGGCTGTGCTTTGAGCACCAGTGGAGACAGTGGGAGCTGCTGATAATAGCCGGAACCGCTTTGCTTCTGCTGCTGCTCATTCTGAGGCTGCTGCGAAAAGGAAGAACCGCAGGAGCACAGGCGTCCGAGCTGCGCGAACGCTCTCCTATCATCGGCGTCAGATTAGCCGATCACCAGCACGGCCGCCGGGAAATCAAGAGCCTTCAGAGGAGGAGCCGGTCGGCTCGTGTCACGCAACCAGACACAAGACAAGAGAACCGCAGGACGACAAGACAACTGGAGAAACTGAACAGGCAGATTGAGCAGTTCCAACGCGAGATCGCCGAACGCAAAGAGACCGAGGCGCGCCTTGAACGGCAGCTTGCCGAGTTAACGACCGCGGGCCAAACACGTCAACGGCAAAACGTCGAAGGCGGCACAACTGACGCAGGACTGCAAGAGCGAGTCGCGGAATTAACCGCATCCAACGAACAACTGCGCCAGGAGATTGCCAAGCACCGCCAAACTGAAGCGCCTCTCAAACAGCGGCTCGCCGAGCTCGAGGCCGCCAATGAGCAGGTCCGCCAGGAGAAGCTCCAGAAGACGCGACCCGAAAACGTTCCCATACAAAGCGCTGAGCAAAGGCCCCGATCAAGAAGGCACGGTGGACCGCTCAACGTTGACGAGCTGAGCCACCTGGCCGAGCTGGGCAAGCGTTTGGCGCCCCGCCGCTCAAGCTCAAGTTGACAAGAATGCACCTTCATGCGAAAATAGCGAGCCATCGAGAAGCATCAGTCGCAACAGGCGGATGAGCACGGTTGTCACGACGAGAATCGAGTCAAGTCCGGAATATCTGTTTGCCCCTTTAGAAGGTTCAGTATGTATTCAGATTATATTCGTAACGTCGCCATCATTGCCCACGTTGACCACGGCAAAACCACGCTGGTGGACCAGCTTCTGTACCAGTCGGGGATGTTCCGGCAGGAGGATCTGGACAAGCTGGCCGGAGGCGAGCACGGGTTGATTATGGATTCGAATCCGCTGGAACGCGAGCGAGGCATCACGATCCTGAGCAAGAACTGTGCGATTTACTACACGGACCTTCAGGGCGACGAATACAAGATCAACCTTATCGACACGCCGGGCCATGCCGACTTCGGCGGCGAGGTGGAGCGCGTCCTGAAAATGGCGGACGGCGTGCTGCTTCTGGTCGATGCTTTCGACGGGCCTATGCCGCAGACGCGATTTGTGCTGAGCAAGGCGCTGATGCACAAGCTGCGACCGATTGTCGTGATCAACAAAGTGGACCGGCCGAACAGCAGGCCCGATGACGTTGTCAACGAAGTGTTCGACCTGCTCGTCCAGCTTGGGGCCGAATCGGAGGCGCTCGATTTTCCGCTCATATACGCCTCGGCGCGGGAGGGCTGGGCCACCACGCACCTCGAAGAAAGAACCGACAACCTACAGGCGATATTCGGCGCCATCATCCATCAAGTCCCGGCCCCTGCCGTCCATCCGGAGGCTCCGCTGCAAATGCTGGTCACAAATCTGGACTACTCGGACTACGTGGGCCGGATTGCGATAGGCAAAGTCTTCGCCGGACAGATATCGGAAAGTCAGAGAGTGACCGTGATTGACAAAGAAGGCCTGCATACGCAGCAAAAGGTCATGCAGATTCACCAATTCCACGGCCTGGGCCGCAAACGCGTCGCAACCGTTCAGGCCGGCGATATATGTGCGATATCGGGACTTGACCCCATTGAGATCGGCGACACCATCGCCTGTGCGGACAACCCTTCGCAACTGGCGGTTATCGCCGTTGACGAGCCCACGATGACCATGACGTTCAGGGTGAACGACGGACCCTTCGCCGGCAGAGACGGCAGGTATCTGACCAGCCGGCATATCGGGGAAAGGCTTGAAAAGGAGCTGCGGCAGAACGTGGCTCTGCGCGTCGAACCCGGGCAGACGCCCGAAGAGTTCCACGTCTCCGGCCGAGGGCTGATGCATCTGGGGATATTGCTGGAGAACATGCGGCGCGAAGGCTACGAGGTTTGCGTGGGTAAGCCGAACGTCATCATCCGGATCGTCGATGGCCGGCGGCATGAGCCGATAGAATTGCTGGCCGTGGATTGCCCGTCCGATTGTCAGAGTGCCATAATGAGCCTGCTCGGCGACCGGCGAAGCGAAATCCTCAAAATAGACGCCAAGACCGGAGCCGCTGGTTTTATTCACATGGAATTCATGATACCCTCCCGGGGGCTGTTCGGCCTTCATGCCAAGGTGATGAACGCCACGCAGGGCCGGGCCATCATACACCATACTTTCGAGAGATACGAGCTCATGCGGGGAGCGATCCCGCAGCGAAAGGCGGGCGTGATGATTGCGACTACCACCGGCCAGGTAACGGCCTACGCGCTCGACGCCTTGTACGACCGGGGCCTCTTCTTCGTCGAGCCGGGCGAGAAAGTCTATGCGGGACAAGTCGTCGGCGAGCACTGCAAGGACAACGACATCCCCGTCAACGTGGTCAAGAGCAAGCAGATGACCAACATCCGGGCCGCGGGCAAGGATGACGCCGCCCGAGTCAGGACGGCCAGAAAAATGAGCCTCGAAATCGCCCTCGAATACATCCAGGAGGACGAGCTGGTCGAGATTTGCCCCAACTCGATCCGAATCCGCAAGCGGCTGTTGAAAGAAGGCGACAGGCGCCGAGAAATCCGCAAAGCCTCCGTGTAATGGCCATGAGATTTTTTTCACATTTTCTGAAGAATTGCTGTAACTGATTTGCGTTCTCGGCCGTCTATAAGTCAAATGAGTTGTGTTCTGTAGTGAAATGCGATCTTTGCGGACGCTCTCAAGAGCTTATGTAAGGGAGGACGTATCATGTTCAGAGCACTTGCTGTCGTCCTGGCCGGGATGATGGGGGTGGAGAACGCGGGGCTTTCAGCCGAGCTGGCGCCGCCGGTAAGGCTTGAAGCGGCGGGCAAGCCCATCGACACGGACATCGGCCACGCGGCGCCATTAGTCTGCGACTTCGACGGCGACGGCCTCAAGGACCTGCTGGTCGGCCAATTTGGAGAGGGCCTTCTCTGGATATACCGCAACGAGGGCACGAATACAGAGCCCAGGCTGGCGGCCGGCATCAAATTCAAGGAAGGCAAAGAGAATGGCCGCGTGCCGAGCGGCTGATGCATCGGCTTCGGTCCGCATGTTGTGGACCTTGATAGCGACGGATACCGCGACATCGTCACCGGTTCCTGGCCCGGCGAGATATTCTTGTTCAAAGGCGGCCCCGACGGGTCATTCGCCGCCCCGGAAATGATCAAGGACAAAGAGGGCAAGTTCATCAACATCGGCGGCGGCATCCGGGAGAGCTCGATGTTTTCCGACGTCCAGATGCTGATTGCCGGCAACGCCAGGTTCGAGCAAACCCCGGAGGGAACGTTCGTCAACTACCACGGAGAGCGATTCGAAAGCACTCCCGAAAGACCAATTGGAATCACGGGCACGGCCTCAGCCGCCCACGCGGCCGACTGGGACGGCGACGGAGACCTCGACCTGATCATCGGCGATATCAAAGGCAGCGTTTATCTGGTGCCCAACGAGGGGACGCCGCAGTCCTACAGCTTCGGCAAGGAAAGGAACCTTCGGGCCGGCGGCCAATCCATAAACGTCAGAAGAAGCGCCGGGCCATTCGCCGCCGACTGGGACGCCGATGGCGACCTCGACCTGCTGGTCGGCGCCGACGATGGAAGCGTCTCGCTGTTTCGCAACACCGGTAACACCAAGTCGCCCGAATTGACTGTCGCCGTCCAGCTCATACCGCCCGGCGAGAAGGCTTCCAGCCGCGATGCGCCCAAAGAGGTGCGCCGCGGCACGCGCTCGAAGATCTGCGTGGCCGACTGGAACGACGACGGTCGGCTCGATTTGCTCGTCGGTGATTACACTATGCAGAAGCCCAACCTGCCGGAGCCGACGCCCGAGCAAAAGGCCGAGCACGAGCGAATCCGCAAGGAGCTGGAGCCCCTCCAAAAGCAGTTCGGCGAGCTGATATCAAAGGTCCACGGCCCCGCGCGCGTCAAAACAAAAGAAGAGATCACCCAGGTCCAGGAGCAAATGGGCCAAGTCAGCAAGCGAATGAGCGAGCTGCGCTCGAAGCTGCCTCGCGAGTACGAGTGCCACGGATGGGTGTGGCTGTTTCTGCGCAAGGAAGGCTAAGCTCTCCGGCGTTTTGTGGCCGAGGCGCCGGCATGCTCAGGGCGTCACGGTGACGGCGAAGAATGAGAGACCGGGGGAAACGCCGCGGATGACGTTGTTGGCCGTATCCGCGTAGGCGGTAACGTCGATCCACCTGTTCGTCGCATCCTCGTAGTACCACAACTTCAGAGTTCTTTCCTGCGCCGCCGTCAGCCCATTGTCTTCGTATCGGATGGCGATGTCAATCGTGCCGCTGAATACAGCAGTCGTGCTCATCTCGTACAGCGTCCCGGCGGGCACGATATTCAGCCCGGCCAGCGACATGGACATGGACTGCGTCATGTTCACAGTGGTATTGCCGCCGGCCAGCACCCTCGCGAAGGTGATCGTTGTGCCGCTTGCGCCGTCCACCACCTCTACGCCGGAGCCCACAGGCGTATCTTCCTGCGAATATTTGACGGTCGCGTAGTCGTAGCGCGAGCCGTCGCCGAAGCTGCCCCCCGTGATATAGACGTTGCTCCGTCCGTCCAGTGCCATGGCATAGGCGTAATCGCAATCGTTGTCGGTCTCGCCCGGCGATGCCGGCATCTCGCCACTGGCCAATTCGGCCGGCCCGTCATACGTCATGACCCACAGCTCGTTGCCGGCGGCATCGTACTTCACCGTGGCGCAGTCGTACTGGTTGCGGTAGCTATAGCGGAACCCGGTCACATAAACGTTGCCTTTCCGGTCCAGCTTGAGGTCGCGGGCCCGGTCGTTGTAGTAGGCCCCGCCGTCGAAGACCGCCTCCCAGAGCTGGCTGCCGCTGCCGTCGTACTTCACCGTGGTATAGTCCTGGCCCGTCCAGAGATTCTGGCTGTACCCGGTGACATAAACGTGACCCGAAGCATCCAGCGCTATGGCGTGGGCGTAATCCCGGTTGTTACTGGTTCCGTTGTACCGCGCCACCCACTGCTCGGTGCCCTGCGCATCGTACTCGATGGTCAGATAATCGTAGCTCGTGCCCGGAGCGTCGCTATACCCGGTGACATAAACGTGGCCCGACGCATCGACGGCAATCGCCTCGGCGGCGTCGTATGCCGAATACGGAGATCTGGCCGGCCCAACGTAGCGCGCCACCCAGAGCTGGTTGCCCGCCGCGTCGTACTTGACGGTCGCATAGTCCTCGCGCGTGACGTTGTCGCTGTAGCAATACCCGGTCACATAGACGTGGCCCGCTTCATCCAGCGCGATGGCCCTGGCACTGTCGTGATAATGGCCGGGGCCGTCGTACGTGGCCACCCACAGCACGTTGCCGTCCCGGTCGTATTTGACCGTCGCATAATCCCGGCGGGAATCGCCCCCGTCGCTTTCGCCCGTCACATAGACGTGCCCCGACGCATCCAGCACCATGTCAAAGACGACATCGCTGCCCTTGCCCGGCCCATCATACCGCGCCACCCACTGCTCGACGCCGTCGGCGTTGTACTTTATCGTGGCGTAATCGGTAGCGGCCCCGGCGCCATAACTGTACCCGCTGACATAGACGTTGCCCTCGCCATCGACGGCCACCGCTACGGCCTGATCGTTGTATCCGCCCGGACCGTCGTAGCGCGCGACCCAAAGCAGATTGCCCGCCGGGTCGTACTTGGCCGTAGCGTAGTCATAGAAGCTCCCGCCCCCATCGCTGTAGCCGGTCATATAGACGTTGCCGGAACCATCCACCGTCACCGCCTTGGCACAATCGTCCGCGTTGCCCGGCCCGTTGTACCGCGCCACCCACTGCTCGGTCACGACCGCCGCCGACAATTCGATGGGGAAAAAGCCGCCCAGCACCACAAGGTAGAGAAACACCACCCTTCTCATCATCTCTCCTGGTTTCTATACGTCTTCAGTCACCATCACCGCTTGCCCGAAAGGCCTTTTTGAGCGCCCGTGGCAAAACTACCTGGCTATCCTCCATTATACGCCAAAAACTGCTTTTGCCAACAGAAATCTTTTTTATATACCCTAAATTGCCTATTTTTACACAGCTTTCGCAAGACAATACGCTGGACAGGCCAATTTCAGCCCTGAAATCGCGGATCCATCCTCCTGGCTCCTATATTGTGCCCGCCGCGTTCCGGCTGTTTCACTTTTTTTCCACTTTTTTTGAAAAAGTCCGAATTTTTTTATCAAAGTTCTGGGGGCCTCATACACGGTTATGCAGTTGAATGCCAAAGATCGTGGAAATAGAAAGTTTATCTGCGTCCAAATGCCTGAACCGTGCGACTCTGCCAGCGAGGCAGAGTTTAAGGTGACTCATGAAATTACAATTTGAATCCAATCAACTATTTCAGATCGATGCGATAAACACTGCGGTGGATTAATTCGCCGGCCAGCCTGCAGGGGCGTGCGATTTTGCGTATTCAAAGGCATCGTCGGTAGGCGGGACTTTTTTGAGCGTCGTAGCAAATAACTTAAACCTCGATGAAGAGATGAAGAAACGATTCTGAAAAATCTCCAGACGATTCAAAAAGCAAATGATATTGAAGAATCAAAGACGCTCGATGTTCTTCATTTCTCAATAGAAATGGAAACGGGCATGAGAAAAACATACGTGTATCTGCGAACGATCCGCGAGCTGCACAGGCAGAGCGACCATGAGCAGACAGGAAGATGCGGATTACTTTTTGACTACAGTGCACGTCCGGCCATGCACTGGCCAAGCAACGCCGAATCAAAAAGAAAAGCCGAACAGGTTTTTTGGGGCCTGCTCGGATAAGGTGCGTGTGAAAAAGCCGGGAATAACAAGTTTTTAGTAGCGTACTACGTTTCGCTGTGCTTTGCGCATCCGCCGGCGGTTTTTCTCTGACGGCTTCTCATAGTAGGCCGTCCGCTTCATATCCCTGATGAGACCTTCCTTCTCACAAAGCTTCTTGAAGCGTCTGATCATCTGCTGGACCGATTCGCCCGCCCGCGACTTCACTTTCAACATACCACGATTACCTTTCTTCTGCTTGCGACTGGCAAGCACTGACACAAAATTTACCTTATCTTCAATTCGTCAAAAACCACCGATTGCATTACTATAGCCAACCCTGAATCGTTTTTCAAGCCCGGAAAAAAAAATTTGCCGCCGATTTTGGCCGAAAAATGGAGCTTTTGTCCTATAACATCGCTCTTGATCGGCCAATAATCCGCTTTTTTGCCGATTTTTTGGGGTTGCTTGAGCAATGCCCGACGATATGCTAAAATAGAATAGTGTTCTCCTGCCGCATCAGGGATATTTTGGAGGTCCGATTTCGTTGGAGAAATTGCGTCAGACACTGACAGTCAAAAAAGAACGGGCCATTCTGGTTGGCGCGACCCTCCGCGGCCGCGCCGGCGGCGATGATCTGGCCGAGCTGACGGCGCTGGCCGAGAGCGCCGGTGCCGTCGTCGTGGACCGGTTCCAGCAGAAAATCCGCCGCATCAATCCTTCCACATACGTCGGCAAGGGCAAGGCCGAGCAGCTCGCCGACCGCGCCAAGCACTTCAAAGCCGACGTGATCATTTTCGATAACGACCTCTCGCCCGCCCAGATTCGCGAGTTGGAAGAAATCGCCGCCGTCAAAGTTCTCGACCGCAGCGAGCTGATCCTCGACATTTTCGCCACCCGCGCCAAGACCAAACAGGCCAAGCTCCAGGTCGAGCTGGCCCAGCTCGAATACACCTACCCTCGGCTGACCCGCATGTGGTCGCACTTGGACACGCTCGCGGGCGCCGGCGGAGCCACCGCCGCCGGAGCGGTTGGCGGCATCGGCACGCGCGGCACGGGCGAACAGCAACTCGAAATCGACCGCCGTCTCGTCAGCAAGCGCATCATCGAGCTCAAGCGCGAGCTTGAAAATATCGACCGCCGCCGGATTCGCGAGATCGACGGCCGCAAGGGCCTGTTCAAAATCTGCATCGTCGGCTATACCAACGCCGGCAAGAGCACACTGCTCAATGCGCTGACCGACGCCGACGTCCACGTCGAGGACCGCCTCTTCGCCACGCTGGACACGCGCACGCGCCGCTGGTCGCCGGCCAAAGGCGCCGAAGTGCTCGTCAGCGACACGGTCGGCTTCGTCAAAGACCTGCCGCATCAGCTCGTCGCCTCGTTCAAGGCCACGCTCGAAGAGGCCGTCAACGCCGATCTGCTCATCCACGTCGTCGATGTCGCCAATCCCGACGTGCTCAAGCAAATCGACTCGGTGAAACACGTGCTGGCGGAGATCGGCTGCGGCGAAAAGCCCATCCTGACCGCGCTCAACAAAGTCGATGTCGTCAGGAACATCGGCGATCTGGAGATGGTCGAGATACTCTTTCCCGATGCGGTCTCGATCTCAGCCAGGACGGGCTTCGGCATCGAAAACTTAGCCAATGCCGTCACAACCCGGTACAGAGGCAACGACCTTCTGCTGCGCGTGGTCAGCAGTCAGTCGAACGGCAAGGTCCAGAGCTTCCTCCGCGCGCACGGCCAGATTCTTAACGAGCGCTACGCCGACAATTCAATCGTGATCGACGCCCGGCTTGGCCGGAACCAACTGCCCGACCTCCAACGCCTCCACCCCGACACCATCGACATCCTCGATGCGTGAAACGCAACTCGCACTGCGTCGTGCGTGGAGCGTCTGGAGTCGGCTGTATCCTGTATCCCGTCTTCTGAATTCTGCCCTCTGGGTCGATTGGGTTGTGGGCCGCTGACGGATGCGGTATAATCGCGCCGGTTCGTATCGTTGCCGGGGTTTGTGTGCGATATTGGGACACGTGAGAGGCTGAGACAGTGGAACCTCTGGTTATCGTCGGCTTTATTGCGATCGCTGCCGTTGTGGCGGTGTTGGGGTATATCAGTTCACTCAAACGCCGGGAGGCGATGGCCGCGGTGGCGGCGAAACTCAGCCTGCACTTTGCCCCTCACAAGGACCGCGTCCTGGCCCGACGGTATCAGTTCTTGGACAAGCTGCGGGTCGGCTCGCAGCGCTACGCGTTCAATGTCCTCTCCGGCAACTACCAGGGGCACGAGGTCATCCTGTTCGACTTCCATTACAGAACCGGCTCGGGCAAGAATACCCACCACCACTACATCTCGTTCTTTATCCTGCACCTGCCGGCGTCCTTCCCGGAGCTGGTCATTGGGCCGGAGGGCTTCTTCTCGAAAATTGCCCAGGCCGTGGGGTACGACGACATCGATTTCGAGTCGCACGAATTCAGCCGCACGTTCTGCGTCCGCTCGGCGGACAAGAAATTCGCGTACGATGTGTGCAACGCCCGCACGATCGAGTATCTTCTGTCGAACATGGACCTGGCCATCGAAATCGAAGGCAGCGCGATGGCTATCTCGTTCGGCTCGCGCCTGTCGCCCGAGGGCATCGAGCCGAACCTGAATCGGCTCGTCACGGTCAGGTCGCTGCTGCCGGACTATTTATTCTCACGGAGGTGACTATGGCGCCGGTGTTGATATTTCTCGCGGTTATTTTTTTGCTGCCGATCCTTTACGTCGTGCTGACGTACAATACCCTCGTGGCTTTGCGAAACCACATTCGCGACGCCTGGAGCAACATCGACACGGAACTGAAGCGCCGCTACGACCTGATTCCCAACCTCGTGGCCACCGTCAAGGGCTATGCGGCCCACGAGAAGGATGTCTTCGAGCGTGTCACTCAATTGCGCGCCCAGTGCATGGCCAGCCAGGGCAAGCCGCACGAGCAGGCCGTGGACGAAAACCAATTAGTCGGTGCGCTGCAGCGGCTTTTAGCCGTCGTGGAGAACTACCCGCAGCTCAAGGCGGACCAGCATTTCCTCAAGCTCCAGGCCGAGCTGGTCAATACCGAGGACCGCATCCAGGCGGCCCGGCGGTTCTTCAACGGCAACGTCCGCGATTATCGCAACAAGTGCCAGAGCTTCCCCAGCAGCCTCATCGCCGGAGCGTTCGGCTTCGAGCCCCAGGACTACTTTAACGTCAGCCCCTGCGTCCGCGAAGTCCCCAACGCCGATTTCAGCTAAGCCCGCGGACGAACGGTAAGAGCCACAGAGGACACCGAGGACACAGAGAAATAAGTCG
>Ga0307380_10013004_pt1 | contig 10310 bp, 19 predicted proteins | sample UN3MG_FD_202239 | JGI IMG/M metagenome (GOLD analysis project Ga0307380, IMG submission 202239) | Soil microbial communities from Risofladan, Vaasa, Finland - UN-3 | ecosystem: Environmental > Terrestrial > Soil > Coastal area > Acid sulfate soil | place: Finland: Risofladan, Vaasa | collected... | reverse complement strand
TCTCAAAAACTTTCGGTAGTATTTGAATTTTGTCTTCGTCCTCTTTTGAAGTTTACTGTATGCTGTTTTGAAATGAACATGTTGACCATATAGACATTTGATTTCTCTGTCAAACCATATTCTGTTTAGGACGTATTTTATCCATTCTACTCCCTGCCAGATAGATCTAGATGGTCTTCGTCCATGATAGCGGCTTGTCATATCCAGTATCATACAACTATCCCCTATGGCTAGATGCATGAGGAGGTTATGATCAAGATCTATTAGTACTTGTTCAAGCAATCCCTTTTCTAGCCAAGTGGATTGAATTCTAATGTAGTTTATGTATCTATCCAATCCTTTTAAATATTCAAGCCCACAAGTCAGATTTACAAAATATGCGTTCATCCTCTTTTTCCTTCCAATCTAGTGAGTTCATTGTCTGCTTGTCTTTCTGACATTTCTATAAAGTGTTTTTTATTTTCATATCCAATTGTAAACATTCCAGATCCATGTATAACATTTTCTGTAGTTGTTACAATTAGAAATACTTTACCTTTTAGATTTTTACTACCTGTTGCCTTTTTAATATCAATAATTTCTTCTGTATTGAATAATTGATCTTTTATTCTTATAAGATTCATCGTATTTCCTCCCTATCCTAAGTACTCCTCCAGTCCATTTAAATTTCTAAACAGTTCCATAAGTTTATCACAACAAGCTATTGCCGCAAAATCTTCATTGAAGAATCCAGATTTTGGTTTATGTATCCAACCTTCATCTATAAAATATATATCATGTTCACGGAAGAAGTATTTAAAATATATATCATGTTCACGGAAGAAGTATTTTGGTTTATGGAATTCCTTTTTCTTTTTTATTGTTGTTGGTTTACAATGTCTTAGTTCATGTCTTATGACCCATTGAATATATTCAATACATTCTTTAAATACAAAGGATGCTATACATATAGCGTATGGATTTGAGGGCCAGAATCCAGTTTTATTAGGACTAATTTTAGTGGCTATTCCAGCGAATGGATTATCGTTATGTGTTTCTGCTTTTTTTATAAACCAATGTACATCAGGGAGAGATTTATATTCTTTGTGGTGTTCTATACAGGACTTTCTAATAAGAGACATTTGCCTTTTACTAGGCTTGTCTAAATCTTTAGTATCTATTGGGGGATAATTGTAAGTGACTAGGTACACAATACACAACCTTTCGGAAGATAGAATAGCCAGAATTTAAACTTATTGTAATTTGGTCAAATGCCGCTGGCTAAGTATAGCCCATTTAAATAAATTTGAAGTTCTCAATTCTGGCTTCTCTATATATATTTATAAAATTTTAGTCGAATCTGTATATAATCTGTCTTTTATTGGTATCCCCTAAAAGTGACGGATCATATACTATCTCATCGACCACATAGCCTTTTCCTGCTTTGTAACATTCTTTTTTTGCGTCCTCATAGTTAAACGATACATACTTGTAACCATAAGGAATTTGGAAGGTTTTTTCAAATTCGTTCCTGTCTTCATCATTTACTACTCCGTATCTGTTCTTGATCATTTCCCTTCTCCCTATTTTAAAGGTTATTTCATCAAAGTTCTTTTTCCTAAAGAATATTTCGTTAACATTGCTTCCCAATCCCAATAATCAGATATATTATTCTTAGCCCATGTAGCTACTCTGCTTTTAGATAGTGAAAAACTTTTACCATGTGGGGTTTCATCAGGATAGGAATAGTCATATAATTCTTCTTGGACGTGATGAGCTAATTCATGGAGAACTAAGATTAGTCTTCTACTCCATTTTTTTTCTATTATAATATAAGCAAACATATTACACCTTTTACTACTATACCATCCTAAAGTTTCTTCATCGTCTATTGCAATGAACCATATTTTACATAATGGTATGTCTAAATCTTTACATAACTTTTTAGCTATTGTTCTTGCTTTCGCTTGAGTAATGTCTAATTCCTTCATTCATATAACCTTAACCAACACTTGATATACTTACGTTTGCAAGAAAACCCCGAACAAAGTTGCGTATCCACTACTTCTTTTTATTTTCAGAGTGGAGAAGTAGTGAATACGACTTCCGATAGCCTTTCGGCTCAATGGTTTGCTGTATCCACTCAATAAAGGGCAAGGATTCCAGTACCGTAATTTATTGATAGGAGTTGAACCTATCCCGATGCGACTTACCCTAAATCTATTATTCGGGTAACTCCCTCTTCTAAGGTTTTCAGGATGGTTTGAAGCGAGAGTTACCCTATCAGTTTTATTGGTTTGCAGTAACCATCCAATAGAGATAAAAAAATGTAACGAAACGAAAATCTTGGAGTAGCTCCCTTCCGATTTTTTTTTTCAGAGTGGGATGGACGAGAACTACTCCTTTGCACCATCTGCATTTTTAGTTGGTTTGCTGTATCCACTCAATAAGTAAATCGTTTTGACTTGATTCAACAGACGATGAACTAAAAGATCATACGATTTACTATACTTCTTCATTAGGAAGTATAACTTCATACTTCTCTAGAGTTTTAAGCATTATCCCTATAGGTGAGAAGTCAGCACCACCTAGTAAAGATCCTAATATTGAAGGACTGAATCCAGAGATCATTCCTACATTCTTCATCCTTTCTGTAGCTTGCTGTCCAGAATATCCACAAATGTTCCAGTAGACAACTTTAGGTCTGTCATATCCACAAGCATCCCATTCTTTCAAACAGGCTTCTACTTCTGTATCTTTGGTTCTGGAGCCTGATGAAAATTGCATATCAGAAACGATAAGCAATGTAGTAGGCATTAAATCTTGAGATATCTTCCTTTGTACAGCGGTTTTCAGAATCAGATCTAATGCTTTGTCAATTCTGGTGGAACCTACAGCACCGTTGAAGATATTACGGTTATTTAAAGCTTCTGAGAAAGACATATTTCTCCAGTCTTTGAAAGATCCTTCGGAACAGAAAGCAATGAACCTTTTATAAAAAGGAGAATCCTCTCTCATCTTGGAAGAGCAATAAAGAGCTAATCCTGTAGAGACATCATAAGCGGTAACATTACCACCTATAGTACTTCCCATTGAACCAGAAGTATCAGAGATAACCATAATGCGCTCATCAGCGTCCTTCCCTTCCATGTAATTAGGAAGAGCTTCAAATTGCAATTCAGCCATTTCCTTATCACCGTTACGGCAAGCAATAATACAATCATGAGGAAACAGTACGGAAGCGTGAACTTTTTTAACTCCTGTCTTCACTTGATTCTTAAAGGAGTCAAATCGTTCCTTATCATTTTTGTAAAATGCTTTCATGTACCTAGACATTGCCATAGAAGGAACAGTTTCATATTTAATAGAATCCCATTGTTTTTGGCACATCTTATGTTCTACGATATGAGATTTTCGAATAGTCGCTATCAGTTTACGGAATTCGGGTACAGAAATATCACCTAGAGCAGTTCGAATAGGATGATCACTTCTATCAGCCCATTTAGCCGCTAGTACATTATTAGGTTCTGTATCTATCGCATTAGCCCAAAAGGTAGCGGCATCTACTTCTAGAGAAGTACCGAAAAGAGAACGGAGATCATCCCAACGTCCTACCATAGGAAGTTGATGAAGATTTTCCCTTAACCAATTGGGATCATTTTCCGCTAGCCATTTGTAAATGGATCTGGAGCCACTACGATTTCCAGCCCCTCCCCTGCAATCACGTAACCATAGCAGAAGAGCGAATGATAAAGCTTTATCAACAATCCAACTATTAATGAATAGCTCTAGAGCGGTAGCTTCACCTTCATAGTAAGATTTTTTGGTTTTGGTGTCATACAAAGAACCAGATTTGCTAAAAAATTCCAATGCGTGATTCAGAGAATGTTCGTAAGCTGTAGCACCTTCTTTAGTTTTCTTCATAATGGCTCCTTTTAAACAGGCTGATTTTTTTATCATTTCCAGATAGTTTTTTGCTGAATTCAGCCTTAATTATTTAACTCATATAATCAGATTGGCGTTTAACGTGTTAGATTAGAAGTCTAATGTTTTTTGGTTTGCTGAAACCAATCTTGATTTTCCAAACTATAACAGAGTCAAAAGAGTCTGTCAACACTTTTTTTTATTTTTTTTACTTTAAACTCATTTTTCTTTTTAGTTGAAATATTATATGCTTCGGCAGTTTCCATATCAACGTGACCTTTCCCATTGCAAATAAAACATAATTGCTCAATTAAAGATCCATGTTTAGTTGGATTCCATCCATCGGTGCATTTACATTTATATCGCATTATAATTCTTCCCTTTAATGTGCATGATTCAGGTGAATCTGCATTAGTTGAAGAGGAGTATATTTAGATCTTCCTTCTTCAAACATTTCCTCTGCAAGCTTATAGAATTCTGTGTCTGGTTTTACTTCATCTTCACAAAAACATAACTCATGGAGGTTTTGACATTTGTTACATCGAAAATTATCTAAACGATCTTCATCCATTTTTATTCTTTCTCCTTTGGCATGTATTTAACAGCTTCTTGTAGACTTATTTTCTTATCGAATTTGATTATATAATCAGTAGTCCAGCGTTCATCTTTGTCCATAGGTTTAATGCTTTCCACTAACCAGTAGCTAGGCTTTCCACCAAATATACTCCAATGAACCATAGGATCTATTTTTCTTCCTTCTACTCCAAACTGGTTAAAGTAATCCCATGCTTCGACAAAGGTTTGAAACATCCAGCTAAAACCGTCACTTCTCCAGCATGAATCATGATCTGAGAATTGCGTAAAGTTGATTAAAGAACCCTTCAACTCAAAGGGTTTAAGTTCTTGAGTAGTTCCTAAAACCTTTGTATAGCTATTTGGTCTATGGAATACCAGCCAGATTTTTTTCTTAAAGTTTCTTTGCTCTCTGACTTTTGTGTTTCCATCTTCGTCATAACCATGATCTGTCCAACTCATATCAACACACATGACTAGGGCAAGTTTAGGATCTGAAAACGTGGGAAGCATTGCTTCTACTGTATCGGATATAAACCATTCGTAATTATTGGATTCCATTTTTTTATCCTTATATTTTATGGACGATAGAATATAATACCATTATGCCCCATTGCATTTTGAACCTTGTCAATTTCTATTCGTGCTTCTTCTTCTGATACTTTGTTCTGTAACGCATAGTATTTTATTACCAGTTCATATTCATATAGAATATCATCATTAGCGTTCATCAATGGAATCTCTTCACTTTCAGGTTCAATAAATTTGTATCCCATTTTACGTAATCCATAGATATTTGTGGTATGAATTTTACCGTTTCCGATATCCCATTCAGCTTGAAGATATATATTTTGCCTATCCGCTCTTACAGATTTTAGTGTTAATCTCAAAGGGCAAAGTTGATAGGTATAGGCTTCTTCAAGTTTGTTTGCGTCATATCCTGTATCACTTCCTAAATCATGAATACCTAAATTCCTTGCTTTGCTCATAATAACAGAAAATAGTAGACTTTCCCCTTCTTTATTGTTTAGATACTCATGACTAGTGATATCAATTTGATCCCCATCTTCGAAATAGATATCTTTATTCACTTCTATATTTTCATAATTTAGTTTCTTTAATTCAGCTACAAGATCATTCTTTTCTACTTCTGTTAATTGACTTTCATCAACACGTTTTCCTATTGGATGATCTCCATGTACATCATATAACCATTGCATTAGATTTTCCTCCCTGTTTCAATCATTATAGTATCTTCATCTTCTACTATTTTAGATATTGGCTCAAGGTATGTAACATTCCATCCGTATTGTTTTATACGTTTAGCTACACCATCAGGAGAAGTGGAAATATTAATAGTAGCTTCTTTAACTTCTATCTTATTATTAATAAGTTTCTCTATTATTATTTTCCATTTCATTCGGATATCCTTTCAAGTTCATCAATCATCAGAATAGGTTTAATTTTAATAAGTTTATATTTAATTTGTTGCTGGTCTATTCGGTAGGTTTTTTTGGATTCATTAACTGATATTTGACCATAACCTACCAATAAAAATATACCTAAGAAAAACACTAATACGAAAAGTAAGTTTCTCATTTTTCGTTCATAGTTCATTTTCATCTCCTAATTATAGTAGTCGATTAAATTTGTTTTATGGTCTACAACCCAATATGATAGACCATCATAGTAAATTCGATTTCCTATATGATCAGTATAAACATATTTGGCTATTGTTAGATCTGGAGTTTCAATGAGTTTTTCATTTAGGACTTTGCCGCTTCTATCAAAATATTCTTCGTTTGTTTCCACTTTTTTTATTTTCCTTTCTGTTCCATCTTATCAGATGGATTTTATCTTGTCAAGTGTTTTTTTATACCGTTACTTCTTCTTCCGATAGGAAGTTTATAGGATCTAAATCCTTTACCTTGCAACGTGTAAGCATGGTTTCTTTTTTACCATTCCATTCATCATGTTTTTTAACCGTTCCCCAAAGTCTGGTTTTTTCTCCCTGCTCTACACTCCAAGAATGACCAGAATAAAAGGTTTTAAATATGTTACCGTCAAGATCCATGAATTTATAAAGGGTAGATATTCCATACATGGTTTCACAATGAGTTTTGAAGGTACAGGTAACTTGACAATCTTCAAGCTTTGAACCAATGTTTCCGAACCAATTAGAAGGAAGCTCATTTGCTCTTTCCAATTCTTTTTCCATATGTTTTTTATAAACCTGAATCATGGAACAAGCTATTCCCATTCTTTTAGTTGGTACGGCATTAATATGAATAACCTTCAAGCAGTTCATTATATAATCATTGTCTTGATCCTCAAGTCCTTGGAAATGGACAAGAGTTTTTTCGGCAATGTCTTTATCTTCATCAGTATATTCAATTATTTCAGAAGGAAGTTTATTAGGTTTAAAGAGATAATCTAAAACATGATCAGCGGTAGAAGTTAGTGAAGGATTCTCATATGCTTCCCCTCTGGAAGTCCAGCCGTTTTTTGTGATGATAGCATTTGTCAAGGTTAGAATTCCAAGAAGATCATAAGCAACGGGATCAGTATTAACAAAGGAACCAAAACCAAATTCTTCATCATAATTTTTAATTTTATTTTCAATGGTAGCGAACCATAAGAAGTTTTGAGGATCATGACCTAAGAAGTCTTTTAAACAAGTTGACCCTACTTCTTTATATTCTCCATCTTTTTCTACCAGAAAAGATTTCACCCGATACCTATTAATATTGCAATGTTCACAATGAATTTCGGTTTTGTTCTGATATCTAAAAGGCACTTCTTTATCAGGTACGGCATTTGTGAAAACCGCCATTAGATCTTGATCATGTTCATCTTTATAATGTTCATAATCAAAGATACATATCAGATCCCAACCGTCTATTTTTGATATGTCATATTTGACGGTAACTTTCTGGAGGAAAACTTTTGTAAGCACTCCCCACACTTCGGCTTCTGGAGAAGCGTAATAAGAGCGAACAACGGATTCTCCCCATTCAACCATCATCGGATCAGTACCAAGTCTAACGGCTTTTTTATTAAACTTGGAAATATTTTGTAAGAAGCTTTCTTTTTTGTACTTGAGAATTTCCAGGGTTTTTTCAATCATTTGTTTTCCTTTCGGTTTGTTGTTTAACCCTTTTTTCATCTTACAGTTCCATTATACCATACCATATATATATGTCAAGCATTATTTTCATTATATAAAAAAATATTTCAGATTATAATATTTGGCACGAATCTTGCATACAAGATTTTTCTTGACAAAACATATGTATTTTGGTAGAATCCATATATAAACTCAAAATCTATATGAAAGGAAAAGAAATGAATTCTTCTAAACCTTTGAATGACAAGGATTTACAAGGATTAGTAACAGACAAGGTTTTAGAGTGTTTTTCAAAAGCTGAAAATTGGATTGCAGAACGTAATTTCGATTGTCATACTCCAACTTTTCATTTGCCAGATGAAATTAAATTTACATTAAGAGGGAGAACCGCTGGAAGAGCAACAACTTCAAGAGACTATGAAGGATTTGTGTCTTACATTATTTTGAATTTTAATATGGTTCTTTTAAGAGAAAACATTGAAACTTTTCTTGGAAGGACTGTACCCCATGAGTGCGCTCATAGTATTGCAGGGCTTATATTTGGTAATGTTAAATCTCACGGTGATATATGGAAACTGGTAATGAAAAATATACTTGGTGTAAAGCCAAGCAGGACGCATGATTATGATGTTACCAATGCAAGGGTATATAACAAAACAAAGTTTGAATGGAAGTGTTCTTGCCGAAGTCATATTGTCGGGCCTGTTAAGCATAAGAAAATGATGAGAAATACTACTTACTTTTGTAAAAGTTGTAAAAGTGGGTTGACATTTGTTAAGCGTCTTGGTAGAGTAACATATGAAGATGCCAGAAATAAAATCTCTTGACAAACGAAAGGAAATAATGTAACATGGAAAATCAATTTGATTATTTTTTTGATTGTAGTGATTATGCTACTGAAAATTGCAATGGGGATTGTGATAGCTGTAATTTTCATCCTGATTATTTGGAAGAATTAAAATATCAAAAGACTATGGAAGGAGAAGAAGAATGGATGAATTAGATAAAGAAGCTTTAGATCCTAAATGGTTTAATGAGTATTATGAATTTTTTGATGATGATGATAAAATCTCAGATATGCAATTGAAAATTTATAAACTTCAAATGGGAGAAGAAGATGCCAAGACGTAAAATGACTCAAGAAGAAAAAGATGCAAGGGATTATAATAAAAATGTTGAGCGTGTTGCTGGAAATCTTCAAGCTGATAGAGATGGATTTATTAAAGATTGTAGAGAGGGTAAAATTTCAGATCCTCCTAAAAGCAGAGTCTATGTGGTTGGAGACAGGGTAAGTGCTGGAGCTATAGAGTGGGTAAAGATTTTAGAAGTCATTGAAGATGGTAAATTTTATAAGATTCTTAGAATCCATCCTGAAACTCCGTATGGTGTATATCGTGGTCATAGTTTTAAAATCGCATATCAGCGGTGGACTGAAATAACTCCTTATAGAACTACCGAAGAAATTATTTCTATTCCAAGAGTAGAAGTAGACGATGATATCAGTTTTCAATATAGTCAGAGACAATTACAAGGTATGTTATGGTCATACTATTCTTCTGGTATTGATCTTGATCAAGATTATCAGCGTGGAAATGTATGGACTCCAGAGCAAAAGTATATGCTTATAGATTCTATATATAAAAATATAGAGATTGGAAAATTTACCGTTATCCGAAGATCCTTTAAAGAAGATATGGATAAGTACTATGAAATGCTTGACGGTAAACAAAGACTAACGGCATTACTTGAATTCTATGAAAGTAGGTTCATGTATAAAGGTAGATACTTTCATGAGATGCATGGAAGAGATCAAGGACATTTTGAATGTTACTCTATCAGCTATTCAGAAACCGAACCACTAACACCAGAGCAAAAATATCGTTACTTCCTGAAACTTAATACTTGTGGTACTCCGCAAGATCCAGAGCATATTAAGAAGGTGGAAAAAATGTGGCTGGATATGAAGAGATATGGAGAAAGCATAAGGGGATTGAAAAAATGATATCATTATCTAAGTACCTCATGGTCAAAGCAATAGCAAGCTTGTATCATGGTGAAGTACCGAAACCTAAAAAAGATGATTATCAAATTGTAGTCAATTTTTCCAATGGTGATGATAAGCACCATTTTATTGATGCATGGCATAGTGTTAAAAAAGATGCTGGTGAATATGATACTTCAATGGACAATATGACTATCGTTAAAAATGATCACGGTTTACAGGCAACCATAGAAGTTAACGTAATATGGACATAGGAGGGATTTATGAAAGGATACATTATAGTAAAGCAATTTTTACTAGGTCAATGGGTAGAGCTTATCAGGTTAGAAGCCGAAGAGGATCTTGATCAAGAACAAATTGATGAATCTTTGACTACAATAAAAGATATTATATTTGATCATGATAAGGTAAATATTAGCAATGAAACCTCAGTATCCATTTTTAATAGAAGTGATGGGCCTGTTAAAATTGACTATGTGGTAGAACCAGAACCACCTTCTGGTGTGGATATGCCTAATTAAAGGGGAATCGTCAAGTGGTAAGACGCAGGACTTTGGTTCCTGTATCGAAGGTTCGAATCCTTCTTCCCCTGCCAATTAAAGGAGTTAAATTAAAATGAAAAAGACAGTTCTACTACCGATTGAAGTTCCAGATAATGACTATTGTTGGGATTGGAAAGTGCCTTGTACTCATTTTTCTAATGAG